>JAAUYD010133434.1_pt1 | contig 18606 bp, 15 predicted proteins | sample 7278101 | NCBI WGS metagenome assembly JAAUYD01 (sample SAMN14350128, study PRJNA611818) | marine sediment metagenome | isolation source: surface marine sediment (0.6m) | place: French Polynesia: Moorea | collected 2018-08
ATAGATTCCAGCTTTAGCAACCTGTCGTTTAAAGCGACGTAACGCAGATTCAATGGGTTCGTTTTGACCAACAACTACTTGGGTCATTATGTAACTTTACACCTCCTGTTTTGTTTTTATGGATTCACCTTAATCAGCTACAGGGCCTATAGGCTTTATTTTTATTAAAACCGATTAAGGTACATTTTCTCAACCTATCTAGTATACCTTATTCTCAAATCTTAGGTTAGTTAATGACATCAATTTCTTGAATCAACCAGCGATCGCGTTGACGAACGAGATTATAGCGAACCCGTAAACTATCGTTATACGAACTACTTATTTGTCCCTGTTGATAGTATTGAGCCAATTCTTGAACATTAGCATCGACTACTGCTTGATTGGGGTTATTTTGACTGGGATTGAAAGAATTAACCTTAACTTCGTGTTGATAAGTCCAATAATTTTGATTTTTTTGCAGTTGTTGCGCCTGTCTTTCCCATCGAGATAGAAGAGGATCAGCCAAAATTTTATTTAAGGATTCAATGTCATAATTTTTCCCCAACGCCTGAGATTTACTGGATAACCACATTTCTATGACTTGCTGCGCCCCTTCTTGGGTTAACATTCCTGTAGCCGTTATCATTTGAGCATCGGCGGACGGAATATCAATAAGGGGTTTATGAAGAGAAACGGAATATTGCCCTTTTTCTAGGGCGGATAGGGGAGAATTTACCTTATATAGCCAACTTATTCCCAATCCCATTAATCCTACTGCTCCTAAAATCCCAACCACCATTAAACTTAATTTTGGTCGAACTCGGTTAACTGGATGAGGATTGCGTTGTGGGCGACGGCGAGTTACGGGTTCCATAACTGCAGTGGCTTGGGGCTTAGAAGACTTGGGGTTTAACTGAGACTGAGGGGAGGGTTGGGCTACCATCTCCGGTAACGGTTCAGGATTCAGCTTTTGAGAATGCTGTTTCCGCTTACGACGACGAACATCGCGAATATCCACAGGGGACAAAGAGCGAACCGGTAAGGGGACAGGGGCCAAAGCAGCGTTTCCTTGTTCCAAGTTGAGGGAACTCGGTTGATAGTTGTGGTAACGACGATTACCTAAACGAGTGCGAGGGGATGAGGGTTTTTTTGGGTTACTCGCGGGTTGAGGTTGAGGAGCAATAGGACTTAGTAGTCGATTGAGATAGGTTTGAACAGCTTGATCGGCAAAATATTCTTTTAAAGCGGCTGTTTTTGCTTTTAAATCTCGAAAATGGGCAAAAACCTCCGTTTGTAACCAATGCTCACCATAACGACACAACCCTGGCAAGAGATCTGGAGAACCTTTCGACTGTTCTCGTATAAAGGTTAGGGCCTGTTGGTCTTGACATCGTTCTAATGCTTGGGCTGCTGCTTCAGTTTGCCCCAATAATAAAGCCACTATTGATTGTTCGATGGACACATCTTGACGGGGTTCTAACCCTTCAAGTACGGTTTTTGCCTCTAGAATCAATGAAGGTTGTTTTTGAGCAAAACCCTGAGCAATTAGGGCATATACCCCCAAATACGCCGCGACAGAAGAGGGACGCTGCGCCTCTTCCATAAAAATATCTTTTTGTTCGGCTGCCGTTAAATAAGTCCGAATCTGCTGGACAAAGCGCAAAAAATCATCAATTCCTAATCCAGAGTGATCATCCCCTTTGCCATCAATCCCTCCCCGTTCTTCTAACATGGATTGCAGTAACTTAATCCCTGTTTGGCGTGGGCTTTGATTTTTCAAGGGAGACGCTAATAGTTCTAAGATTCGATAGGGACGAAGTTTATGAAGTTCTGAGCGAATTTCTGTTTGTATGGAGGGAAAAAGGTTATTTTTTTCCAGTAGAGTTAATCCTTGGTCTCCTGCTAAGGCTGCTTGCTCATAAGCTTTTTGATGCCATTGTTCACGACTAATTTCTAAACAAGCTAAAGCAATGCTTAAGATTGTGTCAGCACGGTGCGTTGTGGCTGTATCATCAATGTCTAAGGATAAAGAAGAGGTCGGGAGGGTCTGAAGATAGGTTTCACCGTAATTGATAACTAACTCATATTCTCCGAGTTCATGGAAAATTAAAAGACTACCAGGAACTTGCTCTGGCTCAATCTCAATCTCTGAAAGCGTTGAGGCGGAACTTTCCCCAGTGGCTTCCGTCCCTGACCCAGAAGACGGGGTTTCTCCTCCCTCTTGATAAGCAGCTTGAGCTTGCCAAAATTGGGTTTCATACTCGGCTTTTTGAGCAGGATCCGATAAAACACTATAAGCTTGCTCCAGCAACTGTCTTCGTCCTTGGATCGCCTGGTTACTGTATTCCCGACGGGGTAACTGAACACTGCGATCACGATAAGCTTGGCGGAGTTGCTCATCTGTTGCTTGGGGAAAAATTCCTAATATCCTGTAGTAGTCTAGCGGTATGCGCACGGTTGACTTCCTCAGAGCAGGGTGACTTAAGTTTATATATTTATAATTAACAAGAGCGATGATAAAGAATCATCTATCTAAATTTAAGAGGTTTGATTATAAAATCAAAGATAGGTTTGGCAAGATTGTAGCTTAAAGATTCCTTACAGTAAACTACATAGGAAAAAAGACAATCAATAGGTACATTTATTCTATTTGTTGTGATTTAGCCTTATGATAGCTAACTTTTTACTCATTTATCAACTCGCATTTTATACAAAATGTCCAAAATGCAATCTTCAGTTCCCATACTTGTGAGGTACAAACTTTTCTAGTTTTAGGAGTTCGGGAGGGCAGGCTTCGCCCGATGCTCCCCAGCAGGAGTTCAGAAGTTGAATATTAGGTGTACCTCATGAGTCCAGGAAATGCTATATATTAAAGCTATTGATAGATTGATGCCAGAAAACCGAATCAAAACTGAGGTGGGGATTCTCGCTACAGTTATTAGTTAAAATTGAGGTAGAGCAATGTACAAGTTGCTCTATTTTGATCTTCAACGGAACTCTATCTTCTATGTCTCAAGTTTTTGAAACCGAGTCAGTACAATCTGCTTCCTCCCTAGAATTAGCTCAAACTCTAGCACAACAGTTAAGTATTACCGCCAATGATTGGCATCGTCTTAAGGGCGATCGCCAAGCACAAGCCAAACAGCAACTAGCAACGGCTTTAGTGTTTTTACTCAACAACCAACCCGATCAGGCTTTAGCCCATATCAATCAGGCTGCGGGATGGTTAGATCGTTCTGTTTCTCCTCTTCCTTGTCCTGGCCATGGGACCAAACACTAAAACTTCAGATTAATTATCGTCCAAATTTGCAAAAGGACGGGCTAAGGGTTCTCCAATAAAGATTCCTTGGCCAACCCAAGCAACACTTTTCCAGTAAGCGTGTAATAAGTTGTCTCCTTGCAAATAATGATACATAGCAACCCCAGGATGAGGAAATTTCTGGGCAAAGTTACAGGGTTCCACCACAGTTCCATAACTACCAGTTGCACCGGCTTTTAACCACTCAAGACTACTCATTTGACCACTATCGGTGAGTTTTCCCCCAAACGATGTCAGATGATCTGCCATCGCCCCTGGAAGAAATGTATTGCTGTCTAATTGTCTTACTCTGGTCACCCCTGTAAAGTAAAAGAGAACATCATTTTTCTCTCTTAAAACATTCCCTTTTATGACTTCAATGGGAATTTTTGAGGACAATTGTTTGATAACGGTTGAATAAAGATTAGAACGCACGTTACGGGCTTTATCTTTAGTATCCATCAAATAAGCAGTTCCTGGAGGATGGGTATTATCAGAAGCTAACCCTCGATCAATTAAAGCTTTTGCCTCCTCAAAACTTGTCGCAGCAATGGCCATGGTAGGACGAATCCCAAAATCAAGAAACGGTTGAGAACGGTTACTATTAAAGTAAGGATTAGGAGCGATAGCTTGACATCCCTTGGCACAGTGACGGGTATGAAATCCTAAGGCAAAAGCACTGGTAATGGACATACAACCCACTCGATAAGGCTTTGTCCAAGTTAAAGCATATCCTTTGACTTCAGCAGGGGTCAAAGTATCTACTTCTTGTTTAATGCGCGCAAAATCTTGAGGGGATAAAGTCGTAACACTGGGATCAAAAATGACTTCAATAATATGGTTGGCTGGAATATTGCGCTTTTGGCGATAATATTGACCAATCTGAACACTTAAAGGATCAGCATAATTGACAATAATCCCTAATTCTGTATTTTGATTTGTCTGTGGCCACCATTGGCAGCTTGTTAATCCCCATAAAATCCCGACAAAAGAGATGGCTTTGAGTAATTGTTTATTCATAGATTAAAGGTTTAGTAACTATGGTTATCTTGCCTCAAATTATGTCCTTAGAAGACTATTTTAACCACGAAGATGAGACAGAGACTCGTTATGAACTAGAAAATGGAGAATTATTAATTATGCCTCCTGAAAGTGACTTAAATCTTCGTATCGCTTCCTTCTTATTTGCTTATTTTGCTATGCAAGGAATTCCCTATTATCGTTTAAGAATTGGGACAGAAATTGTAGTCACAGGAAGTAAAGCAACAGTACGTTTACCTGATTTAATGATATTATCAGAGGAGTTAGTGATTGCCTTACAATCGGCGAGTCGTTCAACAGTTACAATAGATATGCCACCCCCTCAGTTAGTTGTAGAAGTGGTATCACCAGGAAAAAAAAATAGAGATAGAGATTATCGTTATAAGCGATCGCAATATCAAGCAAGAGGAATTCTTGAATATTGGATTGTTGATCCAATAGAAGAAAAAATTACTGTACTTAACTTAGTAGAAGGATTATATGAAGAAACAGTATTTGAAAAAAATGAAGCGATCGCTTCACCAATCTTATCACAGCTAAGTTTAAAATCTCAGCTAACAGTCGCAAAAGTTTTACAAGGAGAATCGTAATATTAGCGATCGCCTCTTCTTATAGGGATTATTTCTTATAATAAAAAGCAATTTCTTTTTCTTTTAGAGGAGCAAAATCTGCATCAATAAGCATTTGATTTAATTTTTCTTGGGGTATATGTTTAGCCCCAATTCTAACAATACGAGAACGCATTGTATTGGTTACACCACTCCGTTGTCGTTCTGCTTCTAAAGCCATCACATTATTGTACAATTCTAACTTAGCAGTGGGGATTGGGGTACCATCAAGATCAAGTCCTTTTGCGATCGCAGCATCAACAGCATCGGCCCCGGTGGTAGGGTTTGAAGAAGTCATAGAAATCATCATCAAAATTATTTATCTGATTATTATATCAATTAATTTGCCTTAAATATTAACAGCCATTTATCTTTTTAAATTCCCCTAAAATAATACTTAATATAGCCACTGTACCTAAGAATGATAAAATTGAATTTCAGGCAAGTATAACTTGCAATTAAATTAGGGATTTCAAGGATAAGTTATGGAACCGAAACGAGAATTTTTCCCCAGGGTGAAAAAAACCGTAATGCCTCGCCCTTATTTTGCCACAGAAAAGGATGTTTTAGGACAAAGAGGAACAGCATCAGCCGTTGATGCAGCGATTTATGGTTCAAACTGGTATTTAGATAAAGAACAAGGGTTAATTGAAATTTATGAAGCAGGGGCAGCCGTTAGCTTTTTTAACCTGGTTCCTCGTAAAAATAAATATGAAAAAGAAGGGCTTTATTTACGTTTAAAACTAGCCTATCGAACCACAGAAAATGCTAACGTTAACATTCGTAACTTTTCAGGCAATCATGTTACTTTAGCTAACAGTCTCACAGGAGATATGTATGATGATCCCCAAACCTATTGGTGGGTAACGGATGATTTAACTATTAATATTAACTCTATTTTTTCAGGGGAAAAACTTTGGATACAACGGGTTGACTGGGAATGGATGAGTAGAGAAGTTATCTATGAAGATGAGGTTTTTGGTAAAAATACCATCCTCTATCGTTCTTTAGAAGAAATCCAAAAACTATATGAAGAAAAAGAGATTACTGATGACGATGTGAAAGACTTTTTAAGAGATAAAATTAAAAATGATGATTGGTTTGCTAAAAAGTGTTTAGTCATGTTGAGAGAAGAACAACTAATGGGAGAAAAATTGGTAAAACTCTTTGAAGACAGTGGATTAGAATTATAATTCTAATCTTCAGTAATGAATAATTAGTGATCCTTGATTGTTAATTATTCATTATCATAATTAAATCCAATTAGGCAACATTCTTAGATTAAATTCCCTTGGAGATAAAGGAAGTCCTAAATATATAGGCAACCAATAAACAAAAGCAGAACTGATTAATAACAAAAGTATAATTCCTAGACGACGATTAAAAGTAAATTGACTGATTAAACACTGTTCAATAATTAAACCAATCCCTAATAAAGAAAAGCTATAGGAAGGCATATAATGATATAAAAACGTACAACGACTGACGAATATCCAAGGTAATAAGTTGGCTAAATAATTAATAAGGATAAACATAAAAACATAAAAATAAGAATGATACTGTTTTTTAAATAAAATAATAACAATAAAAAGACTAAAAACAATAATTGAAGCCGTTGCTAACCACCACAAAATAGGATTTCCCATAGCATGAACATCATAAATAATTGTTCCTGATAGTGTATTTTTCATTTCATAAAAATAAGCAATTGGTCTAGCCATAATTAACCAACTGTACCATTTAGAACAATAGGGATGAACCGTTGAACCATCACCAATACTTTGATGAAAAAACCAGATCTTTTGATGGATTCCCCACCAACTATATTCAGGATTTAATAATAAATAGGGCAACCAGAGAATACTATAAGTAAAAAGAGGAATGAGCAATAAATTGAATAATAGTAAAGACAATTTACTCCATTTTATTCTTTCAAATAATCCTAAATTTTTAACCTTAAATAAACCATTAACTCTTCCAGATAAGTAAACCATTAAAATTAGAAAATAAATTCCTAATAAAAACCCTAAACCATTCCATTTAATCGCTACTGATGCCCCTAAAAAAATGCCACTTAGGGTTAAATAAAAATACTTTTCCTGATTAAGAAATACTAAAAAAAATAAATAACCTAATAAACCCAACGTAACTAAATAAATATTATTCAAAGCATAACGAGATTCAACTAAAAATAATCCTTCCATACTTCCGAGTAAAGTCATAATTATACTATAAGAACGACGTTGAGTAAGTTGATAAGCGATCGCCCCTATAATCAAAGGAAAAAAAGAACCAGTTAACCCATTTAACCAACGATAACTGATAGTTGAACGCCAAGCTCCTGTCAAATCATTCGTTATTTCAGGAGAAGCTGGAAACCAAGAACCAATCCAAATACCTATAGCAATTAAATACTCTGTTAAAGGAGGATGAGAATTAAAAAAAGGCGTTTTAGTTAAATAATGATTGGCAAATTTAGCATAATAAACTTCGTCAAATACTAGAGTATTAAATTGTCCTATATTCCATAGGCGTAAGCCTAAAGATAGTAAAAAAATTAGCAAAAATATTGGAAACAATCTAAGCATTTTTTTATCAAAATTCTAAGAGTAGAGTTAGGTCTATACAAAAAATAAAAATAATAATAAATCGCCAATTTCAAATAAAAAAGAGTAAAATCTTAATTATTCAAGTTATACTGTAATAAAGTTTAATCAAAAAAAATCAAAAATAGAACTTAGTTAATTCCCTCAATGTCCATTGTTACTTAACCCCATGCTTGGATCTGGTATATGTACATAAATCTCATTGAGCAATTGACCGTTAAGGTAACATTAAAACAGTTTAATTTCAGGGTATTATGACTAACTATTTGCATTCTCTTTAAAAGTTTACCAAAATTGATTAGAATTAAACAAGGTTGGCAAAAGTTATCAATAATGGCGAATCCAAGTTTACAGTAATGAAATGGGGAGTTATTACGAGTGAAAAACAAGCTTCGATACCAAGGCAAAATAGCTAACCAACCATGGGAACCGATTGTCGAAGCACAACTTTCCCAACAAAAAGCGATAGGTAAAGTATCTCAAATTGCTTTACAATGTCAAGACATCAATCTTTTTTTACGAGAAGTTGTTCAGATTATTACTTGTACTCTTAATCTTCCCTACTGTGCTATTTTAAAACAAGTTACGGAGGAAGAAACATTACATTTAATAGAAGGAATTGGTTGGAATCAAGAAGAAATTGGAACCCTTACCATTCCCTTAAAGTACAGCTATCAACTGACAAAAAGCCTTAGTACAAGTCAAACCCTAATTATTGAAGATTTTACTAACCATAACCCCTTTTTCCCTCACTCCTTCTTAGCTGATCATGGTGTCATGAGTGGTATCAGTGTGATCATCCCCAGTGCCAATAAACCCTATGGTATTTTAGGGGTTTACAGTCGCCAAAAACGGGAGTATAGTCCGCAAGAATCGAATTTTTTAGAAATTATTGCCCAATTAATTGGCACAAACCTTACCCAACTGCAACTAACCCTAAATAATCAACAAATAAGCAAAATTATCGATCTTCAAAGCGATCGCTTTTTTGAACTTAACTTAGATATGTGCTGTGTTATTGGGTTTGATGGTTATTTCAAACGAATAAATAGGGTTTTTACTCAGACTCTTGGTCATTGTGCAGCCGAATTACAATCTAAACCTTTTCTGGAATTTGTCCATCCCGACGATCAACTTTCCACTCTAGCAGAACTTGAAAACCTTACCCAAGACAAACAAACCCATCATTGTGAAAATCGCTATGGTTATCACGATGGTTCCTATCGTTGGTTAGCTTGGACTTTTATAACTGATGTCCAAGAAAAATTGATTTATGCGATCGCCCGCGACATAACCGAATGGAAAGATCTCGAAGTTGCCTTAAGAAAAAGTGAAGAGAGATTAGGTCGAATTATTAGCACCATTTCTGATGGTTTATTAGTCGTAAATACACAGGGTAACGTTCGTTTTATTAATGAAGCTGGTGTAAGACTTTTTGGGCGTTCTGCCACTGAATTAATGGATCATCCCATAGGTTTACCCTTGGGTAACGATCAACCCACTGAAATTTTTATTCAACAATCCCAAGGGAAATTAATTATTGCTCAAATGCGTGTCGCTAATATTAGTTGGCAAGGAGAATCAGCTTATTTAGTCTCCTTAAGAGATATTACAGAAAATTATGAAGCCCAAGAAGCTTTATCAAAAAGTGAAGAAAAATATCGTCAAATTGTCGAAACAACCACAGAAGGTATTTGGATGCTTGATCAAGATAATAAAACCTCATTTGTGAATCAACAAATGGCTCAAATGTTAGGTTATAAAATAGAAGAAATGGTTGGTAAAAACTTATTTGATTTTGTTGATTTTGAAGATAATACAAAAGTTAAAAAACAAATTCAAGAATATTGTAAAAGCATGGGTGAAACCCATGATCTTAAGTTCCGTTGTCGTGATGGTCGAGAATTATGGACAATTGTTTCTACGAATCCGATGTTCGATCATCAAGGAAATTATGTGGGTTTATTGGGCATGATTACAGATATTAGCCAACGGAAAAAAATGGAGCAAGCCTTATATGAAAGTGAGCGAAGATTAGAGGGTATTTTAACCTCCATTCAAGATGTGGTTTGGTCTTTTGATGTTCATTTCTCCCGATTAATCTATATTAATCCTGCTGCTCAAATTACCTTGGGTTTTTCCTTAGAAGAACTATATAATCATCCTAATTTATGGCTGGAATTAATTCATAATGATGATCAACAATTAGTTCAAAATCATCGACAAATTCTCAAAGAAATAGGTCACACAGAATATAAATATCGTATTATTAGAAACGATGGTAAAATTCGTTGGTTATCCAGTCGAATACGCAGCGTTTATGACGAAAAAGGAAATATTATTCGTATTGATGGGATTGATAGCGATATCACTGAACAAAAACAAGCTGAAGAACAGTTACAATACAATGCAACCCACGATCCTTTGACTAATTTACCGAACCGAATCTTATTTATGGATCGCCTTAAACACGCCATAGAAAGGCAAAAACGTCACCCTAACTTTACCTTTACTGTTCTCTTTTTAGATCTAGATGAATTTAAAATTATTAACGATAGTTTAGGCCATTCTATCGGAGATAAACTATTACAAGAAATTGCTCACCGACTTCAAGATGGTTTACGCAGTAACGATACATTAGCTAGATTAGGAGGTGATGAATTCACCATTTTATTAGAAGATATTGAAAACATTAAAGATGCCATTAAAATTGCTAAACGTATCCATTTAGATCTAACAAAACCCTTTATTATAGATCAACAAGATATCTTTATTAATACTAGCATTGGCATTGCTTTAAGTGGTTCAGGCTATGAAAAAGCCACAGAAATTTTGCGAGATGCAGATACCGCTATGTATCGTGCTAAAGCTGATGGAAAAGCTTGTTATGCCATTTTTGATCGTAAAATGCACGAACGAGCAGTTAGTCGTTTACAGTTAGAAACAGATTTAAGAATAGGGATAAATAAACAAGAGTTTAGCCTTTATTATCAACCAATTATCTCTTTAAAAACTGGACAATTAACTGGCTTTGAAGCCTTAATTCGTTGGCATCATCCCCATAAAAACCTAATCTCTCCAGCTGAGTTTATTCCCATCGCTGAAGAAACAGGATTAATTATTCCCATAGGAGAATGGACTTTAAAAGAAGCTTGCCAACAAATGAAAAAATGGCAAACACAATTTCCTAACTATTCCCATCTTAAAGTGGCAGTTAATTTATCCAGTAAACAATTAAAGTGTACGAACTTACTTAATACTATTGATGAAATCTTAAAAGACACTAAATTAGACAATAAAAGTTTAAAACTAGAAATTACAGAAACCTTATTAATGGAAAATTTACAAACAGCAACAGAGATTTTATTGCAAATACAAGAACGAGGAATTGAAATTTGTTTAGATGATTTTGGAACTGGGTATTCTTCCTTAAGTTATTTACATCGCTTTCCTGTTAATACTTTAAAAATTGATCGCTCTTTTGTCATGCGTATGGAACCCAATAACGAAAATGCAGAAATTGTACGGGCCATTGTTAGTTTAGCCCATATTTTAGGATTGGATATCATTGCAGAAGGAGTAGAAACCGAGTTACAATTAGCCCAATTACGATGGCTAGACTGTGAACAAGGACAGGGTTACTTTTTTGCTCAACCCTTAACTGAAGAAGAAGTAGAAGACTTGCTTAACCGCTCTCGAACTTGACACTATTCAGATTCTCAGTGAAAAAATATATTACAAACTTGGAAACTTATGGTAGGATACCAGCAAATTAGAAAGCTTAATAGGGTTTTAAATTTAAAATTATTCACAAACATAATGTTTTTATGCTATTCAATTCTATTGATTTTGCTATTTTTTTACCTATAGTATTTATTTTATACTGGTTGTTAAAACGTAAAAGCTTAAGACTTCAAAATCTCTTTATTGTTGGAGCTAGTTATTTTTTTTATGGTCAGTGGGATTATCGTTTTCTCGGATTAATTATTTTCAGTACCCTTACAGATTATTTCATCGGTTTAGGACTAGGAAAACCTCAAGTTAAACCGAAAACAAGACAAGTATTACTGTTTACCAGTATTATTGTTAATTTAGGAATATTAGGACTGTTTAAATATTACAATTTTTTCTTAGAAAATATAACAAATGTTTTTTCGTTTCTAGGAAAAGACATCCAGGCCAATTCCTTGAATATTATTCTACCCGTGGGAATTAGCTTTTATACTTTCCAAACCTTAAGTTATTCCATTGATGTTTATCGAAGAAACATAAAACCAGCCAAAGACTTAATTGCTTTTTCCGCATTTGTTAGTTTTTTCCCACAATTAGTTGCAGGTCCAATTGAACGTGCAGCCCATCTTTTACCTCAATTTAATCGACGACGAAAGTTTAACTATCATCAAGCAGTTGATGGGTTAAGACAAATACTTTGGGGTTTATTTAAAAAGATGGTAATTGCGGATAATTGTGCCATTTATGCCAATGAAATTTTTAATAATTCCTCAAATTATTCAGGTAGTACGTTACTGTTGGGGGCTTTCTTTTTTACTTTTCAAATTTATGGTGATTTTTCTGGCTATTCTGATATAGCGATTGGAGTTGCCAAATTATTTGGCTTTGACTTGATGCAAAATTTTGCCTTTCCCTATTTTTCACGAGATGTAGCTGAATTTTGGAGACGGTGGCACATTTCTCTATCTACTTGGTTTCGAGACTATGTTTATATTCCTTTAGGGGGTAGTCGTGGAGGGACTTGGATGAAGGTCAGGAATACATTTTTAATATTTTTAGTTAGTGGTTTTTGGCACGGTGCCAATTGGACTTTTATTGTTTGGGGAGCAATTAATGCTATCTATTTTTTACCGTTATTATTATTAAGAAAAAATCGTCAAAATATCGAAGTTGTTGCTAAAGGAAAATATTTACCTTCATTAAAAGAAGCTTTATCTATTGTAGTAACCTTTAGTTTGACTATGTTAGCTTGGATCTTTTTCCGTGCTGATAATTTAAACCATGCTTTAAGTTATATTCAGGGAATTTTTAATATTTCTTTTTTCAGTATTCCAGATTTTTCTAATAAAAAAGAAGCTGTTTTTTTCTTGATTTTACTGGCGTATTTTTTGTTAATTGAATGGTTAGGAAGGGAAAATAAATATGCCATAGAAAAATTATTTATGAACAAAAATCGTGTATTACGATGGATTTATTATTATTGTATTATTTATATGATTGTATTTTTTGCTGGTCAAGAACAGGATTTTATTTATTTTCAATTTTAAGGTAAATTATGCTTAAAAATTTTTTGTTAAAAAGTTCAGTATTTTTATATATTCCCCTAACTTTAATTTTTTTAGTAGGAGCAATATTTCCTCCAACTCCTCGCTCATCTACCTCTCTTTTATTTGCTAAAATTGATAAAGATAAGCTCCTTGAAGAATCCCCTTCTCCTCGTTTAATTATGGTGGGTGGCTCAAATTTAAGTTTTGGTATCAATAGTCAAATGATTAAAGATACACTTGATTTAAACCCAATTAATACGGGCATTCATGCTGCAATTGGTTTAAAATACATGATGGATAATGTATTAGATAAGATTCAACCAGGGGATATTGTGGTTATTGCCCCAGAATATCAACAGTTTTATGGAGATGCAGCATACGGACGCAACGAACTCCTAAGAATTGTTGTTGATATTGATCGAGATAGTTTAAATGATTTAAACAGAGAACAATGGCTGAAAATACTACCGTATTTCCCTAAATTTGCCCTATCTAAACTTAAACCAACTGAATATTTTTTCCAGCAAAGTAAGAAAATTGGAGTTTATGAAAGAAGAGCATTTAATGAATATGGCGATGTGGATATACATTGGAGTCGCCCTGAGAAAAAAGTTGAACCTTTCGGTAAATTACCTAATGATTTTAATGAAAAGCTAATTCAAGAAATGGTTGATTTTAAAGAAAAAGTTGCTCACAAAGGAGCTAAACTTTATCTAACATTTCCAGGTTATCAAGAAGCTTCATTTGAAAATGGAAAAGAAGGAATTGTTGAAATTGAAAAAAAATTAATTGAAAATGATTTTGTTTTACTGGGTTCTCCAGAAAAATATAAAATACCTAACAATATGATGTATGATACTCCTTATCACCTCAATAAAGAAGGCGTTGACCTAAGAACGCAAAAATTAATCGAAGATTTAATTAAAGTTCTCAACAAAAATTAAGATTAATTATTATGACAGTATTAACCCCCATTCATAAAATACATCTTAATCTAGGTAGTAAGATTACTATTTCTAATTTAAGTTGGCTCGAATTTGAACAGGTTTTAGAAGAATTAGGGCAAAAAAGAAATGTGAGGTTAGCTTATAGTCAACAATGTTTAGAAATTATGTCCCCTTTACCTGAACATGAACGAGTTAAAATTTTAATTGCTGATCTCGTTAAAATCATTCTGAAAATTCAAAAAAAATCATGGGAAGCGTTAGGCTCAACTACGTTTAAAAATCAGATCATGGAAGCAGGAATTGAACCAGATGAGTGTTTTTATATTAAAAATTATCAAGCTGTTATTGGTAAAAATAGATTAGATTTGACCCAAGATCCTCCTCCTGATTTAGCCATAGAATCTCACTTGACTTCATTAACAGAAATTGCAGCTTATCAAGCGTTAAAGGTTCCTGAATTATGGGTTTATCATCAAGGTAAACTAACTATCTATCTTTTACAAGAAAAAGAATATCAAAAATCCTCTTTTAGTCTTAATTTTCCCAATATAAGGATCACAGAAGTAGTGCCTAAGTTAATAGAAAGAGCAAATATTGTGGGCAGTAGTCAAGCTTTATGGGAATTTGAGGAGAATTTAAAAAATAATTAATAAAAAGTGTAATTTAGGTCGGTATAAACAAACAATAGCCTTAAGCAACAAAGTCTTAAGCTGTCTCGTCCTCTTAAACAAAATTAAAAAATTCTTGGACAGTTCTCGGATCGCCCTAGAAAAGATTGAGTACACTAAAGCAATAGAATACACTTAAAGCGATCGCTTATCATCTAGACCATGTTTTCCATTCCCGCTGTTTTCAACAAAAACATTCTAGGAACCCTAGGCTGCACCTTAGCTGTGATCATGGGCATTCTAACCCTCAAAACCATCCCGAGGAACGTACATGCCCAAACCCCAGCCCCGAATAGCCCCCTAACGGTTCGATCTGATATCCAAGAAGCCAACTCAGAAACTGGCGTGGTGACAGCTAGAGGAAACGTACAATTTTTCTACCCTGCCCGACAAATTCAAGGAACCTCTGCACAAGCTCAATATTTTAGTCGAGAACGACGGTTAGTTCTCACAGGAGACGTTTATGTGCTACAAGAAGGCAACAGTATGCGGGCTGAAACCATGACCTATCTCATCGATGAAGGACGCTTTATTGCCACCCCAGAATCAGCACAACAGGTAGAATCAATTTATCTTGTCACAGAGAACGACAATAGTTCCCCTCAACCAGCCCCCGTATCCCCGGCACCTCCTTTAGATACCACCTTACCCACCCCCAACTTTTAAATCCTGATCCATGACACTCATTTTAGAAAATATCCATAAAAAATATGGGAAAAGAGACATTGTTAACCGCGTCAACATTAAAGTTTCTCCTGGAGAAATTGTGGGCCTGTTAGGGCCTAATGGCGCAGGGAAAACAACCACCTTTTATATCGCCACTGGTCTGATTAAACCCAACAAAGGTAAAGTTTGGTTAAATCAACAAGAAGTCACCCGCTTACCCTTGAATAAGCGGGCGCGGTTAGGTATTGGTTATATGACCCAACAGCCCAGTATTTTTCGCCATCTGAGTGTGGCCGAAAATATACAAGTAGCCCTAGAACAAACTAACGTTCCCTTTCGCCAACGGCCTCAACGTCTCTATAATTTGCTCAAAGAGTTCCGTCTGGAAAAAATTGCCCACACCAAAGGATCTCAAGTGTCTGGGGGAGAAAGGCGCAGAACCGAATTGGCCCGTTCCCTAGCAGTAGGGAAACAAGGACCGGACTTTTTACTATTAGACGAACCTTTTGCCGGCGTTGACCCCATTGCAGTATCGGAAATTCAAACCATGATCGCTCAATTACGCGATCGCCAAATGGGTATTTTGATCACCGATCACAATGTTCAAGCAACCCTCGCTATCACCAACCGCGCCTATATTATGCGCGATGGCCAAATATTAGCCGCCGGAAGTGCCGAAGAAATTTATAACAATCCTTTGGTGCGACAGTATTATTTAGGAAATTAGAGACAATCGATCAACTCTAAGATCACACACAAATTATGGATATTGGTCAATTAAACCCCGTTAAAATTAAACTAAAACCTCAGATCCCTGGTTTATCTATCATGGATCGCTATTTATTTATAGAACTCCTGTTGCCTTTCCTGTTTGGCATGGGTATTTTCACCTCTTTAGGGCTATCTATTGGCACCTTATTCGACTTGGTACGTCGGGTAACTGAGTCAGGACTAATGTTGTCAGTGGCCTTGAAAGTTTTACTGCTAAAAATGCCAGGGTTTATTAGTTTAGCCTTTCCTATGGCTATGTTACTGGCTGCTTTGATGGCTTATAGTCGTTTATCCAGTGACAGCGAAATTATTGCCCTCCGAAGTTTAGGGGTTAGTGTTTATCGTTTAATTATTCCTGTGATTATTTTTGGTTTTATGGTAACAGGATGTGCTTTCATCGTGAATGATTGGATCGCACCGGCGGCTACCCATGAAGCGGCTGTTACTTTAGAAAGGGCAGTCAATCAAGAACGGCCTGATTTTAAAGAACGTAATATTGTTTATCCTGAATATAAAACCATTCAAGAAGAAAATGGCCAAGAAGCCACGGTTTTAACCCGTTTATTCTACGCAGAAGAATACAACGGAGAAAAAATGCAAGGGTTAACTATTTTGGATCGAACCCAAGAAGGGGTTAACCAAATTGTTACCTCTGAGTCCGCTACTTGGAATATATCGAGCAATACTTGGGACTTTTTTAATGGTACTATCTACCTCATTGCCCCAGATGGTTCCTATCGCAATATTGTCCGTTTTGAACATCAACAACTGGCTTTGCCTCGGGCCCCATTAGATCTAGCTAACCGTCGTCAAAATTTCACAGAAATGACCATTGCCCAAACAAAAGAATATCTCAAAGCCATGGAATTAAGTGGCAACGAGAAGCGCATTAGAAAGGTTAAGGTTCGTCTCCAAGAAAAATATGCCATGCCCTTCATTTGCTTGATCTTTGGTTTAGTGGGGGCAGCCATTGGTGTAAGACCCCAAAACACCAATAAAGCCACCAGTTTTGGGGTGTGTGTGGGCTTAATTTTCGGTTATTATCTCCTAGCCTTTATGAGTACCTCCCTCGGTATTTGGGGCGTTTTAACCCCATTTTTGGGGGCTTGGCTGCCAAATATTCTGGGATTGGGTGCCGGTAGTTTATTATTAGTTCAATCAGCAACTTTACGATAGTCCATGTCTGAACCCCATTCCTTAACCATCGGTTGGCTTTACCCCAACTTAATGAGTACCTACGGCGATCGCGGTAACGTCATTTGTCTTCAGCGACGTTGTCAATGGCGAGAGATTCCCGTTACGATTCTTCCATTGGATCAGCAAACAGAAGCCGATCAATTCTCTGATGTTGACATTATTGTTGGCGGTGGGGCCCAAGATCGACAGCAAGAAATCGTCATGCGCGACTTACAAGGGGCAAAAGCCGATCAACTACGAAACAAGTTAGAAATGGGAACGCCAGGGGTGTTTACTTGTGGATCACCTCAACTTTTGGGTCATTATTACGAACCGGCTTTAGGACAACGCATCGAAGGGTTAGGGTTATTAGATTTAGTGACCAAACATCCCGGTCCCAATGTGTCTCGTTGTATTGGCAATGTGGTGTTTGAAGTGACCGCTTCCCCCTTGGCAGAGGATTTAAAAAAATGCTAGGGGAACCTCCTATAATTATTGGCTTTGAAAATCATGGGGGACGAACTTATTTAGGCGATGTACAACCCTTGGGAAAAGTTCAGTCTGGGTATGGAAATAATGGGGAAGATGGTTATGAAGGGGCTTTTTATCGTCATGCGATCGCTACCTATTCCCACGGGCCTTTATTACCCAAAAATCCGTTTGTAGCGGATTGGTTAATTAAAACAGCATTACAAGAAAAATATCAAACCGAAATTAATTTAACGCCTCTTGATGATAGTTTAGCCCAACAAGCAAGAGAAGCCATGTTAAAACGCTTAGAATCGGTTAGTTGAGATCAATCTCATAATCTGTGCATTTTGTTAATGCGAAACTCTTATTCTATTGTCTTTTTTTGCCTTTTGCCTCTAATCATTAAGTATTTTTGCTCTGGTATGAGATATCAGAAATATAGCATTTCTCGGACTCATGAGGTACACATAACACCTGCCTCCTGCCCCCTGCCTCAAAGCCATAACCTCTGTACCTCACAAGTCTGGGAACTGCTATAGTTAACTTGCCCCACTTTCACCTACTAAAAACCTATTAATATCTAACAATGTGTTGTCAGGCTAACAGTTTTGGGGCATCGGTGACTCCCCGTAGATTTTACTGTTTGAAAAAACTACTGGTTTTGAAGCAGATTTAACTTTCCTTCCTTGTCTGGGGGGAGATTTCCCCCTTCTAGTTCGGGAAACTGCTGATTGCAATGCCTCTAGGACTTTCGCTGATTCAAACATTTGGTGTCGGGAGATTTTGAGCCTACCAAGAAGCTTACAAATTTTCCCCCATTGACCCCATGATTGCACTAAACCATCCTCTGGAGATTCAGTGCAAATTCCTATTATTGGCCAATAAGAACGAGGTATTCTCTCAGAGAATCCTAATGCTCGTCTGGCAATCACCATGGCCGCAGAATAAGCTGAATTAAGCCCATATTTAGCCATATACTTCACCGTCCCAATAACTGAAGTGGCAAAAGGATTCTTGAAAATTACTTCAATGCCATATTTTTCGGCTCTAGCTACTAAGAAAGCTCTAAATTTATCATAAACAAAACCACTAAGCA
>JAAUYD010036762.1_pt1 | contig 18604 bp, 12 predicted proteins | sample 7278101 | NCBI WGS metagenome assembly JAAUYD01 (sample SAMN14350128, study PRJNA611818) | marine sediment metagenome | isolation source: surface marine sediment (0.6m) | place: French Polynesia: Moorea | collected 2018-08
CCATCACCATTGTCGACAACCGTCCCCGCCGTGCCCGTCGTATCGAGCGAGCCGATCAGGTACGTGGCGTCATCGGTCAGGTCATCGTTCGCAAGCGCGTCGATCACCGTCGCCGTCGCCGTGTCCTCCGTGACAGTCGCCGCATCATCCACAGCGTCGGGGCTGCCCTCATCGGTCACCGTCACCGTGACGGTGGCGGTGTCACACGTCGCGGTCGGCGTGTCGTCGTCACAGATCGTGTACGAGAACGTGTCCGTCCCCGAAAAGCCGGATGCCGGCGTGTAATCGAACGTGCCATCACCGTTGTCCACCACCGCGCCCGACGTGCCCGTGGTGTCCAGCGAACCGGTGAGATACGCGGCGTCGTCGGTCAGATCGTCGTTCGCCAACGCATCGATCACCGTCGCCGTCGCCGTGTCCTCCACCACCGTCGCGATGTCATCCACAGCGTCGGGGCTGCCCTCATCGGTCACCGTCACCGTGACCGTGGCAGTGTCACACGTCGCCGTCGGCGTGTCGTCATCACAGATCGTGTACGAGAAGCTGTCGGTCCCGACGAAGCCGGATGCCGGGGTGTAGTCGAACGTGCCATCACCATTGTCCACCACCGTGCCCGCTGTGCCCGTGGTGTCCAGCGAGCCGGTGAGATAGGTGGCGTCGTCGGTCAGATCGTCGTTCGCCAGCGCGTCGATCACCGTCGCCACGGTCGTGTCCTCCACCACCGTCGCGGTGTCATCCACAGCGTCGGGGCTGCCCTCATCGGTCACCGTCACCGTGACCGTGGCAGTGTCACACGTCGCCGTCGGCGTGTCGTCGTCACAGATCGTGTACGCGAACGTGTCCGTCCCCGAAAAGCCGGATGCCGGGGTGTAGTCGAACGTGCCATCACCATTGTCGACAACCGTCCCCGCCGTGCCCGTCGTATCGAGCGAGCCGATCAGGTACGTGGCGTCATCGGTCAGGTCATCGTTCGCCAGCGCGTCGATCACCGTCGCCGTGGCGGTGTCCTCCGCGACGGTCTCGGTGTCATCCACAGCGTCGGGCGAGCCCTCGTCGGTCACCGTCACCGTCACCGTCGCGGTGTCACACGTCGCTGTCGGCGTGTCGTCATCACAAATCGTGTACGTGAACGTGTCGGCACCCACGAACGCCGGCGCCGGCGTGTAGTCGAACGTGCCATCACCATTGTCCACCACCGCGCCCGCGGTGCCGGTCGTGTCCAAGCTCCCGGTCAGATACGTCGCATCATCGGTCAGATCGTCATTCGCCAACGCGTCGACCACAACCGGCGTGGCCGCCTCTTCCGCCACCGTGGCGGTGTCATCGATCGCATCGGGCGAGCCCTCGTCGGACACCGTCACCGTCACGATCGCGATGTCGCAGTCGCCGTCGTCGTCGCAGACGCGATACGCGAACGAGTCCGACCCGACGAACCCCGGGTCGGGCGTGTACGTGATCTCGCCGGTCGTCGGATTGACCGACAGCGAGCCGTTCGACGGCTCGAGCAACCCGTTCACGCCGTCGCCAACCGTCACGGAGCTTGGGTCGAGTGTGCCGTCCGGGTCGGAGTCGTTGGCCAACACGTCGATGGCGACCGGCGCCTCCTCGACGGTCGACGCCGTGTCGTCCACTGCATCCGGCGGGTCGTTCACGTCGTTCACGGTGATGGTGACGGTCTCGGTCGACGTGTTCCCGTTGGCATCGGTGATCGTGTACGTGAAGGTGTCGGTCCCGAAGAAGTCGGCCGGCGGGTCGTAGCTGAACGTGCCATCGGCGCCGACCGACACCGTGCCGCCGTTCGCCGACGTCGCGTCGAATGCCGTGACCGTCGTCGGCTCGACACCCAGACGATCGTTGGCGAGCAGACCCAGCGCCGGATCCGTCACGCTCAGCGCGACGTCTTCGTCGGTCGTGTACGAATCGGCCGCTGCATCCGGCAGAGCGTCGTTCGTGAACGTGCAGGTGACGTTCTCGCCCTCCGCCAACCTGATCTCGACAGCCGCCTCCCCTGTCGCGAACGCGTCGTCGCCGTTGTTCGTGAAGCTGCCGACGAAGGCGCCTGTGAAGTCGCCGTACGCGACCGTGCTGCTGACGCCGTCGCTCGTGCACGCCAGGCCACCGACCTCCCAGAGCGCGACCGCCGACTCGGCGATGACGAACGTCCCTGGGAACAGATCGATCGTCGTGCCGACGTTGCCGCCGTCGGTGTTCGTGCCGCCGGGGCCACCCGTGGTGCCGTCGTCGTCGAGGGTCACCGTCGAGCTGGGCCCGGCGAAGATGTTGGTGGCCGTTCCGGTGCCGTCATATGCGGTGAACTCGAACGTCGTGCCGTCGTCGGCCGGGTTCGCCTCCTTGATGATGGTGATCGTCGCCGGATCGACGACCGTGGTGCAGCCCTGCGCTCCGTTGTCGGACGTCACGACCTCGAGGAGAGCGTCCGAGGTCACCTGGACGACGTTCGGCGTGGTCCCGGCCGGACACGTGTAGGTCGAGACGTGACCCACGTTGCTCACGAGGTCGTCATCACTCTCGAGGCTCGTCGCGGTAGCGGTGTTCTCCAGGACCGTCGCACCGACGCCGGCATCGATCTGCACGGTGAGGTCGAGGGTGGCGCTTGCGCCCGAGGCGAGCTGTCCGACCGTCCACACGCCACCCGCGAACGACCCCTGCGATGCACTCGAACCGGTCAGTGTCACGCCGGCCGGGAGGGTGTCGGCCACGCTGACGTTCGTCGCTGTGTTCGGGCCCTCGTTGCCGACCGTCACCGTGTACGTGAACGTGTCGCCCTCGTTCCCGATGATGTCGTCGGCCGTCTTGTCGACGGTGACGTCGGCCCGAGGCTCGATGTCCCAGATGATCTCGATCTCGTCGCCGCCGGGGCCCTCGAGCGTCCCTGGCGCCGGGGCGTACTGCATCCGAACCTGAGTCAACGTGCCGTCGATCCGCAACGTGCCACAAGCCGTACCACCGGAGTTGTCGCACTCAGCGTTGCCGTTGCCGGCCTCGTTGACGTCGCGAAGTGCCGTCGTGGACGTCGTGGTGAAGTCGACGGATCCGGAGAGCTCGGTCCAGGTGAGCCCGTCGAGCAGTGTCAGCACCACCGACGTGCTCGTCGTGCCGGTGAATCCGCCGAGGCGATCGATGTGGAGCACGGGATCGACGACGGGCTCCGAGAAATCGAACGTGAGGATGCCGGTTCCGCCGTCGTCGGAGGCCGGCGTGCCCGATTCCGGCGTCGTGTCCCAGAACAGCCTCGGCTGGAACGACTGATCCCCGGTCGGGCTGCCGAGCCCGTACACGTCGTCGTAGGCGTCGAACGTGCCGAAGAGGCCACCCGCGATGAACGGTGCGTCTGCCGGGCCGGTGAAGCTGCCGGCCGACACCGCGATCGTGATCACCGGGCCAGCCGGCGAGTCGTCACCGACCCAGTCCTCGGTGCGGTACGCAGGGCCGGTCGTCGAGCCGCCGGACTCGACTCGCAGCGGGCTCGCCGCGGAGGGCACCGTCTGGGACCCGGTCAGTCCCGTGACGGTTGTCTCGATCTCGATCTGCGCGGTCCCGCCCGCCGGCAGCGACGCGATCGTGCACGTCACCACCCCTCCCGACTCCGAGCACGCGCCGGTTCCGACCGTGAACGTCGCGCTGTCGAAGCTGACGTTCGACGGGAGCGAGTCGGTGACGACGACGTTGGTTGCCTCGGTCCCTGCGTTGGCGATGTCCAGCGTGTAGGTCAACGTGTCACCGACGAGTACCGGGTCGGGGCCGTCCACCTTGGTGACCGACAGCGCCGGCGGGTTCTCGACCGCGTCCGTGACCGAAGCCACCACCGGGGTTGCGCCGGTCGCGTCCGCGGTCACCGAGTTCGACAGGTCGGTGATGCCGGCGGCCAGCGGAGCGTCGACGACGACGTCGAACGTGATCGTCATCGACTCGCCGACGCCGAGCGTGATGGCGTCCGCAGCGGTGACGAGCGACGGCGGAGCGCCTGCAGCGTCGGTCGCGGTCGTGCGGTAGGAGTAGCCGATCGTGAACTCCGCCGTACTGATCGTGTTGTCATCGCCGGCGACACCGTTGAAGCCGTCGTCCCACACGAACGTGTAGGCGCCCTCGGCAGGCCCACCGAACGGGCCCGGCCCTCGCGTCTCGTTCCAGCTGCCCGCACCGTCACCCCCGAACGTGCCGGCGGGCAGCGTGTAGGCCGTACCGCTCGGGTAGGTCGCTGCGAGCGAGATGTCGGAGAGCCAGTCGGTCGTGCTGCCGGTCGTCGTGAAGCCGTAGCTCGTGAGCGTTGCGCCCGACGGCACGTCGGCCGACGTGACCGTGTAGGTCTGGGTGAGGCCGGCCGTGTCGAACGTCGCGGCTCCGACGTCCTGCGTGAACGAGCCGGTCGCCGTGCCCGACGGGTAGGTCTTCTGCGCCGACCCGCCGACGTAGGTGACGCCGGGTGGCAGCGTGTCGGTGACCGTGACCGCGGGTGCGGGATCCGGACCGGAATTCGTGACCACGATCGTGTAGGTGATCGTTTCGCCCGGGTACACCGGCCCGCCGTTGGCGCTCGACGTCTTCACGACCGACAAGGTCGGCGCCGCCGATGCGACGGAGGCGAACGCGAACGACACCCAGATGACGAGCACGGCAACGATCGCAAGTCGCAGCGAGGTCGAGCGGCGCGACGGACTCGCCGCGTTCCCGGTCGTGCGAGGTCGAGTTAGTGGCATGTGGTCATCTCTGGCGGACGGTCCTGGACGGATCGACTCGGGCCGTACAATTCTTCGGCTCGACGACGCTTCGAGTTGAACGCACCGGGGCGGTGGTTGCAGGCACACGCGTCCAGGCAACCTCGGCAAAGAGATCGTTCCGGGACCGCACGCCGCTACGTGGCGTCGCGAGCAGCACAGAGGAACGCTAACGCAGCGCAGACCGTCGTTCGCTGACCTCCGTCCGCCGGCGACCGACCACCATCAGCGCACGCCCGACTCCCGACCCGCGTCGTCCCGCGACGCCCCGCCATCGGCGACCATCACCGCACGCGCGACTCCCGACCCGCGTCGCTCTGCGACGCCCCGCCACCCGAACACATCACTGCACGCTCGACCCGCGACCCGAGTGTCCGCCGATCTAGCCGGTCGACGACGCTGCCGCCGGCATCCTTCGGCACCACTGCGCAGTGAGCACGCGGCTCTTACGGTGTAAGAAGCGCAGGTGAACGGTGTATCGGCACGAGCGGTGCTGTCAGCCGGCCGCAGCGGCGAACCCGGCGTCGAGGTCGGCGATGATGTCCTCGATCGACTCGAGGCCGACGCTCAGGCGGACCTGCCCCGGCGTGACGCCGGTCGCGGCCTGCTCGTCCGGAGTGAGCTGGCTGTGCGTCGTCGTCGACGGCTGGATCACCAGGCTGCGGACGTCTCCGATGTTGGCGACGTGGCTGTGCAAGGTGAGCGCCTCGACGAACTTCTTGCCGGCCTCGAGCCCGCCCTCGATGTCGAACGCGATGATCGACCCGTAGCCCTTGCCGCCGCCGTAGACGCGGGTGCGGTCGTGCCAGGGGCTGGACTCGAGGCCGGCGTACGACACGCTCGTGACCTGCGCGTGACCGTCGAGGTACTCACCGACCGCCTGCGCGTTCTCCCAGTGGCGGTCCATCCGCAGGCTCAGCGTCTCGAGACCCTGGAGGACGAGGAACGCGTTCATCGGTGAGATCGCCATGCCGAGGTCGCGAAGGAGCTGGACGCGCGCCTTCAGGATGAAGCTGCCGTGGCCGAGCGCCGGCCAGTACGCGAGGCCGTGGTAGCTCGGATCGGGCTCGGTGAAGTTCGGGAACCGACCCGACGCGCCGTAGTCGAACGTGCCGCCGTCGATGATCGCGCCGCCGATCGACGTGCCGTGCCCCCCGCAGAACTTGGTCAGCGAGTGCACGACGATGTCGGCGCCCCACTTGATCGGCTGCACGAGGTACGGCGTCGGCACGGTGTTGTCGACGATGAACGGGATGCCGTTCTCGTGTGCGACGTCGGCGATGTTCTCGATGTCCAAGAAGTTGTTGCGCGGGTTCGCCAGCACCTCGCCGTAGAACGCCTTGGTGTTCGGCTGCACCGCCGCGCGCCACGCGTCGAGGTCGTCGGGATCGTCGATGAACGACACCTCGATGCCCATCTTCGGCATCGTGTAGTGGAGGAGGTTGTACGTGCCGCCGTACAGCGACGCCGACGCGACGACATGGTCGCCCGACTCGGCGAGCGTCAGGATGGCGAGCGTGGAGGCGGCCTGGCCGGACGACACGGCCAGCGCACCCGGGATGCCGATCGCCGTCGTGCAACCTCCCTCGAGCGCGTTGAGACGCGCCTCGAGCGCCCCCTGTGTCGGGTTCATGATCCGCGTGTAGATGTTGCCGACCTCCGCGAGGCCGAACAGGTTCGCCGCGTGCTCGGTGTCGCGGAACTCGTAGGACGTCGTCTGGTAGATCGGCACGGCGCGCGCACCGGTCGCCGTGTCGGGGTCGCCGCCGACGTGGATCTGCTTGGTCTCGAAGCCCCAGTTCTCGCTCATCGGCGCGACACTAGAGGCTTGAAACCCGACCTGGAAAGTCGTGTTTGCTGGCAAGGTCGCCGGCGGGGATCCGCGGGCAGCGAAACCGTTCGCCTTACGGTGTTCGGCCGTGACCTCGACGCTCACGGCTGAGGGAGCCATCCAAGCCGACGACTCGCCGGGCCTCGACACGGCCGGCATCGTCGACGCCGCCCTCGAGATCGTCGATCGTGACGGCCTCGAGGCGCTCACCATGCGCCGACTCGGGAGCGAGCTCGGGGTCGAAGCGATGTCGATCTACCACCACATCCCCAACAAGGCGGCGCTGCTGGAAGCGATGGTCGAGACGATGCTGCCGCACGAGCATCGCACCGAAGCATCGTCGTCTCCGGCGGACCTGCTGGCCGACTACGCGCAGCACCTCCGACGGACATTCCTCGACCACCCGAACATGGCTGCGCTCGCCGCGACCCGGTTGCCGACTTCACTGTTCACCGCGGCACCCACCGCAGCGGCTCGGCAACGACTCGTCGAGTTCGGCTTCGACGATCACGCCGCAGCATGGATCCTCGACTCGTTCGTCGGCTTCGTGATCGGCCACGTGCTCGTGCAGCTCACCGACGGCCACGCGACGACGCACGATGACGACGCCGCGTTCGAGACCGGCCTCCGATTCCTCCTGATCGGACTTCGGGGCGAACTGGGCGACGAGCCCACCAGCTGACAAGCACGGGAGGCTGCGACCCCAACGGCTCGCCGCCGATCCGGCGTCTCGAGCATGCTCGTCACCGGTCATCTCACCCGCCGACACGTCACACCACCGAGGTGGGCGAGCGTCGAAGCAACGCAGAGACAGCGAACTCGAAGGCGCAGCCGATCGGGCTCCGCCGGTCGGCGAAGCCCATTCGAGGTCAGACGAGGCCGAGTCCGGCGACCGCGTCCCGCTCGCCCACGAGCTCGTCGGCGGACGCGTCGATCTTGCCGCGGCTGTACTCGTCGATGTCGAGGCCCTGCACGATCTCGTACGCACCGTCGCGGCACACGCACGGGAAGCTCGAGATGATGCCCTCGGGTACGCCGTAGCTGCCGTCGGAGGGGATCGCCATCGAGACCCAGTCGCCATCAGGCGTGCCGAGCGTCCAGTCGCGGATGTGGTCCACGGCGGCCGACGCGGCCGAGGCAGCTGACGACGCGCCGCGGGCATTGATGATGGCCGCGCCGCGCTTGGCGACGGTCGGGATGAACGACTGATCGACCCACTCGTGGTCACCGACAGCCTCGTACGCGTTGCGGCCACCGACCTCGCAGTGGAACAGGTCGGGGTACTGGGTCGTGGAGTGGTTGCCCCAGATGGTCATCCTCTTCACGTCGTTGACCGAAGCGCCGAGCCGTGCGGAGATCTGGCTGATGGCGCGATTGTGGTCGAGCCGGGTCATCGCCGTGAAGCGGCCGGGATCGAGGTCGGCAGCGTTGCTCATCGCGATCAGCGCGTTCGTGTTCGCCGGGTTGCCGACCACGAGCACCTTGACGTCGCGCTTGGCCGACCTTGACAGCGCCTCACCCTGCGGCTTGAAGATGCCGCCGTTGGCCTCGAGCAGGTCGGCGCGCTCCATGCCGGCCTTGCGCGGCATCGCGCCGACCAACAGCGCGACGTCCGCGTCGCCGAACGCGGTGTCGGCGTCGTCGGTGCAGACGATCTCGGAGACCAACGGGAACGCGCTGTCGTCGAGCTCCATCTTCACGCCCTCGAGCGCGCCGAGCGTCGGCGTGATCTCGAGGAGCTGGAGCGCGACGGGGGTGTCGGGCCCGAGCATCGATCCCGACGCGATGCGGAACAGGAGGGAGTAGCCGATCTGCCCGGCGGCACCGGTGACTGCGACACGAACTGGAGACGTCATGGAGCGAAGCGTAGGGCCGTCGTCGGGACGGCTCCCAACCGACCACCACCCGACCGACCAACCGACCGCCCACCCGATCCAGGCGACCGGTGACCGGCTCGGCGCTCGGGCCGATCAGCGGCCCGTGATGTCGCCGATCATGTTGGCGTAGAACCGTTGCCCGTCGGCCGAGAGGTGGATCCCGTCGGCGGCGAAGCAGTTGCCGGTGCAGTTGTTCGACAGCGCGGCCCAGTCGAGCAGGATGATGTTGTCGCCCGGGCGGTCCCGCGCCTCGAGCAACGCGTTGTTGTTGGCGGTCCACGGCCGGTTCGCCCGGATGTTCAAGATGATCACGTTCGGCACGCTGCTGAGTGGTCGCAGGAAGTCGTTGAGGGTCTCCTCGGTGAACGGTCCGTTCGTACCGAGGTGGATGATGACCGGGTCGCCGAAGAGATCGGCGTCGCCGAGCTGCTGCATGACGCCGACCATGTCGATCATCTGGCGGCTTACCTCGGCGTTGACCGTGTACCCGCGGTCGCTGAGGACACCCGCGGCGCCCTGCATCACCGAGTCGCCGATCGCGAGGTAGTCGACCGGTTCGGGCGGCAGCGTCGTGGTGGTCGACGTCGTGGTCGTCGAGGTGGTCGTCGTCGACTCGGGCGCCGGCTCGTCGGCGGCGACGAACGGCTGCGTCGTCGCCGTGGTCGTGGCATCCGCCGGGGCTGCGGTCTCACCGTCCGGCGACGGGGTGCCCAGCAGCTCGTCGATGGAGGTGACGTTCTCGGCGCCCTCTTCGAGCGCCTGCGCGATCTCGTTCTGCTGCAGGTCGGCGGTGCCGAGCCGGATGATGCCGATCGCGAGGAACAGCATGCACGCCGCCACGCCGAGTGCGACGAGTCGTCGCGCCCGGGGCTCACGCCGGCGACCCGGGTCGCGCAGCCAGCTCGGCACCTGGCGTCGACGGATCGGCGTCTCGATCAGCGTGTACGACAGCTCGGTGATGACGACGGTGGCGAACATGGCTGCGATGAACTGCGGCAGCGTGAGGGCGTTGCCGGCGACCTCGCGGATGACCTGGTAGATCGGCCAGGAGTACAGGTACAACCCGTACGAGCGGGTCCCGACCCACAGCAACGGCCGCATGCCGAGCAGGCGGCCGACGAGGGTCCGGCGGTGCGTGACCGCGGCGATCACCATCAACGTCGCGAACGACGTGAGGAGGAAGCCGCCGCGGAACAGCCACGGGTCGGCGCCGGCGGGTGTGACGAAGTGCAGCCGCCACGAGAGCAGGGCGAGCAGCAGCAGGCCGACGACGGCGACCATGTCGAGCAGGCGCGCCGCGTTCCGCAGTGGCCCGCGCATGATCGCGACCGGGCGCCACACCATCGCGAACGCGGCGCCGAGCAGGAGGCCGCCGGATCTCGTGATCGTCGACAGGTACAGCGCGTCGGCCTTCGAGATGCACCGCTCGCCGAACGTCCAGTAGGCCTCGGGGTTGACGCCGCAGTCCCCGATCCGACCGGGGTGGTAGAGCACCGCCATCAGCACCGTGACGATGACGGCCGCGAGGGCCAGCCAGCGTGCGGTCAACGCGAGGTTGCGGGTGCCGTTCCGCCGCAGCAGGAGCAGCATCACGATCGGCCACACGAGGTAGAACTGCTCCTCGACGCCGAGGCTCCACAGGTGGCGCAGCGGCGCGAAGTCGCCCGACGCGCTGTACCCCTGGCCGACCCAGATCTGGTACCAGTTCGAGACGTAGAGCAGCCCGCCGAGCATGTCGCCGCGCAGCTTGCCGAGGGTGTCGGCGCGGAAGAAGGTGGTGTACACCAGCAGCAGGAACAGCATCACGAACAGTGCCGGCAGGAGCCGCCGGGCCCGGCGCATCCAGAACGCACCGATGCGGACCGTGCCCAGGTGCTCGCGCTCGGACATGAGGAGCAACGTGATCAGGTAGCCGCTGATGACGAAGAAGACCTCGACGCCGAGGAAGCCACCCGAGAGCCATTCCGGGTTGGCGTGGTAGATCAGCACGGCGATCACGGCGAGCGCGCGCATGCCGTCGAGCCCGGGCAGGTACGGAACGTCGCTCAGGTTCGTCGATCGGCGCATGGGGCGCGCCTCGGCGTGGGTCGCCTCGGCCATTCGCACCAGTATCGCCGAGGCAGCACCCGTTTCGGCGTTCACACCATGGCTGCGGAGCCGCCGTGACTATGGTCCCCGCGATGAGCGACGAGGTTCTCGAAGCAGCCGCCGCGACCGGACAGCCGTACGAGGTGGTGCCGTGCGACCCCGAGCTCGCCGACACGGCGGCCTTCTGCGAGACGTACGGATACGGCCTCGATCAGTCGGCGAACGCCATCGTGGTCGTCGGGAAGAGCGAGCCGCGGGTCTATGCCGCCTGCCTCGTCCTGGCGACTACCCGTCTCGACGTCAACGGCGTCGTGCGCAAGCGGTTCGGCGTCAAGAAGGCGTCGTTCGCGTCGGCTGACGAGACGGCCGCGATGACCGGGATGCAGATCGGTGGGGTCACGCCGTTCGGACTCCCGGCCGGGCTCCCACTCTGGATCGACGCACGGATCATGGACGTGCCCGACGTGATCGTCGGCGGCGGCTCGCGAGACCGCAAGCTGCTCGTCCCGCCCTCAGCACTCGCTGCGCTGCCGGGCGCCGAGGTGATCGAGGACCTCGCCAAGCCCGCCGGCTGACGCCGCAGCACCGGTCGGGGCGGCCCGCAGCGACCCCGACCGAGTCGGCGGCGAGTTCGTTTGGCAAGGTGTGTCCGTGTCGAAGGTGTCGCGCCTCGTAACCCGTTCGTGGGTCCCGGAGGCGTCGGAGGCGCTCGTCCGGTCGATCGCCGACACAGCGGCCACTCGCCTGCCCTCCGACCAGATCCGGCGGATCGGCGAGCTGATCGATCTCAACCGACGGACGCACGCCGTTGACTGCGTCAACCTCAACCCCGCGACGAACACGATGAGTCCGCGGGCCGAGGCCGCGCTCGCCTCGGGGCTCGGCACACGTCCCTCCCTCGGTTACCCGGGAGCGAAGTACGAGACCGGCCTCGAAGCGATCGAGCAGGTCGAGGTGATCGCGGCCGAGCTCGCGGCTCGCGTGTTCGACGCCGACTTCGCAGAGGTCAGGCTGCCGTCGGGTGCGATCGCCAACCTGTGCGCCTTCATGGCGTGCGCGAGACCGGGCGACCCGATCATCGCCCCGCCGGCGACCATCGCCGGGCACGTCACCCACCACACGCCCGGTGCGGCCGGCCTCTACGGGCTCAGGGTCCACGAGGCGCCGGTCGACGCCACGCGGTACACGGTCAACGTCGCTGCACTCGCTGCCCTCGCGCGCGAGGTTCGGCCGCGCGTGATCACGATCGGAGGCAGCCTGAACCTGGCGCTCCACGACGTCGAGGGCGTGCGCGCCGTTGCTGATGACGTCGGCGCCATCGTGCTGTTCGACGCCGCCCATCTCTCCGGCCCGATCGCCGGGGGCGCCTGGCCCAACCCGCTGGCTGCGGGCGCCCACCTCATGACGATGAGCGCGTACAAGAGCCTGGCCGGCCCGCCGTCGGGCCTCCTCGTCACGAACGACGCCGAGCTGGCGCAGCGCGTCGACCGGATCGTCTTCCCCGGCCTCACCGCGAACTTCGACGCCGCCCAGACAGCGGCACTCGCGATCACGCTCAGCGAGTGGATCGAAGTGGGCCGGGAACACGCAGCGGCGATGACCGAGACCGCCGCCTTACTCGCCGCCGAGCTGCTGGCCAGGGATGTACCCGTGTTCCGGTGTGACGGTACGCCGACCCGGTCGCACGCGTTCGCCGTCGACGCCCGTACGTTCGGTGGCGGCCATGTGCTGGCCCGCCATCTCCGGAGGTCGAACATCCTCGTCTCTGCAATCGGTCTGCCGAGCGGACTCGACGACGGCATCCGAGTCGGCACCAACGAACTCGTCCGCTGGGGCGCGACGGCGTCCGACATGCCTGCGCTCGCCGACCTGCTGCAGCGTGCGCTGCTCACCACCGACCCCGACCCCGTCGCCGCCGACGTCACCGCCTTCCGAGCAAGGTTCGACCAGGTCCACTTCACCGGCTCCAGCGAGCGGTGAGCCGCAACGCCACCAGCGTGTCCCCCCACCGACCTGACGAGCACCCGACCGCGACCCAGGCCCTGATTCCGAGCTGGATCGTGCGCTCGCAAGGCGCGGCGAGCCCGAGCTGCCTCGGGTCAGCGAGCGGCGAGACGCAACGCCACCAGCGTGTCCGCCCCACCCACCTGATAGGCACCCAGCCCGCGACCAGGTCCCCTGATTCCGAGCTGGATCGTGCGCTCGCAAGGCGCGGCGAGCCCGAGCTGCCTCGGGGCAGCGAGCGGCGAGACGCAACGCCGCGAGCGTGCGATCCAGCCGGAATCAGATCAGTGGCGGAAGTGGCGGGTGTGGGTGAAGACCATCGCGATGCCGTGTTCGTCGGCTGCGGCGATGACCTCCTCGTCGCGCACGCTGCCACCCGGCTGGATCACCGCCGCGATGCCAGCCTCGGCGGCGGCGTCCAAGCCGTCGCGGAACGGGAAGAAGGCGTCGCTCGCGCAGACACCCCCCTCGGCACGACCGGCCGATCGCTCGGCCGCGATGCGAGCGGAGTCGAGCCGGTTCTGCTGCCCGGCACCGATGCCGAACGCCTGTCGGTCCTTGGCGTAGACGATCGCGTTGCTAGTGACAGCGGCGCACACCTGCCACGCGAACACCAGATCGTCCCACTGTGCGTCGCTCGGTCGGGCAGCGGTGACGACCCTCCAGTCGGTTCGATCGACCGACACCGGGTCCGGCTGCTGGACGATCAGACCGCCGTCGAGCGGCTTGAGATCGAACGCCCACTCCCCCGGCGCGTCCGCCGTGATGACCCGGAGGTTCTTCTTGGCGAGCAGTACGTCGAGCGCGTCCGCCTCGTATGCCGGCGCCACGACAACCTCGGTGAACACCGACGACAGTGGCTCGGCCATCGCGGCCGTGACGGTGCCGTTGACGGCGACGATGCCGCCGAACGCGCTGACCGGGTCACATGCATTCGCCTTGAGGTAGGCGTCGGCGATCGGGTCGCCGTCGCCCTCGCCGATCGCGACGCCGCACGGATTCGCGTGCTTCACCACCACGCAGGCGGGGGCATCGAATCGGTGCACGAGCCGCCACGCCGCCTCGGTGTCGTAGAGGTTGAGGTAGCTGAGCGCCTTGCCGCCGTGCTGGGTCATGGAATCCCACCAGCTCGTCTGGCCCGCGAAGCGATAGCGGGCTCCCTGCTGGTGGGGGTTCTCGCCGTATCGCAACACGTCCGCCCGCTCGAGCGCGGCGTGGATCGTTCGCGGGAGCGGATCGGGATCCGCCTCGCTCTCGTCGAACCACGTCACGATCGCGGCGTCGTAGGCGGCCGTGTGGGCGAAGGCGTCGCGGGCCAGCCGGCGGCGGGTCGTGGCGGTGATCTCGCCGTGCTCGCTCAGGTCGGCCAGCACCGTCGTGTAGTCGGACGGGTCGACGACCACGGCGACGTGTGCGTGGTTCTTCGCCGACGCCCTCACCATCGCCGGGCCACCGATGTCGATCAACTCGACGGCCTCTCCCGAACCGTGCTCGAACGCCGCGGTGTCGCTGCCGAACGGATACAGGTTGGCCACGACCAGCGAGATCGGCGTGATGCCGTACTCCTCCATGTCGGCCCGGTGCGCCGGGTTCGTCGGATCACCGAGGATGCCGCCGTGCACCTTCGGGTGGAGCGTCACGACGCGGTGGTCGAGGATCGCCGGTACACCGGTCCAGTCGGCGACGTCGGTCACGGGGACGCCGGCGTCGGCGATGGCCTTGGCGGTACCGCCACTCGACACGATGTCCCATCCGAGCCGGTGGAGCTGGGAGGCGAGCTCGGCGATGCCGGTCTTGTCGTACACGGACAGCAATGCGGTGGGCACGAGCCGCGACGGTAGCCAGCCGACCTGCCGACGGTCCGCGATCCGAACGAAATGTCAGCGCGGCAATTCCACGATCCGGAACGCGCGGGATCGCTACGGTCGAGTCGGACCGGAGGAGGTTCCATGCAGAGCAAGATCACCGTCGCCGACCTGATCATCGGGATCGGAGGACTCGTCACGTTCATCTTCTCGTTCCTCGACTTCTTCGACCTCGACCGCTTCGGCGGCGTCTCGGCCTGGGACAGCGACGCGGGCGCGTTCGCCACGACCGTGCCGGCGATCCTCGGGCTCATCGCGGTCGTCTGGATCGGCCTCGAGCTCGCAGGCGTCTCACTGCCGAAGGAGGTGCTGACGTTCAACCAGGCGCAGCTGAAGGCCACGTGGGGCATCAGCGCGTCCGGCATCATGCTCTCGTGGATCAGCGCCGACTTCGGCGGCGCCGACAAGGGCGCCGGGTTCTGGCTGATGTTCTTCGGTTCACTCGCCATGGCGGTGGGCGCCGTGATGGCGCTGCTCGGCAAGGGCGCCGAGACCGTCGACCTGCCGGGCGGATCGGACGACCCCACTGCGGCGGACTGATCGGCGACACACCAGACGCGCCACCGAGTTGGTGGCGCGCCTACGGCCCGACGATCCAGCGGTGAGCCACGGTCACCGATTCTCTCGACACGACGGCGAGGCTCTCGGCGGCCGGCGACGGGGCGGGGAGTCCATGCTGCTCGTGCACCACGAGGCGGGCGTGTCGCGGTAGCCGTCGGAGGAGGACGTCGACGAGCCCACCGGCGACGCCGATCGGGAGGAACAGGAAGACGGCGGTCACGGCGGTGAGATCGAACGCCCGCGCGTCGCCGTGCACGATCTCGGCGCGTGCGCCGAGGTCCGCGGCATCGACACTGCGCCGCGCGGTCGCGGCCAAGGCAGGGTCCGATTCGACGCCGATCGCTCGACACCCGCGGCTGAGGGCGGCAGCGACCACGAGGCGACCGTCCCCGCACCCGAGGTCGACGAAGACGTCGTCGGGGCCGACGTCGGCCACGTCCAGCAGGGGTTCGATCAGATCGGCGGGCGTGCCGAGGAACGGTCCGAGCCCGCCCTCGAATCGGGGCCGCAGCCCGAGTCGGTCGGCCAGCAGCCGAACCGGCCGCACCAGCCGGTACACCGGCGAGAGTGCTTCCGGTAGGGCGATCGCCCGGTAGTCGGCGGCGCTCGGTCGTGTGACGCGGGCGAGCAGCGACGGCGGGGGGCGATCGCGCCAGCGCAGCCGGACGACGACCGTGCAGTCGGTCGTCCTCGTCACGGTGAGCACGTCGGCGGTTCGCCGGAACGAGCGGTGTGCGCCACCGGTCCAGCGATCCGACGGCTCGTACCCGTCCTCCGCGAGGGCCGAGGCGGCGCGCTCGGCTGCGTCGACGTCCGGGACACGGAGCTCGATCGAGTGGTGCAGTGGCGGATCGACGTCGTCGACGGGTTCGGCCGCGATCTCGTTGGCACGGAGGCGCTCGACCACCGCCGCGCGCTCGGCGGCGACGCGGTCGGCGATCCGGCCGCACGCGTCGAGTGCGGCGCGGGCGAACGCTGCAACCTCGGGGTCGGCGTCGTCGACCAGGTCGCGCGCGACCGCGACGAGTCGCTGCCGGTTGATCGCCTCGACGAAGCGACGATCGTCGGTGATCACGCGACGTCGGTCAGAGCGACGCGACGATCGCTGCCATGCGTTCGCCGGCCTCGGTCGGGTTCAACCCCACCTGCACGCCGGCGGCCGCGAGCGCGTCCATCTTGCCCTGCGCAGTGCCCTTGCCTCCCGACACGATGGCGCCGGCGTGACCCATCTTCTTGCCGGGGGGCGCGGTCACTCCGGCGATGTAGGCGGCCATCGGCTTCGAGACGCTCGCGGTGATGTAGTCGGCGGCCTCCTCCTCGGCCGAGCCGCCGATCTCGCCGATCAGCATGATCGCGTGCGTCTCGGGGTCGGCCTCGAACTCGGACAGGCAGTCGATGAAGTTGGTGCCGGGCACCGGGTCACCACCGATGCCGACGCAGGTCGATACGCCGATGCCCTTCTGCTTGAGCTCGTAGAGCGCCTGGTACGTGAGCGTGCCCGAGCGGCTCACGATGCCCACGTTGGGGCCTTCGGCGGTCGGCAGCTCGGCGATCTCACCGGCGGTGATGCCGATGTTGCACTTGCCGGGGCTGATGATGCCGGGGCAGTTCGGGCCGAGCAGGCGAGTGTTCGGATGGTCGCGGACGAGGGTGTTGAAGACCCTGGCCTCGTCCTGGGCGGGGATGCCCTCGGTGATGCTGACGACGAACTCGATGCCGGCCGCCGCTGCGTCGATGATGGCGCCCGGCGCGAACTTCGGCGGCACCACGGCGAACGAGGCGGTGGCGCCCGTCGCAGCGACGGCCTCCTCGACGCTGTCGAAGATCGGGATGCCCTCGACGTCCTGTCCGCCCTTGCCGGGCGTGACGCCGCCCACGATCTGGGTGCCGTAGTCGCGGTTGCGCAGGCCGTGATAGCGGCCCTGGCCGCCCGTCAGACCCTGGACGATGACCTTGGTGTTCTCGTCGACGAAGATCGCCATGTCGGTGTCTCCTCTCAGTTCCCGTTCGCGATCGCGACGGCGGTCTCGGCGGCCTCGAGCATGGTCGGCTTCGAGATGAGCCGGTCGTCCGGGATGCCGGCGTCGGCGAGGATCTGACGCCCCTCGACGGCGTTCGTGCCGTCGAGGCGGATCACGATCGGCGCCCGCAGGTCGACCCGGCCCATCGCCTCGACGATGCCGGTGGCGACCTCCTCGCCGCGTGTGATCCCGCCGAAGATGTTGATGAAGATCGACTTCACGCTCTCGTCGTGGTTGATGACGTCGAGCGCCGCCGCCATGAGGTCGGCGTTGGCGCCGCCGCCCACGTCGAGGAAGTTCGACGCGTGCCCACCGACCTGGTTGACGACGTCGAGCGTCGACATCGCGAGACCGGCCCCGTTGGCGATGATGCCGACCGAGTCGTCGAGCCCGATGTACTGCAGGTGGTGCTCGCGGGCGAGGCGCTCGCGCTCGTCGAGCACGTCGGTGTGCTCGTACTCGTCCCACTCGGGGTGGCGGAACGTGGCGCTCGCGTCGAGCGTCACCTTGGCGTCGAGGGCGTGCACCTCACCGGTCGGCTTGAGGATCAGCGGGTTGATCTCGGCGAGGTCGCAGTCGCCCTCGGTGAAGCAGCGATAGAGCTTGACCAGGATGTCTGCCGCACCGTCGAGCGCCCGCTCCGGCAGCTTGGCGTCGATCGCCGCCTGGCGGGCGGTGGCCGAATCGAGCCCGTCGACCGGGTCGATGTGCAGCTTGACGATCGCATCGGGGTTCGCCTCGGCGACCGCTTCGCTCTCGACGCCGCCCTCGGCCGAGAGCATGAGGAGGTGCTTCTTCTCGGCGCGGTCGAGGGTGAAGCTCGCGTAGTACTCGTCCTCGATGTCGGAGGCGTGCTCGATCCACAGCCGCTTCACCACGTGGCCCTTGATGTCCATGCCGAGGATGTTGCCGGAGTGCTCGCGCACCTCGTCGGCGTCGGCGGCGAGCTTGATGCCGCCGGCCTTGCCGCGCCCGCCGACCTGGACCTGGGCCTTGACGACGACCGGGTAGCCGGCGACCTCGGCCGCGGCCAGCGCCTCGTCGACCGTGTCGGCCTTGTCGCCCGGGCTGACCGGGATGTCGTAGCGGGCGAAGTACTGCTTGCCCTGGTACTCGAACAGATCCATCGAGATGTCCTTCTGGTCGTCGTGGCGTGGGGAGAGATTGATGGCGGACGGGGTGGCGGGATCAGGCGGGTTCGCGCTCGTCGAGCGTGGCCTCGAGCCAGTCGCCGATCGCACGGAGCGACGAACCGGGTCCGAACACCTCGGCCACGCCCTGCTCCTTCAGCGTCGCCACGTCGGCGTCGGGGATCACCCCTCCACCGAAGATGAGCACGTCGTCGAGATCGCGCTCGCGGAGCTCGTCCATCACCCGTGGGAACAGCGTGAGGTGGGCCCCCGAGAGAAGCGAGAGGCCGACGCCGTCCGCGTCCTCCTGCAGGACGGTCTCGGCGATCTGCTCCGGCGTCTGGTGGAGCCCGGTGTAGATGACCTCGAACCCGTGGTCGCGCAACGCACGGGTGATCGTCTTCGCACCGCGGTCGTGGCCGTCGAGTCCCGGCTTCGCGACGACGATTCGGTAGGTCCGTTCCACGAGACGTTGACCCTAGAGGGTCCCG
>JAAUYD010307424.1_pt1 | contig 18604 bp, 18 predicted proteins | sample 7278101 | NCBI WGS metagenome assembly JAAUYD01 (sample SAMN14350128, study PRJNA611818) | marine sediment metagenome | isolation source: surface marine sediment (0.6m) | place: French Polynesia: Moorea | collected 2018-08
ACGAAGTGAAACGACGCAATCACAAGGTCTTTGGGATTGCTTCCCTACTCTGCGAGAACGCTTTCAGCGAACGGTCGCAATGACGGTTATTTAAACGGACATGATATGATTTATAGTTCCTATGAAAATGCGCTAAAGCGCTACTACGAACAATTCGCAATTCGTCGCGGATAAGTCCGTAAAGTTTGGCGTAATATGCGTTTAATTCTGCTCTTAATAATGCGCGTCTGTTGGGATTCCAAATGAAGGGTTCACCGTCATATCCCATGTCTTGCACGAAGGGTTGCATATTCGAGAAGTGGCGACAAAAGGGTAAACTTCCCAGCACAGTCGTCTAGTCATCACGACAATAATCTGTCACCAACGACATATAATTAGTCACTGTACATCAAATACTAAAGCCGGCAAACGGATTTGAACCGATGACCTACCGCTTACAAGGCGGTTGCTCTACCACTGAGCCATGCCGGCATGGGCAACACTAACTATGACGATGATTTTTCATCGGCAAACTTCCACATTATAAGGCAGCTTGCTTGTGTCGTCAAGTAAAACAATTTTGACCCTACAAAATATATTAATATACTCCCATTAAAAGCGATCGCATTATTTATCTTTAAAGGTCCATACACCATCATCCCAAGTTGAGTCTGTGGGGGGGTTTAGTAACCAATGTTGACAACGTTGTAAGTGTAATATGGCGGGGCGATCGCTTTTATTAATTGCTACTATTTTATCAAACTCTGCCTGGGCGCGACGAAAGTCACGATTTAAGTAATACTTGCGTCCTTGTTGGTAATGCTCAATTACTTGCATTTTTTCGCTGCCAATGGAGTCGGAGCGCAGTCCTAATAATTCATAAATTGCTACCGGCTCATTCCTACCTTTAACGCGAATGTAATCTAATTCCCTTGCCCAGACAAAATTTTGACAATGCTGGTAAGTCTTATCACTGATAACAATATCACTACCATACTGCTTACTCACACTTTCTAAGCGGGAGCTGAGATTGACTCCATCACCAATGGCAGTAAATTCCATGCGTTTGCTCGAACCGATATTACCACTAATGACAACATCAGAATTAATCCCAATACCAATTCTAATGGGGGGTTTATTCTCTGCACGGCGACGGGCATTAAATTCTTCTAGGCGATGACGCATTTCTAGGGATGTCTGCACAGACATCCAAGCATGTTCCTCTAGGGGAAGGGGGGAACCATATACAGCCATAATGGCATCGCCAATGTATTTATCTAAAGTGCCTTTATATTTAAAGACAGCCTCCACCATGGACTCAAAATATTCATTGAGCATACCCACCACCTCCTCCGCTTCTAGGTTCTCCGTCAAGGTGGTATAGCCACGAATATCGGAAAATAAAATGGAAACTTCCTTGCGATCGCCACCTAGTTTAGCATCATCTAGTTTCAATAGTTCCTCTGCTAATTCCTGGGTCATATAGCGGTACATGGTGCTTTTGAGCCGCTTTTCGTCGCTAATATCGTCCATAACCACCAATACTCCCCGTACCTGTTTTTGATCCCGAGCATCGGCGATGGTGTTAATTGATAAATTTATACTGCGCTGTTCTTGATTGTTGGATAAAAGGGTGCGATCGGGGTAGTATTGTTCGTGGGATGTTGATTCATCTGCATTTAGGGCATCTGCACACCACTGGCTAAAATTACCTTCTTTAATTTGGATGAGATTAGTAATTAATTGTCCTTCTAAACGCTCTTGGGTGGACAAACCAAGTAAACTTTTCGCACTTTCATTTGCAGCTACCACATGACCTGTTTTATCTGTGGAAATTACCCCATTGGCTAAACTGCGGAGAATATCCCTCTGCATTTGCTCCTGTTGTTTGACAGTGGCAAATAATTTCGCATTTTGCAAGGCTACCCCGGCTTGAATATTAAAAGCTTCCATGAACTCCTCATCATTGCGATCGAAACTAGCTTGGAAGCATTCGGGAGCTTTTGGCCAATCAGCGGGGTTATAGTCAGAGCAATTTCCTTTTTTCCTTTTATTTACCAGTTGGGTAATGCCAATTAATTCATTATCGGCATTAAACACCGGCATGCATAATAAACTACAGGTGCGATAGCCATTTTGTTTATCAATTTGTTTAGCGGTGTCCGAATCAGGATGGTTGTATAAATCGAAACCAATATTCAATATTTTTTTGTCCGTGGCTACCTGGCCGACAAAACCCTTACCCATGGGTACTCGTAGCTCTTTGGTAGAGCCATCATTTTGGGTAATTTTAGTCCACAATTCCTGACTTTCAGTATCTATTAACCATAGGGTACTGCGATCGGCATTCATTAATTCCTTGGCTTCCCCCATCACCCGCTTGAGGGTATCTTCCAAGTCCAAGCTGCTTTGAGATAAGGATTTAATCGCCTTCATCAACGCTGCTGCTGCTCTTTGTTTTTGGGTAGCCACATAAAAGGAGCGCGATGATTCTAAAATTAAGCGGATGGAAGGGGCAAATCCCTTAAATAATTCCTCATCAGCATTGTTGAATCCCTGAGTATCAATCTTTTCTCCCAGGGGTTTATCTGGCATGGAATCGGGATTTAACTTGTTGAGTAACTGTACCACAGCAACCAATTGCCCTGACTCGTTCAACAAAGGTAAAGCCAACATGGAGTAAGTCCGATAGCCATTGATTTTTTCCTGTTCCTGGGCGAAATAGGAACGGGGATCGTCATAAAAATCTACCGGGATATTAATAGTTCGTTTGTGGGTTGCCACTTCCCCAGCAATCCCCTTATCAGCTGGAATGCGAATTTCCAGGGAGCGATCGCCCTCTCCACCAGCTACAATTGACCATAGTTCTTGTTTATCTTCATCCAATAAAAATATTGTTGTCCGGTCTGCTCCTAGTAACTCTCCAGTTTTGAGGGTGATGGACTGCAACATTTCCTGCAAAATACTCTCAAAACCCTGAGAATCCAACATTGACAGGGTTTGATTAACAATTTGTAATTTATGCTCTACATCCTGAACAACCTGCTTAAAAGTATCTGGAGTTAGGGGTGCTAAAAAAGAGGAAATAGTCCCTTTTTGTCGGGTAATCGTGCCTACAGGGGTAGAATTTGGTGACAAGTCTCCATTTTTTGGATAGGGAACACCCATAATTAAATCGGTAGTTTCACCGTGACTGGGTTGAGACACTGACATACTTTGGTTAAATTAGTTTGGTTATTTATTTGGGTTATGTATTAGGGCTTTAAATGGGAATATAAAATAATCATCCAGCTCCGTGTTTAATATAACCTGTTAATCAAAGGAAAATGTACTGAAAAAATAAAGGCATTTTTTTATCTGTCTCAAGTGTACAAAATTACAAATAGGTCACGAAGAGGCAAAGGAGTAGGGAGCAGGCTTCGGCCGTGAGCTCAGCCGAACGGGAGCAGAGGAGAAACCTCATATATCCATATAAACCACGTCTATCTTGAAACCCATAGTTTTGCTTATACCAAGTTGCTTTCTATTATGGTAGTTCGAGTCAATGAGATTGCTTCCTTACGTCGCAATGACTGGGTACTATCTTTGAATGCAACTTAGTATTACGACGAATGTTCCATAGGTGAAAGGGCACGGCAAACATAATATGTGGGAATATTGAATAATCTTACTGATTGTGTGCCCCTACCAGAACAACTCCAGCTCTCAATCACCGATTGGGTTTAATATAGGGGCTTGAGGAGTAGATGAGGAGAAAAGGCGAACTTCCACGAATAAATTCTCCAGAGCAGCGCGCAACAAAGGGGCTTTCTCCCATGAGCGATTGCGGAGGGCTTGGAACCTTGTATTACTTAGGGTCTGCTGAATAACTGTAAAACATCGATTTATCAATGCATAAGGGCTATTTTTTGGTAAGGGCGTGCTAGTTTACTAGGGTTTTAGGTTTAAAATTCTTGCATCTGTCAATTTTCTCTGATACAAAGAATAGAAAAAAAGAGGCCAGAACTATTCCCGACTCCCGACTCCCGACTCCCTACCCCCACCAAAAGACTTTTTGTTGCAAGCCCTACTTATTACTTATTACTTATTACTTGCGCTACAGTCTCCTAAAATGGCCGACTAATAATAGAGAAATAAAGACCATTTTCTTGCAATGTTCCCCTGTCTGAATCCACTCCTACTAAAGGAATTCCCCAATCTAAACGAATGGTAAATAAATTCCCCTGCACCAGTTGTAAACCCAATCCGACGGATGCAAGGGTATTATTTTCTGGCGTTGTACTACCACTATTCCAAGTCGTACCCAAATCCACAAAAGGTACGACTTGTAAGAGAGTTTTAGATTTCTTGAAAACTGGGAAACGTAATTCCGTAGAAAACAGAACTCCATTATCAGCCAGCAAGAAATCTTGACGATAACCGCGCACACTACCCAAACCACCCAAACTAAATTGCTCCGTAGGTACCATGGGTGCATCTGATAGTTGAACATCACCACGCACTACCAACATGGTATCAGGAGCTAGCAATCGTATCCATTGTCCTTGCCCGCGCCAACTAAAAAAGCGACTATCGGGAGCATCATCATTGATAGTCGCATTCAAAGCACCAATACCCAGATTAAATTGCGATCGCAATGCAAAAACATAACTTCTACTACGCTCTCTCCATTCTTGAAAAAATCTTACAGCAGAAATACGAGTACGTCCTTCATCATCAGCACCAGCAGACAAAGGGAAGGGTTCATCTAACAGGGAGGTTTCACTTTCAGTAACGGATGCTGTCAGTCCTAAGCTAAATTTCTTAGTGACTGTTTCTACTAATGGCTGACGAAATGTCAATTCGTAGTAACGGGAGTTGGAAATAATATCCAGTTCGTTAAACGGATCTTCAATTACGTTACTGGATGCATTACTATAAGCTAGACTGATGGTGCCATTCCGTGCATTTACTGGTACGGAATAGCTTAAATCAATGGTATTGCTACCACTGGTATTTGTGTAACCAATGGATAGTGCATCTCCCCATCCCAGTAAATTACCTTGATTTAGTTGGGCGCGACGACGGAAACTACCCACACTGGGGGAACGTCCATTATCTAAGGTGACTTGAGTTCCAAAGGTATCACCCTCAGTAATTTTAACATCAAGTCTATTTCGTCCGGGACGAGAACCTGCTACAAGTTCGGCTGACAGGCTTGCAACAAGGGGATCTAATTGTAATACTTTTAAAGACTCTAATAAACGAGGAACATTTACTGGTGTTTTAGTGGCTCTAGCAATGCGTCTGCGTACATAACTAGAGTTGAGTCTTTTAGCCCCAGTCACATTGATACTTTCTAATCCCCCTTCTACTACCTGAATCTTGACTACCCCATCATTCATTGTTTGGGGGGGAATAAAAGCTCCGGAGGTAGAATAGCCATTATCAATATAAAGTTGCGTAATTACGGAGCGGACTTGCATTAATTCCGCAAAGGATAGGGGGCGTTTAGTAAATGATTTGAGTACCTCAGCCAATTTTTCAGCACTAAAAACAGTACTACCTTCTACCTGAAAATGCTCGACGGTAATTTCCCCAGGAACCCCTTCGGGAAGAACTGGGGAAGCATCTTCTGGATTTTGTAGTCCAGGTGAATTAAGTAGTTCTTCAGGAGAGGGAAGTAGGGGTGGGTTTAGTTGATTTTCCGGGGAAGTAAGGGGCTTAGGGGGAGTAATATCTTGTGGAGGTGGGATGTTTACTGCTGATTGGGGGGTTTGAGAAATAAATCCATTTTTCTCCCCTGGTGGAAATTTATGATTTTCACTCAATGGACGAATATGCCGAGTTTTCCCTGGGTTAAGTAATTTATTAGCTCCTAGGGGTATACAATCAGCAAATGGGTTCCCTGGACAATTTAGTAGACTTTGCCTAGATCCTACTGCTTGTACAGTACCAGCATCGAAACAAAACAAAGTAGCGATTGCCCAAAAATATAAATGATTAATCTTAAAAGTGAGGTAAAATGGGTGTATTTTAAATAACAAAAAATTATATCTTCTCATCGATTGTCCCTGTATTCAGCAAAAGATTGGTGGGGGAGTGGTAGAAAGTTAGATACTAAACAGAAAATTTACGTGTATTTGCTGACAATTTTTGTATCTACTCTTTGAACATAATTCCCATAATCTTGATTTTAATAACAAAGAAGTATTAATTATTACGAAAAATTCTGTTAGCTGGTTTAGCGATGGAACTCAGTCGCAAAATGCCTCTTGAATTACCATCAAAGGCAGCATATTTATCTTGTCTCAGGCTCAATTCCATCCCGTAGAAAGGCTAGTAGAATATTATAACTGTTAAGAAATGATGGCTGATTTTGACCGTAATTACATACAGACATCAAGAACTTAACATAATTTAACAAGTATTAAGGTACTGATAGTTTAGTATTTTTTTATACTCAATTTTTGTTCCTTCGGAGGGAATCATAAATTTATAAATTGAAAAAATACTTGGAGGAAGAATTAGTGTCATGTCACCCAGAAGTATCAAAATCATTCGCGCAGCTTTCCGCGAAATTCAAAAACTTTCCCCCTCTGCTTTGAAGGAAATTAATGAGATTTTCCATCGCTTGAGTCAAAGAAATGATGGAGATACCAAACCTCTGAGGGGATATAACAAACTTCTGCGGACTAGATTGGGTACATGGCGCGTCATTTGGCAAAAAGACGGTGACAATGTTCTAGTAATTAAGGCTGGGAAACGGGGGGGAATTTATGATGATACGTTTGATAAATGCGATTACCATAACACCGTTCCTCCTGATATTCTAGAAAAATTACTTCATCCTCAAGGTACAGCACTGGCAGAAAGCCCTACTTATCAGTGGAATCACGAGAAGGAGAGTAATTGGTATAAATTTGTGTATGGTAGTTACCGTAATTCTCCTCAACTAACGGATTACCAAAGAAGCATATTGGATGAACCGTTAACAAAACTACTCACATATCCCCATATTACTGCTGATACATTTGAAGAGCGTGGTTGTGTTGTTTTTCAAAGTGCTCCGGGTACTGGAAAAACCGTGTGTGCAAGTTTATTCGCCAGTGAAATTCACCGTGCCCATGGGTGGAATACAATGTTGATTGTACCCGAAGCATTACGTAGGGATATTGCTGAATATACAGAAGTTAAACAATCCCTAAATCATGAAAATTTTTGGCTAGGTACTTTCCCCCAATGGTTAGGTAAAATTCATCCAGAGTTTAATGATAAATTGGCTTCTCCTCAGGAGGAATTAGCAGCTTTACGGCAAGCAATTAAATATAAATCTAAAAAAACGGAAATTACCTATAGAGATGTGCTACTTTACCAAGCTTTTGTGCTGCAAGAGGGAAATCATAGGCAAGGTAAAAATGTCATGTTTAAAGCCAATACTCAACGGATAAACTACCTGTCAAATATTAATCCAAAACATTGGTATAAAGCTTTAGCCTATCGTATCAGTCGCTTAGATGCAGCCGAACTACTACAATCAAACATCCATCAACCAATTACCAATGCTGAATGCTCTATTTTAATTGTGGATGAAGCTCAAGATTTATTATTAAGTGAATTGCAGGCGATTATTACAGTGTGTAAATCCTGGGTAGAACAGGGACATCAGACATATTTATGGTTATTAGGGGATTTAAATCAACGGATTAGTCCCACGGATTTTACATGGAATCAATTAAAGATTAAAAATACTGTGGAGTTGAGGCGTAATTATCGCAATTCTCGCCAAATTCTAGAATTTGCTAATCAATTTTGTCAAATTGGACAACAAATTAGCTCTAGGGTGGGAGCAAAAAAATTACCAGAGCCAGCAAAACCAGAAGATGCAGTGGAAACTGGGGAAGCAGTGCGATTGCTCGAATGTGAATCGAAGGCAGAGGCTCTGGAATTTTTGCGAGAATTGGCGGGAGAAACCAACAAGGAAGAAAATCGCCGCCATTTACTCCATGATTTGGCGAATGCGGTGAAAGTATTTTCTACTCAACCCCTAAATTCCTCAGAAAATTTGTTGATTTTAAATCCAGAGCAAGCCAAGGGCAGAGAATTTGAGGGTTGTGTGGCTTTTTGTCTATTTGAGGGGACTGGTATGCCCTCACTAGCAGAAAGCTTTCAATGGTATACTCTGCTTACCCGTGCTCGTACTCGGTTGTTGGTAGTGGCGACTACAGAAGAAATTACCAGGCTAAACAGTTTTGGTGGTAATTATTTTAACAATTGCGAGCGCGTGGATAATCAAACAGCTATCCAGTGGATGACAGAAGTTGCTAGCGATATGGATCTCAACCAAATTACCCACGACGTGCAACAGCGATTACTTAAACGATGCAACAGTGGGTGTTTATACTGGGATACCTATTTAGCACTACAACTGGCTGAGGTGAGGGACAGCGCACTTTATCAATGGGAACAAAAAGCAATCGCTCAACTTTCCCAAAATCCCCCAGAGCAGTTAAATAGGGAATTACAGCAAGCTGAAAGTATTTCCCTGCGTTGTCTAATTTTGAGGGCAATGCACTGTTCTTGGCAAGCGGTAGAAGCCGCATCTCCCTTAAAAAACACCGATGTGTCAGAATATGAACGTCTACTTAAAGCTATTGCTAAGGATTTAGAACGTAAAGGACTTCCTTATGAAGCAGCAAGGGTAAGGGCATATCTAGTTGATGCGGATTATAAACATAATTTGCCATTTTGGCAAGAGATTATCAATCCATCCCATCAGTCCAAACCCCTAGTTTCTTTACTTTGCGAAGCCTTTAACCATCGTTTAGCAAATTTTATGTATACGTAAAAGAGGGAGATGAAGGTGTGTTAAAACATACAGACGAGGAAATTGCCAGACAACTAGAAGAATTGGAAAACACCATCACCACAGGGATTAATTCTGCCCGCCATGTTCTCCAACAAACCCAGTCAATCGAAAATGCTATTGTCGCAGCGCAACAGACTGTAGGGGAGAAAGCATCGCAAATTGAAGCTGCTCAATTGGAGATTGGGGAAATGGCTCGGGAAATTACCCAAATGCGATCGCAAACAGAGCAAATGTTACAGCAAGTACAGGCAGTTGCAGATGAATTGGGTGGTACACAAGGATTACAGGTATTACGCAAACAGTACCAAGCAGAACTGGTTATTCTGCGTCAAACCCAGCAGCGTCACTTTTTTTGGCTATTAGCCGTTACCTTGGGGGTTGTAGCATCAGTAGTATTACCATTTATCACTCGCCCATGACTGTATATTCCGATGCCTCAACCAGCTCATAGGGGTATGGAAAAACTTGATCAAACCTTTGAGTGATTTTATCTAATTCTAGTTGGGGAATCGCCTTCCATTGTTCCCTAGTTATCCAGTGAATGACGATGGTTACTTCTGTAGGTTCTGTGGGATTCAACCACACCTGCTTCCGAAAAAACCCAGGATAAGCAGACAAGGCTGTTGTCCAGACTTCTTCATCCTGCTGAATAAATAAATCCCGTTTTCCTGGGGGAACTTTAAACTTTAGCAGCTCAACAACCATCTCTAGCAATCCTATTTGATTTACATACTAATGATACACTGATACTAAATAGTTAGTAGCTTGATGATACTTGTGAAAAACTTTTTATTAGAACAAAAACAAGCACCTTGTTCATAACTCATTTAGGATTGCTATATTTTCATTCCTCCTTTGGTTTTGCGACAATATATTTAGTACTAAAATAGAACAATTCCTTCGCATAGCGTGATTAGCTAAACTTAAGAGCAGGAGTTAGCTGTTTAAAAAATATTACAGGAAGGGAGTATGGATAATAACAACTGGATGCAACAGTTAGTAATGCTTGGCATTGGTACAACATCCTTAGTAGCTGACAAACTCAAGGAAGCCAGTGAGAAACTAGTTAAAGATGGCAAACTAGATCCTGAAGAAGCGAAAGCTGTCATGGATGATATGGTAGAGCAATTAAAGTCTGAGCAGGGTACTTGGGAAGAGCAAATGCAAAGACAAATGCGGAATATGATGCAAGATTTAGGGGTTGCTCGTCAAAATGAAGTAGATGAATTACGGGGTAGAATCGACCGACTAGAACGTCAGGTAAGGGATTTAGAAAATAAGCTTTGGCGTTAAGTTACGCAACTTAATCACAAGAGGAACCTGTGCAAAATTGTACTAAGTGTGTTCTGCTGGTAATCTAGTTGTCGAACCACCTCAGTAGAGAGGAATAATTTTGAAAGCCATTTTACTTAGCCTGGGCTTCATGCTCATATGTGTAGTTGTGCTGGTAGTAGCACAAATCGGTGGTACATCACAAAATACTGCTGCCCAATCCCAGTTAAATACTGGCACAACAGTCTCTACCATTGAAACTGAAAAAAATACAAATACCCCAATCGCCAATAAGAATATGTCTGACACCATCACCACCGCCTCTGGACTACAGTACGAAGTTATCCAAGAGGGTAACGGTGCAACCCCCGAAATAGGACAAACAGTTGTAGTTCATTACACTGGAACCCTAGAAGACGGAACTAAATTTGATAGTTCCCGCGATCGCAACAGCCCTTTCAGCTTTAAAATTGGTATTGGGCAAGTTATTAAGGGTTGGGATGAAGGTGTAGGCTCTATGAAGGTGGGTGAGCGCCGTAAGCTGACAATCCCCTCAGATTTAGGTTATGGTCCCCGTGGTGCTGGTGGTGTAATTCCTCCCAATGCTACCCTGATTTTTGATGTGGAATTGTTGGATATTAAGTAATTTATAGCAGTTGACAGTTAGGAGTTAAGAGTTAAGAGTTAAGAGTTAAGAGTTAAGAGTTAAGAGTTAGGAGTTTTAATTGCTTTACTCCTCATCTCCTCATCTCCTCATCTCCTCATCTGACGGTTGACGGTTCTTGAATCGAACAATGCTGTCCTAACCAATATGTCCATTGCTATAGGACTTGAGATTTGATTAATTCAAGTTCGCAAAAGATGCCTAGTACTTCATCCCATTAGTTCACCAGGGGCAACAGATCCCCGACTTCTTTGAGAAGTCGGGGATCTAAATACCCAAACTTATCAGTATATATTCAAGCAGTGCCTTATGTCGATAATTGCTCTGAGAGCATGGTATCTTCAGGATTATGAGCCAATTAGAGAGTTAGAAAAACGCCCCCCAGATATTCGTGTGAGTAAAAAAAGCTTATTAAAGTCAGGATTGCGGGCAGATTTTCTCGAAGATAGTGAACAAGTGAAGCAATCAACTTGGTTTAGGCGCTATTTGGAAGGGGAAAATATTGAGTTTTATGTAGAGGGTAGCGGTGGCTATTGTGTAGCTAATATTGATTTGATTAGCCATGAAATTTATTTCACCAAGCAAACATTGTTGGCACAATTAGAACCAACGATATTTTTTTCTTGCCAAAATGAGGATGGTGAAGCTAGGGATTCCCTGCGAGAGGGATTGCAAACAAGTTTAGAAAAATTAAATAAGCGATCGCGTTTGCCTTTGACATTGGTAGAATCATATCGTCCCAAGGAAGGTTCCCTACGTTTATCCTCAACGATGATGAGGAAAATTCGTAGAAGTTTACTATTTATTGCTGATACTACACCAATTACTAACTTTCAAGATAAAGAAAATGGAACTCTCATTCCCAGTCCCCATGTTTCTGTGGAAATAGGTTATGCCATAGCAACAAAGCGTTCCGAGCAAATCGTCTTCGCACAAATGCAAGGTTCGCAATTAACTGGTGAGTTTCCTTTTGATTGGCCTCCATCACAAATTTTACAGTTCCAAAACTCTAAAGAATTAGATAAAACCCTACCCCAAGCAATTGAAAATCAACTAGTAAGATTTAAATTGTTTGTTTAGTGGTTGATGAAGAGATTATTGTTTATTTGTAGCCGCAACCGATTACGCAGTCCGACAGCTGAAGCTGTATTCCAAGACTATGAGGGGTTAGAGGTAGATTCAGCTGGACTAGATACAAGCGCAGAAGTCACTTTGGATAGTGAATCAATTGAATGGGCAGATATCATTTTTGTCATGGAAAAGTCTCATAAGAAAAAACTTGACAATAAATTTCAACCTTGGCTCAAAGGAAAGCGAGTGATTTGTCTGGATATCAAAGATGAATATGAGTATATGGAGCCAGCTTTGGTAGAGTTATTGAAGAAAAAGGTGCTACCACTACTAGGAACCTTTTAGACGATTTTTTGGTGTTATGTGAGCGTCTACACCGAATCATCCTTCCACCCGCAGTGATTGATAAGTGGTATCAGTGAGAAATTACCACTGAATCATTGTTAGACCACTACATTTCTGTATAAATCCCAAAATTTTAGCGGCTAGACAATAAAGTTACACGATAATCTCAAGTATATTAATTTAAGATGCGATCAGTACTATGGTCAAAAAGTCACAGGGTTCACTCAGAATCAAGAATCTTTTAGCAGCACTAGACTGGTTCATATTTGTCATAGCGATTATCGCGTTATTTTGTTTTACAGTAGCCTACTTCTCGATTCCTTCAATACCAATAGACGAACCAATAAAAGACTTCTTACAAGCTATTATTACGAATTTGATTCCAGTTTTACTTTTATTTGTTGTGTCATACGTGGCATACCGAGGCATTCAAGCTATCCGGTATAAAAATGATACTGAAGATTTATCGGATATACTGAGTGATGAGTTAGTTCGTAAGCTAAGTCATCCAGATACAAAAATTGAACAACTAACAAGAATTGAACAGCGTTTAGATGAAATTGATATAAAAACCATATTTCGGGCACTAAAAAATACTCACGATGCTGGGATAGTAGACGTACATAAGAGTTTATATTCTGATTCCTTTAAGGAATATATCAGCAATGCTAAAGAAATAACTATACTAAATACATTTATTCCAAATCTTGACTTTTTAGCTGATGCATTAGTGACTGCCCTCAATAAAAAATCTACTGTGAAGATTCTGATGTTGTATCCGAACTCTGGTATTGCAAGATTACGAAGTCAGGCATTGAGAGGTTATCGTGATGAGAATCAAGTTAGATCAGAAATACAGCACTGTCTTGATACATTGAGTAGTATTGTACAAAGACTCGATGATCAAAGTAAACAACAGTGCTTGAAGGTCAAGCTATACAATTCGCTACCTTCAATTTCAGTGTATAGTGCAGATGAACGCTTTTTTGTTAGTGTTTTCTTTCATAGGCAGCTTGCTATAAAATCTCCTCAGATTGAAGTTCTATCTAAAGAATCAATTTTGGGCGAAGCTATATTTAAAGAAATAGATACACTATGGGAGATTGGACAAGAATTTAATGATATAAATAATTGGCGTACTGAAATAAGTATTATGGCTCCAAGGTTTAACGAAATAAATAGAAATATATGAGGAGATAATATGATTGAATTAGATAAGATTGAAGATGAATTGATTGTACAATTTAAGAATCATAGTGTTTTTCAAAATATTAAATCAATTTCTCAAGAAAAATTTCTCGAAATACTGATTCAAAGGCGGTTTTTGTCACTGACTTTAACTACAGTTTATGATATAGCGATTGACTCTCTTACAGACTTAGAATCTATAAAGATAGCTCGCCAAATATTGCGGGAAGAGTACCCTGACTTTAATGGTAATACTCCTTCACATAGGGAAGATTTGGTTTATGATTTAATGTTGCTTGGAGCGACAAAATTAGATATCGTGAAATCCCGTCCTTCAGATACAACGAATCAAACAATTAAGAAAACCCTAGCCCTTGTTTGTGGGTTTGAAAATAGTGAATTATGCGATGTAAAGCTATTAACCATGCTGCGTTTTTGGGGTGAAGTACTAGTTTCAGTTGAGTATGGTGAATTCTGGAAAAGAATAAAAATGTCCAAATATTTTAGTGTGGATGGAGATAAGCGATCGCGTTTTTACTACCCTCATTTCTGCCATGATTCTAGGGAAACTATGGCAGAGGCTTCGCTTGCTTCAGCAACTCATTCAGGTAGGTTAGGGGCACGTTTACGAGAAATGCTAACTTCTGAAGCTGCCAAAAAAAGCTTCATTGATGAAGCTGCCAAAAAAAGCTTCATTGACATGGAAAGGAAGATTCTTGACATAAAACTCAAGTTTTATGATCAGTTTATATTTACCCCTACTACTGTGAGTGATTGCAGCGGAAATCACTCATTGTCCATGACTTCCAATTGATAAACAAACCCGCGTGGATGGGTGTTCCGGCATCATCCGCCAGTAATACCCTATTTTTCTTCATATTTTTTACAAAGTCCACATAGGAGAAACAGGTCTTCTGGGAACTGTTTGCATATAAACCACCGTCCTAGGCCATAGGTATGAGTAACAAAAACACACTTGTTTTACCTTTTACCAAATGTCCGGTGAATATCGAAAACTTACTCTTCCCATTCCGGGGTGATGTGGTTAACAATGGGTTGGATATGTTGTAAATGATTCAATCTTATGCCTAGAACTCCAAGTGAATATTCGGTGCAGCTATTTATCGAAGGTGGCCATCGCGAAGAAGTACGTTTTCCTAATATTCAAGATTTCCAGAAGTGGTATAGTGGTGAACTAGTTCCCAAGTCTGCTTCTGAAGATTTTATTAATGTGCCAATCAAAAACATTCAGGGGGAGTACATGGTAGTGCGTCCGTCTCGGATTTCGGCAATTCGAGTAGAACCAATATTTAACTCTAGTGTAGAAAGATTTACGTAAAATATGAGGAAAAAACTTGGTTTACTGTCTTTGAGTTTGGGTGCTATCCTGGCCTACCCAATGTGGTCGGTGGTAGCACAGGTAACTCAGCAGTCCCCACCACTATCAATACCGATACAGGTGCCAGATGAGCCGGAAGAAGTTGAGACACCGCCCCCACTTAAGATATTACCATTGAGTAATAATTGTAGACCCCGGCACGCTTGTTTGGGTTGGGATAGTCAAATTTTTTGGGGCGGCCAAGGTAAAGGCAAAGCAGGCGATCGCTGGGCTCTGGTAAAATCTATTGATCATAGCCTGCGTTATTTGACAAAATCGAAGAAGGCTGTTGAGGCTTATGAGAATTATCTAGTACCGGGAATTACCCGGGAGCGAGTGATTCGTAGTTTAGTCCGCTTTCGCCAGTTGGTAGTTAATTCCAAGTCTGCTTCTCAATTACAAGATGCTGTGCGTCGGGAGTTTGCATTCTATAAGTCCGTAGGTAATGACAATAAGGGCACTGTGAAATTTACCGCCTACTACGAGCCAGTTTATCAAGCTAGTAGGGTGCGTACTGCTCAATATAAATATCCACTGTATAGAATACCGCCCGATTTTAAGCAATGGGCTACACCCCATCCCACCAGGGTAGAACTGGAAGGTAAGGATGCTTTGCTGGGTAAGAAAAGTCCTATTAGTGGTTTGGAATTATTTTGGTTCCGCCATCGCTTAGATGCCTATATGATCCATATCCAAGGTTCTGCTACCCTAAAACTAACTGATGGAACCACAAGTTCTGTTGGTTATGCAGGGGGTACGGACTATCCTTGGACAAGTATTGGTAAGGAATTACTAAAAGATGGTAAGCTGCCGCGAAATAAATTGACTTTACCCAAGGTAGTTTCCTTTTTTAAGAAAAATCCCCTGGAAATGAATAGTTATTTCCCCCGGTGGGAACGCTTTGTTTTCTTCAAGGAAACTAATGGTACACCTGCTAGTGGTAGTATAGGCGTTCCTGTAACCCCAGAGCGATCGATTGCCACAGATAAGTCTCTCATGCCTCCAGGGGCACTGGCAATAGTAAATGCTTCTTTCCCCTATCCAACTGGTAGTGGGGGTTTGAGGTATCGGCGGGTAAGTCGCTTTGTACTCGATCAAGATACTGGTAGTGCGATTAAGACTCCAGGTAGGGTTGATTATTTCATGGGTACTGGTGATTTAGCAGGTAGACGAGCTGGTGTTACAGGTGGTAATGGCAGTTTATATTACTTGCTATTAAAGGAATAATTGGTTGCTTATCTTATCTGGGGGAAGGACAAAGAATTGATTCTGATGTTTGCTTCCCCTAGTTAGATATTAGACCTCTTGAGTTTTCCAAATAAAAAAATATCCCAAGATTTCTTGTGGTGCAGGCATCTTGCCTGCTAATAATATAGGGACGGGCAGGATGCCCATCCCACAAGATTGGATCATTTTTTTTGTGGAGTCCTCCTGACAAAATTATTTGGCACTATGATTTTGCATTTTTAATAATAATTCGTTTTGATAATCGCTTATCCTAGTACTCTCTAGTTGTATCATAAGCGATTATCCAGACATGATATGAAGGATTATTTCAAACAAAAAATTAATCGTGTTGCTGAAATACACTATTACCTTCGACCAGTACTATCACGTGCGCTTGAACAGCAAAAAATTACAGATGAAGGACGAAAAATTGCTGGAAACTACAAAACCTATAAAGATATATGGGAAGGAAGTTTCAGTGATAAGTTCTTTGATATGACTACTATGATTTTTCTGGGGTCTACTATTGAAGTATGCCTTAAGGAATATTATATGGATAAAAAAGGATATACAAAGATATCCGAACTCAAGGATGATCCAAAATATAAGCATGGAATATTTCAACGATTCCAGTCAAGCAATAGAACAGATGTGGTTACACTTTATAAAGAAGAACTTAATTATGATTTACTAACAAATCCTCATTTTGCTTCAATTCAAGAAGCAATGCAGCATCGACATCTTTATGCCCATAATTCTGGAGTCATAGATGACCAGTATATTCAAAAAATTGTGCAAATTACTGGACAAGATATAAGTTTAATGCCAGAAGTTGCAAATAGTTATCGCCAAAAAGATACTTATTGGTTTAAGCCATTAAGGAGACTCAATTATTTTATTGATGAAACACGAATGTTTTTTAGTATTTTTGTATAATTTATACCGTTTTTTACTATTCGCTAATTTAAGTATAATATTACCCCCGGCGTTCACGCACGGGGATTTTTTTTAGAAAATTCAAGTTAAAATTCTATCCCTGGTTGTGCCTTTACCCCTTGTTCCCGAAAGGGGTGCTTAACTAGATTCATTTCCGTCACTAAATCAGCTGCGTCAATGAGAGCCTGTGGCGCACCTCTACCTGTGAGAATTACATGATTATCGTCAGGCTTTTGTTTTAATCCAGCTAAAATCTCCCCAGCCTGGAGATAACCAAGTTTCACAGCCACATTCACTTCATCTAATAATACCAGTTGAAACTCTGGGTTGCGGATATACTCTAACCCCTTTTGCCAAGCAGCCAGTGCTTTTTGGGTATCGCGATCGCGATTTTGAGTTTCCCAGGTAAAACCTTCACCCATGGCATGGAATTCTATCTGATCTTGCCACAAATCGAATACCTTTTTTTCCGAGGGTTCCCATGCTCCCTTTATAAATTGAATAATTGCTACTTTATACCCATGACCGAGCGATCGCAATACCATTCCCAAGGCTGCGGTGGTTTTCCCTTTACCATTACCAGTATTGACAATAATTAAACCTTTCTTTGGCGATGCTTGGGCAATACGTTTTTCCTGCACTTCTTTACGTCGCCGCATCTTTTTCTGATACTGTTCTGAGTTAAGAGAAGCGGCTTCGGCGACGGCTGCATCGCTTGTACTTTCCCAGTTTTCTTGACTTGTCATAATATTAGTATTTCGAGTTAACCGTACTTTCATTTTACAGTTAACCGTACATTTAATAGTATTTAATAATAGTATTTAATTCCCGGTTCGGCAATCATGATTAGTTAAGTGATAAAAACCGAATATACACTATTTATAACTACCCTTAAGATGATAATCGAAGCAACAAGTTAAACACAGTAATTAAAAAGCAAATAAACGGAGGATTATGATGTTAGTTCGTTACAATCCCTGGAAAGAACTTGATACCCTAGAACGTCGCTTTAATCGTTTAGTTGAAGATTTAGCACCAACAAATTTTAAAGATTTACATAATTCTTTTAAGACTCCTGCTGCGGAAATGTCCGAAACTGATGATGCTATTCATCTCAAACTAGAACTACCAGGAATAGAAGCCAAAGACCTGGATATTCAAGTTACAGAAGATGCGGTTTCTATTAGTGGCGAGCGCAAATCTGCAACTGAATCAGAGAAAAATGGTAATACCAGAAGTGAATTTTATTATGGTAAGTTCCAGCGTGTAATCCCCCTATCTACAAGGATTCAAAATACTAATGTCACTGCTGATTATAAAGATGGTATTTTGAATTTAACACTGCCTAAAGCAGTTGAGGAAAAGAATAAAGTTGTGAAAGTTAATCTCGGTTAATTTACAGTAATATTTGAATTGTAAATTAGCGGTGCCCAGATCCCCCTACTTCTTAGAGAAGTCGGGGATCTAAATTTTTGCGAGTGGTTATCAGAAAATATTGGGAATTTGGTTAATTATATGTATAGTTGTAAATTTTATAGTCAAATATAACATCGACCATAAAATTTATTTGTGAGGAGTAATCCTGACTGGGGGAACTACAACCCCCTCTATCCCCTCAACAAAAGCATTAGGGACTACTTTTCTTATGATATTTCCACTTCCATTGCAATCAGCATTAATTAATATTCCCTCTAGA
>JAAUYD010120758.1_pt1 | contig 18601 bp, 12 predicted proteins | sample 7278101 | NCBI WGS metagenome assembly JAAUYD01 (sample SAMN14350128, study PRJNA611818) | marine sediment metagenome | isolation source: surface marine sediment (0.6m) | place: French Polynesia: Moorea | collected 2018-08
ATTAGAAAATAAAAAGCCTTCGGGATCGCTCAACTGTAACCTTCCCTCTACTATTTGCACCCAACCCTTATCTGTGTAAGGTTGCAAAATTCTCTGAATATGCTCAACATTTTCCTCCCCAAACCATTCTTGCAACATCTGCAAACTCAAACCTTCTGCTAACCGCAAACCTAACATCAAAGTATCTAACAATACTTCATATGGTGGTGTTACCTCACAATCTATTACACACCCATCTTTTACCCACTGATAATACTCCTGAGTCTTACGGGGACGGGTAAACCGTTTACCTGCCAAGTAACTAGCTGCACCCATGCCAAATCCATAGTAGGGGAGATTTTGCCAGTAAACTCGATTATGGCGACACTGGTGCCCTGGCTGGGCATAATTAGAAATTTCATAATGCTCATAACCCGCCCCAGTCAAAATCTGCTGTGCCAGGCGATACATATTTACAGTAGTTTCATCGCTAGGTAAAGGGCGATCGCCTGGTTGAAAATAACGACCAAAGGCAGTTCCAGGCTCAATAGTTAAATCGTATATAGAAATATGGGTGGGTGCAATGGCTACAGCTTGGTTCAGGGAATCTTGCCATATCTCCAAAGTTTGATTAGGTAAACCAGAAATTAAATCAATGCTAAATTCGGGAACCCCTACCTGGCGAATCATCTCTATGGCTGTAAAAATATCAGCAAGGTTGTGTGATCGCCCGCAAACTTGCAATAATTCTGGCTGAAATGCTTGTACGCCCAAACTAATGCGATTGATACCTGCATGACGATAGCCAGAGAGATGTTCTAAATCGAAGGTTCCTGGATCGATTTCCATGGAAACCTCCGCTTGAGAAGCAATCCCAAATCGTCGATCCAAAGTTACCAATATCTGCTGTAATTGATTTACCGACAATAATGAAGGAGTGCCACCACCAAAAAAAATCGTGTTTAAAAATTGACCATGAATAGATGTATTTGTAATTTCTTGACATAAAACCTCTAAGTAGTGGTGCATCGTTCCTGATGTTTCACCCCGCAAGCGATCGCCAAGCACAAATACCGGAAAATCACAGTAATAACAGCGTCTGCGGCAAAATGGAATATGTATATAAGCAGCATCTGTCATTGCTGTAAACACTAATTTTTGTTCCATTTTGTTACAAATATTGAATTACTATTCTCACCTTTAGTATCCATGAAAATCATGAAATTATTGATGTTTTATTGAGATTTTCTCACTCTAGACTGGAAAATATAAACCAGAAAACTCTTTGGTTATAATTATTGCAGATGTTATTATCCCTACCCCATACTATGATTGTAAACATCCTTAATTATGTATTAATAATTAAATAAAAAACACTGACTAAAATTCCAAAATACAGTTGTAGGAAAACAACACTATCATGCTTGACGCTATTATTATTTTCTCATTCGTCCTAGCAGCTGCGGGGGTAGGGTTCTACAGTACAGATCTGCTACCACATGGCACTTTGGAAAGGGTAACAAATTTAGAAGCATTGCGCTTAGTTGTCGCTGCCTTTGCGGCCATTATCGGTGGTGCGGTGGGACTGAGATTTCAGACGGGATATCGTCGTTTGGAAACACAAGTCCGGGAAATGTCCCCCGAAACCATTTTTACCCGTGCCATTGGTTTAGTAATTGGACTATTAGTTGCCAACTTAATGCTAGCACCACTATTCCTGCTACCAATTCCCCCAGATTTTAGTTTTATTAAGCCATTGGTAGCGGTTGTGGGCAGCATAGTCCTGGCATATACGGGTATGAATTTAGCAGACACCCACGGGCGGGGATTGCTGCGACTAATTAATCCCAACACCATGGAAACTATGGTTGTGGAAGGAACTTTAAAACCCGCCAACACTAAAGTTTTAGATACTAGTTGCATTATTGATGGTCGCATTGAAGCCCTTTTAGAAACAGGTTTCTTGGAAGGGCAGATTCTCTTACCCCAATTTGTTTTGCAAGAGTTGCAACAAGTAGCCGATGCTAGTAAAGACCAAAAACGAGTGCGGGGTAGGCGGGGGTTAGAAATCCTCAACCGCATTCAAGAAACTTATCCCGAGCGCATTATTATTAACTCCGTTGATTACGAGGATATACCTACGGTAGATGCTAAACTAGTGCGATTTGCCCAAGAAATCAACGGCACCCTACTTACTAATGATTACAATTTATCCCAAGTTGCCAGCGTGCAAAAGGTTCCGGTGTTAAATGTGAATGACTTAGTTAATGCTGTGCGTCCTAGTTATTTACCAGGAGACAACATCGATTTAAAAATTCTCAAAGAAGGGAAAGAACCCAGTCAAGGTGTGGGCTACTTGGAGGATGGCACCATGGTAGTGGTGGAGGAAGGTAGTAATTATGTCGGTGGCGAATTAAGGGTGGTTGTCACCAGTGCTTTACAAACTTCTGCGGGAAGGATGATTTTTGCCAAACCTCAAGCTTCTGCATGGGCATAATAAGTGAGCGGAAAAGACTGTGGGAAACTAATAAGTAATAAGTAATAAGTAATAAATAATAAGTATTTTGGCTCTCCCACACATTTTTTCGTTCACCCAGGCATAATTACCCTGAAAAATTTCTACCATGTCAATATTTCTCGAAAATCGGTGCGATGGATTTGCACCGATTATTTATTTGGCATCGCTGATAATTTTCGTATATTTACAGTGGTTCATTTCATTAATTTTGACGAGTCGCGGTGTGAGCGATCCCCAATTTCTATCCTAGGAATTGCTACAATGTGCGGATATTGATTCAGAAGTCGGGGATCACTTTACCTAGCCCTCATAACTAATGAAACGCACTACTAGACTTATTGCAGTAGCCTGCGCTTGCGCTTAAAACACGTAGTGGATTGACACAGCTAAAATAGTGCAATAGGTGTAGGTTGGGTTTCATTCTTCAACCCAACACCAGTAAAGCTTTGTTGGGTTTCCCTACCGCTCAACCCAACCTACATTTTTAGGCGTGTCAGTCTAGTAGGGTGTCCTGCCGCGCAGCGTAACGCACCATCCGATAATATGGCGGGCGTGCGGAGCACTGTTAGCATAATGCACCCTAAAAGTATCTAATTTTATTCTGTTTAGTTTACTGTTTAATCAAGGATTAATTAATTGTACAATCATCATCTTTAGCAGTTCGCATTCCGCCAATTAGAGTCTCTATAATTACACATCGTCTGCCATTGCTAGGAGTTGTAGACTGGGGGATAGCTAACACAATTCTTAAACCAGGTATTTGTGTTGAACCTGATGGGGGTGTACCAAAGTTTGCATTGGGTAAAGTACCCATATGGTCAAAAGTAATTGTTTTTTCAGTAGTTAAATTATTAAAATTAATACTATTAGAAGTAGAAGCAGTATTTGTATCACTGAGATTTGTCCCAAGTAATACCTGCCCTGGCTGTATTCCTACATCTTCTCCTAAATCACGCCAATTATTGGGTGTAGAACCAGAATAAACTGAAAGTTGGGGGATACCGCTATTAGTTCTGAAACTGACACTGTAGTCACGCTTATTCTTTTTAGCTTCTCGCTGTGCTTCTTGTAAAGCAGCTAGCACCAGATCCCCAGCTTTGTTGAGGCGCTGTCGCTTCACAAAACTAAGCCAACCAGGGGCAGCAATCGCTGCTAAAATTCCTACCATAAATACTGCTGCCAATACTTCCAGCAAAGTAAAACCATTGTCTTTTGAGTCAGATAAACGTTTCTGGGAATCTCTCTGATTGCCTGGAGAGAATAGTTTCCAAGTATATTGATTCATATTATTTTCTGATATTAATCTGGGTTAAAGAATTGATGATTAAAAACTAAAATTTTCCACCTCCATAAATAGAATTTGGCAGCTTGATACCGATTACGGTTTGGTTAGTTATCGCTCTTCTGTCATTCTGGGAAGATAAAAATAAATGTAGGTTGGGTAGAACGAAGTGAAACCCAACAATGCCAAAGTTTTTGGTTGTTGGGTTTCGTCCCTCAAACGCCACTTCTCTCAACGCGGGGAACCCGCGCACAAGAGTGGCTCCCCAACCTACGGCTAAATTCATAAAAGTCCTTAAGAATAAGGGTGTTAGATTTTTATCTAGCGAGAGTGATTAAAGAGGGTTATATCATGTTCGCTTAATTACTTATAATTATTGCTTGAGTTACTCTAACCCTCTCTTACCCTCTCATTTATAAGGAGAAGGTGCCGCAGGCGGGTGATATTTTATAAGTATTCATCAGTACATGATATTAGATAGCGATCGCTATCTAAATTTTTCACAGCCATGATATTTTCTCTCAAATAATGTTCCTTAAATTAGTACTGCTATACAAACCTCTTGATATAGGCGAAAATCCTCACTGTTGCCTGTTGCCTGTTCCCTATTCCCTCTCCCTAAGGGAGTTCAAACTAATCACCTTGATATTTACTCTGTAAACAAAAATCCTCGTCCTTCTACCCTGACACTTGCAGTAGGAAAATAATTTTTTTGACAGTTATTATTGTTACAATCTATATTGCTATTTTGTACCCTAGCCAAGGCATTGCCCCGTAAAAATACTTGTATAGTAGTATTAGTTGTATCAACACAGGCATAAAAGCTGGTCATTTGAGTTGTATTTCTACCACTAAAATCTGCAGGTGTGACTTTCGAGCCGGTGGAACAAGTTTTTTCCGGAATTGGATTATTAGTAGTTTGGTCGATGTAGTCTACTAGTACTACTGAAGCAGATAGATTTACAGTTTGGGTTTGGTCATTTGCATCTGTATAAGAACTAAGTCTTGTCCAACTATTCATCTTCTGTTGTATAGTCCCAACTCCTTCTAGGTTAAATGAAGCATAACCAGAACTCGGACAATAACCGCTAACATACTTGTTTTCATACCCCGGACAATCAACTCCGTTGGCAACTTGATTATCATCTGCATCAAGTGTAAAACCAGTAGCCAGTACCCCATCCCGAATTTGCCATCTAGCAATACGAGCAGCATTAGACCAAGTTGTATTGTTATCTTTAATTAAATAGTAGGCAACTAATGAGTAGACAAAAGTATCATCCTGTTCGTCCTGATTAGTGGTTGTATTTTTGACTGTAAGCGCGTCCTCAAGAAACTCACGCTTCCAAAACACCAGTACAGGAACCCTATCCGTATCAGTCGGACTAGGTAGCTCGTTTTTGATTGCATCTATGCCAACTGCATCATAAATATACACCGCTTGTTGTAAATCCCGGGCAATGTAATCCATAGCTGCTTGAATTTCCTGTTCGGAACTAGCTTTGGCTTGTTCTTGTTTATCTGTATTCAAAATATTCACCATAAATCCGAGCATTGGCGTAATAATTATTACTGACATAACGGTAGCTACTAGTAATTCTGTGAGGGTAAAACCACCCTCTCGAATGACTTTGGGACTTTTAATTTGTTTGCTAAGTAGAAATTTTATGGGATTCATTTTAGATATTCTCTATAAAAAGCAAGTTATATAAAATCCTATTTTAATTGTTTACTTTCCCCAGTTTACCAACTTCTTTAAGAAGTCGTTAATCTTGTCTTTCGCATATTTGATCAATCAAAATAACTGTTAATATCTATTATTTATTGATTTATATTTTGTAAATGACCAAACACCAAATATATGTTTTTATATCCATTTAATATGTTGGTTGGGTTGACAACACAGAAAACCAATACCAGTAATTTAAGTGCAACTATTATTGGTATTGCTATTGCCAGTTTTCAAGCGATCGCATAACTCATTAAATGAATCTGTTTGGCTGGAAATTTCTGTAGTAATTTCTACCAAGGGTGCTTTGCGATCGCCTAATCCCCCGGTTACAGTTCCTTGTTTTGTAGGAGCTTTTGTCAAGTTACCATCATTTCTAAATCCATCTGCTCTGTAAACTCGTACTCCTAAAAGATAACCAGTAGTGGCATCTGTGGAAGCAGTATTATAACGGAATGCCTGAACAATAAAGTCTTTGCCACTACTGAGGGTACAACCGCTACCATCATTATCGCCGTCTATGCAGAATAAATTAGCAGTTGGAGCTGAGCAGTAAGCATTATCAGTGCTGCAAGTTAAGGTTCCTACTGCTGGTGCGGGGAATGCATTCAAGGAGCTATATGTATTTGTATCGACTGCTAATGCTGCATTACCAGCAGAAATAGCCCCCGTTCGCACCCCTTCTATATATGTTTTCGCGGCTTGGGTAGCTAACTCAACCCGCCGGGATTGTACACGAATTGCAGCAGATAAAACAATCGCTGGAGCAATGGCTGCCATTAGCACAGCAACAACTACAACTGCAACTAGGGATTCAAGAATCGTAAACCCAGAGTCTCTAGGTTTTGGGGATATTTGGTAATGTTTGAATTTCATGGTTATCTCATCTGTTGGACTTTTATAGTGTTTTGTAGGGTGGGCAATGCCCACCTTACTTGTTGGACTTTTATAGTGTTTGGGAGCATCCCAAATGTTTAAATTTGTAGTGCGGGCAAGATGCCCGCTTTTTATATAAAGGGAGTTTTCTGGCTTCCACTATCACGTATTTTGGAAAAATTGGGATTCTTCCTGGTGTTTTGTAGGATAAGCAATACCCACCTTACTCTTACTTATTAATTTTCCACCTTATGCTAGTACTCCGCCACATTAATTTTGTCCGGTTCATGGAGTGGGAGTCGGACAGTTCCCTGCTTGTCAATAGGGAGCGAGACGCTCCCACTACAATTGTTTACTTGTCAGAATTCATTTGGTGGAACACTAGTCCCTCACAGGAAAATCCCACAACTAAGCATGAAAATGCTTTGTGACTAACTCTTTAAGGGCGCACGCAATGCGCCCCTACTGGGTGCCTCCTAACTATTTTCAAACTAGCTCCCCACGAACTTTGGTACACAACCTGCAGATGAAAATAATTCCCTAACTCTGGGCGGGGAAACCCCGCCCCTACTCCTGAACTCCGAACTCCGAACTCCATATTTTCAAGTTAGTCCCCCATGAACGTTTGTACACAACCAAGCATGAAAATACCTTGACTGCGGCTCCCACACCTAAGCTGTCAACCATCAACTAACAACTAACAACTATCAACCATTTTCAAGTTAGCCCCCCCACGAGAACATCTCACAACCAAGCATGAAAATAATTCCCTCACTCCTTCCCTCCTTCCCTCCTTCTAGGATGGGCAGCTACTAGGACGTTGAGTGGTATCAACAGCATTATCAGTGTAGCCAGAATTCGTTTTGACTTTGGCACATAGTAATGTTGTAATCCAATCATCATCCCGTCCAACTTCCCGGTAATATTCATCAGGTTCATCATCTGGTATTGTCACCAGTTTGAAGGCAAATAAATCGGGGGACTGAGAAAGTAACCCCACATCATAACCCCATTGTCTAGCTGGCGCTCTGTAAAAAGGTAGTGTACCGCCACCGGTTTTAGTTGGATATTCAACATTGTTAGTGTTGTTTGTTGCTACAAATGGTCCATTGGCATATTCACTACGACCAATTTGCATAAATGAACCACTAATTTTGGCTTTAATAGAAGAACCTGGTCCCCAATTTTCCAAAAAGCGGGGGAAGTTATGTAAACCGCCATTGTCTTCTGAAGGTCGAGATGGGGTATCTTTAGTGGCAATAATTAAATTGAAAGTGCTTTCTACTGCTGTTTGTAGCCAATACTCATGCTTATCTTTGCTTAACTCATTGTCTTGGCTTGAGTCTGTATCAGTATCGAAAGGTACATCTACTTGTAAAACTGGTTCAAAGGTACCATCTGCTTGAGGCTGGAACCAGGGAATGATAATTTTATTACCACTCGAATCTACTGAGAGACGTGGTTTTTTTGTACCTAGGGTGGAAACAGGAAACCTGTCTACCTTACCATCACTGCCAACCCCTAGATAAACAGGCAAACCATCTTCCAACACTAATGAACCGTCACTATTGCGTTCAAAAGAAATTCTGGTAAGATAACCAGTTTTTCCTCTAACATAATTTGCATCCACTTCTTGGGCAACTGAACCGGTTTTTAAAGAATTAACTGGGTTCCCTATGATGCAAGCATCGCCACCAGCTTGTTTCCAATTACTACATCCCTGTCCTGGGGCGTATGCATTATTAGTTGTGGTAGCTAACCATTTCTGAGGGTCATTACACTCAGATTCATCTGTGTCATATACGCAAACTTCTGTTAAATACTCACCAACTTGTATTCTTCGCACAATGGGGGTGACAAAGTTATTTAGATAGGAGCTACCCTGAACATCAGATTTAGATGTATCAAAGTCTTTGGGAAAACCATCGGCATCATCGTACCACTTAGTTTGGGGAACGTAAGCATTGGTGTCAATTTCACTTATGTTGTTCAAGTAATCATTAAAGTCATAGTCTCCTTCATCGCGGTAACCTTCTCTAAAATTATCAGAAAGCAAAGTTACTGCATCTGATAACACCGCTGCGGAACGCCATTCATCACCTGTTCCACAGTTGGGTAATCGGGAATCCCCAGGACGACAAGCAAAGTTGGGATTAAGGTTGTTCGCGGTACGGCTATAAAAATTAGCCCAGTCATCGTCAAGGGTCGTTGTAAACTCTTCTTGAGTGTGTAGGTTAAAGTTTCCTTTAATATATACTGGCAAGTTAGAAATTAAAATTAGTCCCTTTTCCGCATCTCGATAATTTTCTTCTCGCCATAGTTTAGAGCCATTAATTAGCATAATGCCATTTGGTCGGCGAGTTGGATCGACTTGGAAATCTACTGGTGCAAGTATTTCCGAGCTATTAGTAGTATCTTTTAGGGCATCATTGCGACTGGCATAAATAATGCCACTATTGGGTAGCAAATATTCCTGGGTACTTTCTTCTCCTGATGCTGGAGTACCAATTGTTTTTTGTCTTAGCAAATCCATATCTAGTACCGTAGTACGGATTTCTAGGGGTTGTCTATCTTTTTTCGGTAGATTGTAGCTTCTACTATTCCAATCTTGGTGAATTTGCCTAATTTGCCTTGCATCTAAAAAGGCTATTTCTTTTATTGCTCCATGGGGAATCACGGAATCATCAGGGGAAGCAGTAACAGTAGAATCCATTCTTTCTAAGGCACAAAGAGCTGCATCAATCGCGGATTGATCTGATAGAGAAAGAGTAGTCCCTGCATCTATTTTGTCTAAGGCATTTTTCAGTGGCTCATTGACTAGACGCGGTTGTAATAAGGGATGACCGGCAGGAGGTGAGTTACCATTAATATCTACAGGAACTGGATATTGTAGTGCTGCTTGATAATCTAGTATTGCTCGATAATCAGTAACTGTTTTAGTGGGTGGTGGGTAAACTACACCATTATTCGATTCGCCGGGATCAGTACTAACAGTTGGTAGGCCGGTTAAGGCTCTATTAGAATCTCTTAAACTAACATCTGGAAGACCACTTTTATTTCTAGCTGTGGTGCTATTAGTAGGGTCATAGTAACTGGTTACACAGGCAATTGGTGTGGGACTGGCTGCATTGTAATTAGTACTTTCGTAGTGATAGACTGCTGTTGCTCGCATCCGCAAGTATGGTTGTTTGCTCATCTGTGTAGGATCTGGCTCTGGGGAAACCGGCGGATCTAGTGGGTTGCGGATTGTATACTCTTTGAGTGGCTCATAAAATTCATTAGGTTTTACTTTCCTAGAACCATTGGTAGCCGCAGGTACTGGTAACATATCAGACCACACTCTGACATCATTATTGACAACATCACTTGTTGCAGCAGAAAAATCTGCATCAGTAATACCACCGCTACCATCATCCTTGCCTGCGATTGTATAATCTTTTGGCAAATAAATTCCCGCACCAGTAATCACCCGTAAACCACCAACGGGATCTTGTGGCGTACTTGGTACTTGGGCTGCTGCTTCTTCCCAATCTCCATCTCTTTTGATGTTACCTAAATCTGCTAGGGATTGAATCTGACTGCGTCGGGTACGTACATTACCAGCATCGGTGCTATCAGGATTGTCCCAGTAATAATTGACGATATTTTGTGTATCATCTTCGCTGGAACCAACAAATCTACTCCCGTTCCACCATAACTCGGGTAGATTATTACCAAGTGAAATGCGATCGCCTACATATTGTTCCACACCTTGTAATATCTTTTCCAGTCTTGTTGGTTGGGTGGCAGTAGGTAAAAGCTTATTTAAACTAGTGTTCAGGTCTAAGTTACTGAAAGTGACGTTATTACCACCTATAGTCCCAGTCTTACTTCTACCATCACTCGGTAAAAAAGGGAAAACCCACTCATCGGGTGGACGTAGTGTATTGCCACTTCCTTGTAATACATCATTTTCTCGAGTACCGCCAACCTCGTAATCACCTAAAGCACTGGCAGCATCTAAGGGTCTAACTTCTTCAAAGGGAACGCGACGAGTACGTTTTGTAAAGTAAAGCTCTAACTGTTCTCTACGGCTACTAGTTGTAGAAATACCATCTTGTACCTCTTGGGGATCGGTATTTGCATTATTCGCCATTTGAGCTTCAACTAAACGGTCTATCCGGTATCCATAAGCCAAGCTATTATAAGCTACCCTGTTAGGGTCATTAGTTACTGATTTATGGTCTGCAACGTTATGAGTATTACTTTCATCAGGAGCTACCCCTGCACCTTTAAAGAGGTGTACTAGCGTCTTTTCACTCTCATCTGCGGTTGCTTTAAAGCCACCTCCAGTTAGATTGCCGCCGACAATAATTTTGCCATTATCTGCTTCATAAAAGCAGGAATCTTTACTACTAATTTGGTATAATTCGACACTATTAGAGTCACTACCAGTTAAGAAGTTACTATTGGTAATAATTCGCCCATTAAGTCTGAATTTGGGACCGGGAGTAATTGCTAGATCGTCTTCATAAACCACAGCATTATTAACTAGAGGTAGTTGTACCCGTTCTTGCTGATACTCCAGCGCCGAAAAACCTTGATTACCTTTGTAAGCTTCATGGCTGCTATCAGGTGGATTAGTAATGGGAACATTGGTAGTATAAACATAAAAGCTTTTCTTCAATTTACTACCAATTTTAAACCAGCCAGAATTACCCACCAGAGTTGCACTAGTACCAATAATATCTCCACAACTTCCACCCACATTACCGCCCAACATGGGTATACTTCTTGCTTCTAGGGGATTTCTAGAACGGGTATATACGCCATCACTGACAGAAGGATTGCTAAAGTAGATGCCGTAGAGTGTATAGGTATCATACTTGCCATTATTGTCAGTATCTACCGCAAATCTCCATGCTGATTTTAAAGTATCACCACTATGAGTTAATTGAAGTTGTTTTTCATCACCAAATGTATACTCATCTAGATATGTGGCAAAATGAGTTTCCAAGGCTGCGTCTGTGGGTGTTGCCCGTGGCAATCTGGAATCTGAAAATAACTTGTTTAATTTAGCTTTAGCACGGTCAAGGGCTGGTGTTGCAGCGTTAAGAACAGCCTCATTCACACGCACATTTCTGGCATTTTTCGCCCGTTCAAAAGACCTAAATAAAATAGCAGTGGTTAATAAGACCACTACCAAAGATACCATTGCTACTGTAGGAATAATAAAACCGGAATTAACCCAATCGGCTCGTTTGTTAGTAACTAAAAAAGTTCTTAATAGCCAGTTCCTTCGCTCTTTAATATTTGTAGGATATTGACTAATGTTTTGGTAGATTTTTTGTATTTGCTTAACAACCTGGCGATTCTTAGACATGGGTGGTTTCCTGTTGTCCAGATAACTTAATTATGGGCTGATAAAATATTCTTTTAATATCAATTGAACCTGCCATAATTCAGCACAGTTCAATATATTTCGGTGAATATAGGAATCCGGTTGGATTATTGAACGGAATTAGCCTAAGTGCGTAAGGCCCCATTTATATCGGCTTTGGTGCGTTGCGCTGCGCGACAACACAACGCCAGTCGCCTTATGTCGGGAAACCCGCCAACAGCGCTGGCTCCCCTACGTATTTCTTCAAAAATTAAATATGATTCCTATAGATTAATTAGCTAACTAAGTAGTTAATTATTCAGGGATAACTTGGGTGTATTAATGATTGAATATAAATTATTTATTTTATAGCCGAGAAATAATAATGTCGCCATAGATAAATTCACCAGGAAATGATGTAAGGTATTTTTCTTCTCGAGGCAACTCAGTAGGTAGGTGTAATTAAATGTAAAGCTTAACCTCACTCCCAGCCTCTCCTTATTAAGGAGAGGGGTGCATTAAGGAGAAGGATGCCGTCAAGCGGAAAGAAGTTGGCGGTGAGTCCAGTTGGCGGTGTCGGTTTCCGTCCCGCCAAAGTGGCGAACCCGAAGGGTGTCGGTTTCCGTCCCGCCAAACTTCGGAAGTGAGATTTTATATTTAATTTGACCTAGTTACTTATGGACTGTATTTATACCAATTGAACTATGAATGTGACAGATAGATGCTGGCAAGTATTGCTGTATCAGCTTTTCTCATCCACAATCTCAAGTCCAAAATGGTATTAGTTGCTAGGAGAGTAGGCTTATATTACCCATTTGCAACAGAAAATATATCATCTGACAAAAAATAATACTAAATCCTTAAAAACCTATCCGTATTTATGAGGAGGAGGGGAGGAGGGGAGGAGTGGAGGAGTGATGGAGGGTGAATTACCCTGGTTCTATAAGCAGTGCGTTTTGCAACGGGGATTTTACCCCGACGCAAAACGTAATTCGCTCATTCTAATACCAATTCAAATAATGTTTGCGACAGATAAATTATTCGTAGTAGGGGTTTAGCAATGCTAAACCCCTACCCATGTGTCGCATTCTTTTTTCAAATTGGTATAAATTCTACATTCTATTAATTATGTCGTTTTTGATGCCACTGCCATGCATGGGCAATAATATCTTCTAGGGAGGAATACTGGGGCTGCCAGCCTAAGATGTTTGTAGCTTTTTCCGCACTACCTATCAGTACTGGAGGATCGCCAGGACGGCGATCGCACTCTACAATCTTAATATCTTTACCTGTAACCTGTTTGGTTGTTTCAATCACTTTTTTGACCGAGAAGCCATATCCATTACCCAAGTTAAATACCTCGCTGTCCCCACCTTTTAACAGGTATTCCAACCCTAAAATATGGGCATCTGCTAAGTCGGTGACATGAATATAGTCACGAATACAAGTGCCATCTGGTGTGGGATAGTCATTGCCAAAAATAGATATGGATTCCCGCTTGCCTAAGGCTGTGAATATTACCAAAGGGATTAAATGGGTTTCTGGGGTGTGATCCTCTCCTAAGCGCCCCTCAGGGTCGGCTCCAGCGGCATTAAAATAACGGAAACGCACTGATTTTAAGTTGTATGCCACATCAAAATCAGCCAGAATCCTCTCTACCATTAATTTACTTGCCCCGTAGGGATTAATGGGGTTTTGGGGATGATCTTCGGTGATGGGAACCACATCTGGTACGCCATAGGTGGCACAGGTGGAAGAAAATACAAACTTATTAATCCTAGCAGCTTGCATTGCTTCTAACAGATTGAGGGTAGCTACCACATTGTTGTTGTAATACTTAGCCGGCTCTTGCACAGATTCTCCTACATAGGCGTAGGCGGAAAAATGCATGACCGCAGTAATATTACGAGTTTGAAACAAATTATCTAATAAAGAGCGATCGCTTATATCACCAACAATTAGTTCTACTTGTAAAACTTTTTCTACCAAGTCCTGATGTCCATAGACCAAATTATCTAGTACAATCACCTCGTAACCAGCCTGTTTGAGGGCTAAAACAGTATGGGAACCAATATATCCCGCCCCTCCTGTCACCAAAATGGTAGTTTTTGCTGATGACATAAATTTTCCTTGTGATATGACGACTCATCATTACATTAATTTACTTTCGGGGAATTACGGATCTGGAAAATTACAAAAGATCAACCCAGTTTCAAAAAATTGCTCTAAAATCACTACGACGGTAGTCTTTATGTGTAGGGTGTGAGGAATTTGATGTCAGGTAACAGTAAAATTACATTTTGGCGCTCAAAGAAACTGCCCAAAACCTATAGGCTGTCCGCGCAAGGAGATTTGAGAGTTAATCTATGTTTTTCCTGTTAAGCCGAGTACTACTGTGGTTATTGATTGGTACAATCGCTTTATCTTTGTTCCAGAGATTTTACCCCTCGAGCAATTATGTAGGGCGATTAGTTGTTATTGTTCTATTTGTTGTCTTAGCTCTATCGTTCTTTATTCCCAACGAACCTGCTGTGGTTTCGTTGTGGAATGTGATTTCTTTTCCACTTAAACCCCTAGGAGCATCTATACTGTTTTTAATTTTTGCCGCTCAGAAATTAAAAGACGGGGCAATAGAGAAACCCGGAGGATTTTTGATCGCCTGGGCACTGACAATTTTATTGTTGTCAAGTACACCAGCAGTTGCTTATTTCTTGGTGCGATCGCCTGCTGCAATGATGGATAACCAAATTATCCTCAGTCAGTCACAACAGACTCTATTAGCTTCAAACCCACAAGGTTTTGGGGTATCGGATATGACAATTCAACCTTATCTATTACAAAGTCCACAAAGAATTGCTCGAAGAGGTTTACGTCTAGAAGACTTTGTCCCCAATGCCCAAACCCTAGCATTAACAACCAGAGTATGGGACAGTTATCTTAGCCAAATTTACTTTTTCCTACGCGGTCGTTCTTGAAGGGGTGAATCAAGCAAACAAAATGCCCAGTAGCCACTTCCTGGTAGCTGGGCTAAATTGAGATTCTGATGGGAATGTAAAAAAATGTGGTTGCTGATTTGAAGTATGAATACGGGTGTAGAGACGTTGCATTGCAACGTCTGGAACAAGGGTTTTGGAATCATGCAAAATAATTTTCACGCCATGGATTCAGCAACACCAAAAAAATTTTCTTTGCCCTGATTAGAGTATGGAAACCTACAAACCTTGGTATGGGAACAAAAAGAAGGCTGGCTAAACTAGGTAGTTATTTACGCCCCCATTGGCGAGAAGCAGCCCTGGGTATTATCGCTTTGTTAACTGTCAATGGATTAGGGGTTTATATACCCCTATTAATCCGTTCGGCAGTTGACAAGCTATCAGTAAATTTTACCTATGGAGACATGTTACGTTATGTAACACTCATTGTGCTGCTGACTTCGGCGATGTGGTTAATCCGCATGGCTTCCCGGATCTGGATTTTTGGTGTGGGAAGACAGGTGGAGTTTGAGTTAAAACAGCAAATTTTTCAGCATTTACTCAAATTAGAGCCTGCTTATTTTGCCAGCCACCCTGCTGGAGATTTGATTAGTAGAGCCACTAGCGATGTGGATAATATCCGCAGGTTGTTGGGTTTTGCGGTGTTGAGTTTGGCAAATACGGTGTTTGCCTATGCTCTGACATTACCAGCGATGCTTTCCATTAGTTGGGATTTGACCCTAGCATCTTTGGCGGTATATCCGTTTATGTTCTTTTTAGTACATCTGTTTAGCGATCGCTTACGTAATGAGCAATCCCAGGTTCAAGAAAATATCTCTGATATTAGTCAACTCATCCAGGAAGATATTAGTGGCATCGCCCTAATTAAGATTTATGCTCAAGAAGGGAATGAACGGCGGGCATTTGCTGGTAAAAATCAGCAATTATTACAGGCTAATCTCCAACTAGCTAAAAGCCGTAACACTCTATTCCCTTTAATTGGAGGATTGGCTAACATTAGCTCCTTAATCATTATTTGGTTGGGAGCAACCCGAATTGCAGCAGGAAGTCTGGCAATTGGTGATTTTGTTGCCCTACTAATTTTTGTGGAGCGGTTGGTATTTCCCACAGCACTGTTAGGATTTACCATTACAGCATACCAAAGGGGTGAGGTGAGTATTGACCGTGTAGAAAGTATTCTCAATAATCAACCAAAAATTAAGGATACTGAGAATACTATCTCTTTAGCACCAGCACAGATACAAGGGGAAATTACAGCCAAAAACCTGAGTTATACTTACCCTGGTGCCCCAACACCTGCTCTGGACGATATCAACTTCACCATTAACCCAGGGGAAATTGTGGCGATTGTGGGAGCCATTGGTGCGGGTAAATCAACCTTGGCAAATGCTTTACCGAGGTTACTAGATATTGAGTCAGGACAGCTATTCTTAGATGGGGTAGACATCACCAAAATTAGCTTAACAGATTTACGGGGTGCGATCGCTTATGTACCCCAAGATAGTTTTCTGTTTAGTACCACCATTAAAAATAATATTCGCTATGGTGATCCAGTAAGCGAACAATCAGAAATAGAGAATGTTGCCAAGCAGGCACAGATACATTCTGAGATTATCAATTTTTCCCGGCAATATGAAACCATAGTTGGGGAACGGGGAATTACCCTCTCTGGAGGACAAAGACAGCGTACATCCCTGGCTAGGGCAATGTTGATAGATGCTCCAGTGTTAATCTTAGATGATGCCCTTTCCAGTGTTGATAATCAAACCGCTACAGCTATCCTCAGAAATTTATCTACAGGGAAGCAACGCAAAACAGTAATTTTTATTACTCACCAACTTTCAGCAGCAGCTACCGCAGATCGTATTTTTGTGATGGATAAGGGCGAAATTGTGCAGATAGGTACGCAAATTGAATTGCTGCAACAACCAGGATTGTATAGAACTTTGTGGAACCAGCACCAAGTTGAGGAATTATTACATTAGGCAGGGGAAGAGGAGTGAGGGAGTGAAGGAGTGAAGGAGTGAGGGAGTGAAGGAGTGAGGGAGTAGGGGCGGGGTTTCCCCGCCCAGAGTGAAGGAGTAGGGGGTAGGGGCACGACATCCACAATCTCTCGGTATATGCAATAATATTAAACACGCCGTGCCCATGAGGGAAGCAGGGTATGAGGTGAGGGCTTTTGGGGTTTGAAAACACGCCCTAGCCTTTTCAAGGCTAAGAGGCATTATGAATTATTTAACCAAATATCAACAATATCCAGCATTTTTTTACTGCTAATAGCTGCGATGGATTTTTGACCTCTTTTAATTTTCACCCTGCTGACTACATCATTGAGGGATTGAAACTTCTGCTTATTTCTTTCTGTAACTACGGCATTTGATATTTGAGTAGGTTGTTTAATGCCGGTAATTTTTAATTTAGACGCAAGTTGAGATGCATCTAAATTATTAAACAATGCTAATACTTCTGCTTTATTTGTCAGTTGCTTTTGCAAATCTTTGACTTCATACTCTAATTTAACCTTTGCTGTAGCTGTTTCTAGTAACTGATGAGCTATTTGGTCAAAGCGGGATTCAAATTCCTTGAGAAAATTGTTGAGAATATCTTCTGTAATAACAGTATTTTTGACAGTAGTTGATTTATGATTCCTAAATAATTTAATTTGCTGTACTAATAATTCCTCGTTATCTTCTTCAATCACAAAAACACCAATCATTTCCCCTTTTTTGGGGTCTATTTCCCTAGCTCTAGCAGCAGCATAATATGCAAATGCTCCATCGGCAACTTCGTAAGATTTAAGACTTGTACGTCGAACAATTATGGGATTAATAACTCCTTCAGTTGCTAAAATCAACTGAGCAGCTTGTTCTATTTCCTCATCTGCAAATAGGGAGCGAGGAGATTTACAAGTAATTTTCTTGACTGCTACCAGTGAAGTTGACAATTTCATCCAGCCATTCCTATTTTCTTCAATACTTCTTTCGCTAGTAGTTCAAACTCTTGTGCAGAAAAAGAATTAGGTTTAAAATCAAGCACAGAAACCGGAGCGGCAACTTCCATGTTGCCAACTTCTATGGTTTTTTCCGCACACTTCGCTAAATCATCTCGTTCGTAAATTACAGTATTGAAAACGTCAATACCATACCTTTCGGAAACCTTGCGAATGCGATTTTTTAATGTTGAATTGATAAACTTGGCATTGGTAGATATTTTGCAAGGGACTACACCAAGTATTTCCAGAGGTTCTTTCCTAATTTGTTTTCTAAAAGCATTTACAGCTTTGGTAAAATCCTTAACGTTGATTAAACCTTGGTTAGCAAAAGGCTTTAAATCTGATGGTACCAGTAAATAATCTGCTGCTATTAAAGCAATCCGGGCATAAAAGTTTAAAGAAGGTGGAGTATCAAGAAGTACCACATCATAATCTTCTTGAACTTCTTCCAATTTTTCTATGAGTATGAGTCGGCTATAATCTAAAGCATTTAAATCTGTTTCATGATTCATTAAATCGATATGGGAAGGAACCACATCAATTTCTGGATTACAAAAATTAGACTTTCTAGCTACTTCAGAAATCGAATAAAAATCCTCTGACTGTAAAACATGAAGAATATTAGATTCCCTGATATCATCAAATTCTTCATCATCAAATTTGACCAAACCAGTAGCAAATGTGGTGTTAGCTTGACTATCAAGGTCGATAACTAAAACTTTTTTCCCTGTTTTCCTAATAGCAGCAGCTAAATTAACTACTGTTGTAGTTTTTCCTACACCACCTTTATTATGGTAGACTGCAATTATTTTCATTATATCTTGCCTCTTGGTTTCATAAATATCTGGAGATGTTGATTAAAGTTGGTGTTGA
>JAAUYD010217161.1_pt1 | contig 18601 bp, 16 predicted proteins | sample 7278101 | NCBI WGS metagenome assembly JAAUYD01 (sample SAMN14350128, study PRJNA611818) | marine sediment metagenome | isolation source: surface marine sediment (0.6m) | place: French Polynesia: Moorea | collected 2018-08
TATGTTTTGGAAACGCGCCATCCTCCACGTTGACATGGACGCTTTTTTTGTCAACATTCACCTGCTGGATCATCCGGAAGATCGCGGCCTACCCATCGCCGTTGGCGGCAATCCCAACGGCCGGGGTGTCGTGGCTTCAGCCAGCTATGAAGCGCGCCAGTTTGGGGTGCGCTCGGCCATGCCCAGCAGTCAGGCGCTGCGCCTTTGCCCAACGATCAAATTTGTGGGGCACAACTGGCCGCGCATCGGCGAGTGCTCTCGTCAGGTGATGGATCTTTTGGCCGCTTACGGCCCGCTCGAAAAAATGAGTGTCGATGAAGCGTATGTCGATATTTCTGAAGCGGCCGACCCGGAAGGCGTCGCTTTCAAAATCCGAGCCCAAATCAAACGCGAAACCGGGCTGCCCGCCTCAGTGGGATTGACTCCCAACAAGCTGGTCTCCAAAGTTGCCTCCGATTTTGACAAGCCGGAAGGGTGTACCATTATCCGGCCGGGAGAAGAGCGCCTGTTCCTGGCTCCTTTGTCGGTGCGGGCCATTCACGGGATCGGCCCGCGCACGGCCGAACAGCTGGCCCTTCTAAACATCTATAAATGTGGCGAGCTGGCGGATATCGATCTCAGTCAGCTGCGGCTAAAATTTGGCAAAAACGCTGAATTACTCCAGGAGCGAGCGCGGGGAATAGACCATCGGCCGGTTAATGATGACCCCGGTCAGGCTAAATCAATCAGTCAGGAGTGGACGTTTAACGACGACATCGAAGATGAGAATTATCTGTTCGATATGATGGAAAAAATGGCCGGGCAGGTATCCGAGTCGCTCAAAAAACGAAACCTGGTGGCTCACACCGTGGTGGTCAAATATCGCTGGGTTGATTTTTCCACATTTACCCGGCAGCGCACGGTGGAAGTAGGGATTGACTCGGCCGCAGAAATTTTGGCCATGGCTCAGGCGGTTTTTCAGGCCAACTGGAACGGAGAAAAGCTGCGCCTGATCGGATTGGGGGTCAGTAACCTGGAGCGGCCGCTGGGGAGGCAGTTGACCCTATTTAATAGCTAAGGGCTAATTGCCAATGACCAATAGCTAAAAATTTAGCAATTAGCAATTATTTCTAGCAATTATCCATTAATCATCCGCCCGTCAAATTCGCATTCCGGCACTCTTCCAACCCGATCTGCGCATCCTGCCCTCGAAAACTATCCGGCCCCATCGCCTCAAGCACCCGGTTAAACAAATACTCTGAGTTGTATTGATACGGGCCGTTTTCAACATAACAAAGCGTCGGATCGAGCCGAAAATAAGCAAATCCCAAATAGTTAAAGTAAAGAGAGGTTGAGTCGGTTAGCGGAGTACCCGCCTCGTACGCCTGATCATACGCATCAACGGCAAACTCCAGTTCGGGAATCGCAAAATCGTAATTAAAATTTTTGTAATAAGCTGACCCGAGATGAGCGCGGGCGCGAACCATATTTGGATCAATATCCACCGCTTGCTCGAGATAAAATTCAGCATCAGCATATTGCCCGGCCAGAAAATACATCCATCCCAGCGCATCTTGGGCATCGGCGTTGTTCGGGTTGACCTCAATTAAATCTCTCAGCACCAAAATTGCCCGCTGCCGGTTGTCGGTGTAAAAGTAGGAGTAGGCCAGGGCCAGAGACGCATCAATATAAGCCGGGTTTAACTGGCGGGCGGTTTCATAACTTTCAATCGCCTGGTTGTAATAACCCTGCGTTTCAAACACGATGGCTCGATAAAAATGCACGGTAGCGCTCTGGCTGTTGATGGCCAAAGCGGTATCAACCAAATCCTGTGCTTCGGTGAAATTATCTCGATTCTGACTGATAAGCGCCCCAGCTTGATAGGCGTACGCGTCCGCATTGTTGGGGTTAATTTGCACCCCTCGCTGGGCGGCGTCAACCGCCTTCTGGTATTGCAGTTCAGCCTCGGTGCGGTTGCCCACTTCCGCCAGGCGCTCTCCGTTTAGCAGGTAAGCGGCCGCTACAGAGGTCAACACTTCATCGTTATTAGGCTCCAGCACGTTCACCCGTTCCGCCCACAGCAGCGCGTTTTCGGCATCTCCTTCAAGGGTCAAAAGGCGAATTAAATCGATATAATATTGCACATTGGTCGGATCAAGCTCAATGGCGGTTTCAAAACTTTCCACCGCCCGGCTTATCTCCCCATCACGCCTGTAGAGAGAGGCGCTGAGGGCATATGACTCGGCCGTTCGGGTTGGCTCGGGGGTCGGCGTAGGGATAACCGCCTCAATAACCTCTTCCGCATTGGTCGTCAAGAAGTAAGCGGCCACGATCCCCACCATGAGCAAAACAATCGTTAAACACGTTGGTCCCCCACGACGAGGGTAACGTGATGGTGTGCGATCAACATACATATCTACATTGTAGCTGTTTCGTGACCAGATTCAATTGGGCTAAAATACCGCTTAGAATGGAAATCGATCGTTTGCTGGCCGTTTTATCGGCCGACCAAAAAAAATTACTGCACGATTTTATCGCTCAATTTGTTACCCACGAACGGCGAGCCCTGATCGATAAGGTTTTGCCCTATCGCACCCGCCGCCTGGCGGTCGTGCTGGAAAACATCTACCAGCCCCACAACGCCAGCGCCGTGCTCCGCAGCTGCGACCTTTTTGGGGTGCAGGATGTCTACATCATCGAAACAAAGTACGAGTATCAGGTCAATCGTGACATCGCTTTGGGTTCGGCCCAATGGTTGACCCTGCATCGATATCAGCAACCGGGACGCCGTGATTTAGCTGCCTGCGCGGCCGATTTGCGAGCGGCCGGGTACACGCTGGCAGCCACCACGCTGCGGCCGGGGTCCGTGCCTCTGAACAGCGTGCCGGTCCACCAAAAAATCGCTCTTTTGTTTGGCACCGAACAGCACGGGTTAAGCGATGAAGCACACGATCTGGCGGATACCTGGGTTCATATTCCGATGATGGGATTTACTCAGAGTTTTAACATTTCAGTCAGCGCCGCTCTGTGTCTATACGAACTAAGCAACAAAGTACGCCAGAGCGACGTATCGTGGTCATTACCACCGGCCGAGGCCCGGGACATAAAAATCGGCTGGCTGTTAAATTCAGCCACCCGGCCAGAGGCTCTTTTGCTGCACTTCATCCGTCAGCACAAAATCGAAGGAGATTTTAGCTGGCTAAAAACAGTTGAAGAAAAATATGGAACCGATCAATCTGGATAATTTGCAATTTTTTCTGACGGTGCTGGCTGGGATCATGATCACCAGCTTTCTACTGTTTCTGATTATGATTTATATTGGGGTCCAGCAACTTCGCCACCTCGATATCCCGGAAGACGCCACCTTCATCGAAACGCTGCGGCTGACCCCCTTCTCGATTGTCCTGGCCGTTGACCTGCTCGATCTGAGCCTCGATGTGCTGGCCGCCCCCGTGGCCTGGGTGCTGCTCGACCGGCTGGGGTTAAAAGCACTGCGGGGTCTTTCAGCCGTCGAAGCGGTTATCCCCGGCACGCAGTTTATTCCCACCCTGACCGCCTGCTGGCTGGGCGTGAGGGTTCTGGGGCTTAGATGACAATGAATATTTGCCAATTACTAATTGTTAATTCGACAACGCCTCTCTAACCCGGGCAACACAGTTTAAAAACTCCGGGTCGGTCTGAATGGCAAACGCCCGCGGCCGGGGAATCCCAATTGGAATGTGGTGGGAAATTGTAGCCGGATAATCCTTGCGGCCGTTGGTGCCGTTCATAACCAGCACCTCATCCGCCAGAAACACCGCTTCAGGGATTGAGTGAGTAACCATCACGACCGTCGTCGGTCGAGCCTGCCAAATTCGCAGCAGCTCCTGCCCCATTTTCTCTCGAGTTAGGGCATCCAGGGCCCCAAATGGTTCATCGAGCAGCAGCAGATCCGGCCGGTGAATAAGCGCCCTGGCCAGCGCCACCCGCTGAGCCATCCCCCCGGAAAGCTGGGCGGGATAAAAATCGGCCGACTCTCTTAAGCCAACCAGGGCCAGCATCTCGGCCACACGCTGCTGAATTTCACCAGCCGCCACCTGCTGCAGCTCCAAGGGAAGGGCCACATTTTCCCGGACCGTTCGCCACGGAAAAAGATTGTCCCTCTGAAAAACGATGCCAATCGAGTAATGGGTTTGGCTCAGCGGGCGATCATTTAAGGTAATGCGTCCCTCGGTTGGAGGAATTAACCCCCCCAGAATTTGCAGCAGGGTTGATTTCCCAATGCCGGAAGTGCCCACCAAAGCCACAAACGCCCCTTCCGGTACGGAAAGGTCAATCTGATTGAGAACCAGACGGCCAAAATCGTCTTCAAAACGATGGCTCAGGTTGGCGGCTTTTAAAAAAGGCATGGTTTTTGGGTGTTAGGTGATGGGTGTTAGGTGTTGGGTGTTAGGTGTTGGGTGTTAGGTGTTGGGTGTTAGGTGATGGGTTTTGAACTCTAATTTCTAGTCCAGTATCCAACACCTGTCTCCTAACACCCATTACCCAGCACCCAGCACCCATTTCGCAGCACCCACCACCTAATCAGGGCAAATATTCATTCGTATACGCCTGGTCCAAATCATCCACCGGTCCGGTCAGAAACCCCATCGAGATCAAGGTGGTTTCGGTGGTCAACCAGGATTCGGGATCGGTTTCCCCAATGACGTCCGCGTTCCACATTTCAATTGAGGCATCGAGCACCCCGCGGCGGCCGTCATCTAATCCTTCGACATACTTCTTGCTGATCTCGTACGCTTCAGCCGGATCATTTATCGTATCTTCAACTCCTCTGACAAATGCATTTACAAACCCTCGAACCCGCTCTGGATTTTCCGCAGCGTAACTTTCGCTGGTGACCACGCCGGTAGCCACCAAATCAATATAATCTGATATGGGAATGACGTTGATCGCCTCACCCATACCGGTCAGCTGAACCGGCTCGTTATTGGCGTATACCAGGGCCGCTTCTACCTGGCCGGTTAAAATCGACTCGATCTGGTTAAAGCCGATTTCTTCGAGGTTGATCCCCTCCGGATCAAGCCCAGCAGCCGCCGTTAATCCCCCGTAACCGACGTAGGTGGCACCAAAAAGACCGGGAATCCCCACCGTCCGGCCGGCCAGGTCTGCGGGAGATTCGATACCCGCATTCTGTTGGCTGACCACGGCAATCGGATATTTTTGATACCACTCCATCACGTAAACGAGGGGGATCTCTTCTGCGCGAGCAGAAACGACCACATCACCACTGACCATCGCAAACGGTTCCCGTCCCGATCCAACAAGAGCGACCCCGTCTGTTTCGAAGCTGTAGTCAAGGGTCACATCAAATCCAGCCTCGGTAAAATACCCCTTATCGATAGCCACATAGATCGGGGCAAACTGCGGATCAGGAATAAACCCCATCGGCAGCGTAATCGACTGCATTTCCGGTGCGGCACTCCCACCACAGGCGGCCGTGAGCAGTAGCCCCAACACTAAAATCATAACTCTCTTATACATAATTCACTCCGAAACAATCACCAATTACTAATTGCTAATTGCTAATTGCTAATTGCTAATCGTTTGCCATTTGAGCCACCGCCTTTCCAAAATAGCGATGAGCCCGTACATCATCAGCGACATGGCGGCCAGAACAATCAAGATGGCAAAAACGCCATCGGTTTTGAATTGCGCCCGCGCTGTGAGCAGTAAAAAGCCAAGCCCTTCCGAGCGCGGCCGGACAAATTCACCCACCAGTGCCCCAATGACCGACAGCGTGGCCCCGATTTTTAAGCCGGAAATAATGACCGGCAGTGCGGCCGGAAATTCCAGCTTGCGAAACGTTTGCCAGCGGGAAGCGCGCAAAGTCCCCAACAAAGCGTAAAATTCCGAAGGCACAGAGCGCAAACCGGCAATGGCGTTAATCAAAATGGGAAAAAAGACCACCAGAACCGCCACCATCACCCGGCTCCAAAACACGGAGCGGATCCAAATGGTAAGGAGCGGAGCAATAGCCACTACCGGAACCGCCTGCGAAGCGATCAAATAGGGAGAAATCAGGCGCTCAGCCAGAGGTGATTTGGCCAGCAAATAAGCCAGAGGTAGGGCCACCATCACGCCAACCGCCAGACCGATGACCACCTCTCCTAACGTGTACAGCGTATGACGAGGCAGCCGCCCATCGCTAATCATGACCCACATCTCAAAAAGCACATCATGCGGCAGCGGCAGCAAAAATGCCTGAAGCTCAACAAGCCACACCAACAGATACCAGCCAATGATCAAAACCACAGCGGACAACAGGGTCGTAAATAGGGAAGAAGAGGACCTAAACGGTTGCATTATATTTATAGGGTTCGGGGAGAGGAAAAAAGTGAAAGTGGAGGCAAAGAAGGGGGAGCAACTCAAGCAGCCAAAGGATACCAACCAACGATAGGTGAACCTATCACCGTCTGTAAATTGATTTCAGGTAAGAGCATTTAAGCGCCAACGGCTGCCCTCTTGGCAAATTTTATGCCCTGAAATCAAAAATAGGGAGATCAAACGCAGAAATTTGATCACCCAGGCTGCTTATTTATCACACCGGTCTTCTCCCATCCAGACTATAACTGTCGGCTCTGGAGTTTCACCAGATCCACCCCACAAGGGGGTCGCGGGCTTGGTTTTAACGACCTCACCGCCGATCGGGAATTTCACCCTGCCCCGAAGACTTTTTTGTGAATTTGTTCGTGATTTCAGTATAGCAAAATCATCTAACTGAAACGTTTATCGATAATAAAATTCTAGCTGAAGGCGATCTCAGAAACAAGCGTTTTTACATATCGCATGTGATATAATCAGGCACAAATCATTTATTCTGCAGCGTACCGGTTGAGATTTTTAATCAAAACCTTTACGCTCCTAGAAGTTTTTTAGTAAGGAGATTTCATATGGCGAAACCTAGAAAAGTAACCCGAAAAGCCACTTCAGCCGCAAAACAGCAAGAGGTCAAGCGTGAGCGGACGTGGAAGGATTGGGTGGTCATCAGCATTTATATTTTGTTGGCTTTGGCCTTAGTCGTTCCGCTTGTTACCAGTTTGTTTGGTCATTACTAATCCAAAACCAAGTCAGACCGCATAGGTCACGACAATTGATTCGAATGCCTACTGTGCCAACGGCTTAGACAATCACCACTCATAAATCCTACTTCCCAAACCCAACTCAGTGTTGTCATCCGGCCGCGATAAAAATACATTTAATCGTGCCATTGAAGTAGACTTTTCCAGGTAGACTGTAGAAGGCTCTCCTGTAAAGTATTCAGCGATGAAGCTCGGCTGACAACCTGGAACCGCTTAAAATTTGGCGGCTCTAAACAACAGGAGCAGCAAGATCGGAAATGGGAAAACAGTTATGAATCAAGTCGCTTTTGTCAATCTTGACGGCCAGTTGGAAATATACTCCCCTGACAGCGGCCGGCAAATCGTCGGCCGCCATAATCGCTCCTTCCAATATCCGGCCTGGTCTCCAGATGGAAAATACATTGCTGCGGTTAATCACGATCTGCAGGAGGGGTTTGTTTCGGTAATTGATCCGACCACAGGCACGATCGATCAACGCGATCTCTATCGCAGCGAGAAACAGCGGCCGTTTTACCTCTACTGGTCTCCGAATAGTCAGAAGCTGGCTTTTCTGGCCGTCCACCCCAGAGGCGGAATCGGCCTGCACTGCGCTTCAATAAATGGGGGCCCCACCCAATTTATGGGCACGGGGCAGCCGTTTTTCTGGAGTTGGGATGGATCCCGCGACAGCATGCTGGTTCACTACGGCACCGGAAACTTTTCGGCCCAGTTAAGATACCTCAATCCGGCCGACACCTACGAAAATGTCGAGGTGGCTGAACCAGGAGCGTTTCAAGCACCTGGAGTTTCTTCCAACGGTTCTTACTGGGCATATTCCACTTTTGGAAATCAGGATTCATCTAAGTTAATTATCGAACACAGTCAAACGCGCAAGCAGCTGTCGATTGCTCATCGGGGAGCGGCCGTGTTTTCATGGTCACCCACCGCCGAGCAGCTGGCTTTTATCAGCCCTACCCAATCAAAAGATTACTTTTATGGGCCGCTCCAAGTTATCGATATCGGCACCGGCCGCTGTTCACAATTGGTCGATGGAACGGTTTTAGCGTTCGCCTGGTCTCCGGACGGGCAAAAAATCGCCTATTTCACCACGATCGACAACGATCGCGATCCCATCAATCGCATCATCGAAGAAGGGTACGCTCACGGCCGTTATCTGCCGGATGATACCGCATACAACCTGTGGCTAAATTTATGCGTCATAGATGTAAAAAGCGGCCGCAAGCGGGAAATCACCCCCTTTAAACCCACCGGGAACTTTGTCAATCAATTTCTCCCTTTCTTTGATCAATACACGTTGAGCCACCGCATCTGGTCTCCCGACAGTTCCCAAATCGTCATCGCCGTTGATCGAGACAACACCCCCACCGTCGTCGCTGTTCCCATTGATGGCCTCGCTCCTCTCATCATAGGTGAAGGAGATATGGCTGTCTGGCAGCCTGTTTAAATCCACAAAATTGCAAAGCCTGACCCGTTCCATGCTATAATTCCTCCCGGAGGACTTCTCATGCGCGCCACAGACATCATTGCCCATAAACGGGACGCTCTTCAATTGTCTACCGCAGAAATAAATTGGTTTATCGAGCAGCTCACTGCCGGTACTTTGCCGGATTATCAGGCTTCAGCCCTCATGATGGCCATTTACATTCAGGGCATGTCGCGCCGGGAAACGGTTGATCTGACTCTGGCGATGGCCAACTCAGGTGATCAGCTCGATTTACACGATGCGGTTGATTATGCCGTTGATAAACATTCAAGCGGTGGTGTGGGGGATAAAACTTCGCTGGTTGTGCTGCCGATCGTGGCCGCCTGCGGCGTACCGGTCGCCAAAATGAGCGGCCGCGGGCTCGGATTCAGCGGGGGAACCCTCGACAAAATGGAGGCAATTCCCGGCTGGCAGGCACACGTGCCCATCGAATCGTTTAAGCAGCAGGTGAGGGAAATCGGGCTTGTTTTAGCCGGTCAAACCGCCGAGCTGGCACCCGCTGACGGCAAGCTGTACGCCCTGCGAGACGTGACGGCCACCGTTTCGAGCATTCCCCTGATTGCCGCCTCAATCATGTCGAAGAAGCTGGCGGCCGGGTCTGATGGCATCGTCCTGGATGTTAAGGTAGGGCGAGGGGCGTTTATGAAAACGGTTGAGTCAGGGCGGCTGCTGGCGGAAACGATGGTTAATATTGGCCGAGATGCCGGCCGTGATGTGGTCGCCCTTCTCTCCGATATGAATCAACCGTTGGGATATGCCGTGGGCAACGCCAACGAAACCCGCGAGGCGATTTTAACCCTGCATGGATCGGCCGATACGCCGCCCGACTTCTGGGAACATTGCCTGGAGGTCGGCGGTCACATGTTAATTTTGGCCGGAGGAGCAGATTCTCTGGACACGGCCAAAGAAAAAATGACGGCAGCCCGCGACAGCGGCCGGGCTTTGAGCAAATTCCGGCAGATGGTCGAGGCCCAGGGCGGCAGCGGTCGCTTTGTCGATCGTCCAGATCTGCTCGAGCAGCCACCGTTTGTGGCGGATATAACGATCAACCGCGGTGGTTGGGTCGAGGAAATTGATGCGGCGGCGATCGGTATGGCCAGCGTGCTGCTGGGTGCCGGCCGCGAGAAGAAAGGGGACTCAATTGATTATCGAGTCGGCATCAATCTGATGATAAAAGTTGGGGACACGGTCAAAGCAAATCAAGTTGTCGGGCAGGTTTTGGCGGCCACGGAGGCAACCCTTCAAGCCGGCAACGCGGCTGTTCTTCAGGCCCTCACTGTTTCAGATCAACCGGTCAAACCGCTGCCGCATTTTTATGGAACAGTTACATAGCAGATTAGTTTAACACCACGCGCCTCCTAGCATTCATCTGATTCGCTAAAAGGTGCGCAGGACCGTGCTAACCGGCTAGAAGGCGCTAAAGCGTCGTCCAAAACTATGAAAAAAATCGGCTTAACATTCGGTGGTGGTGGCGCCCGCGGTGGCGTTCACATCGGGGCAATTCAAGCATTAAATGAGTTAGGGATTCAAGCTAATCTGGTGACGGGTACCAGCATTGGTGCCTTGGTTGCGGCGCTGTATGCGGCCGGGGTTTCCGTTGAAAAAATGACTGAGTTTTTTAACAATCTCAATTTAACGACCCTTTACGTATTGCCCGGTAGTGCGCCTTCGTTTACCAACTTTACCAAATTCGAACAGCTGTTTGAACAAGTGATCGGCCGGCCGATGTTCAGCGATCTGCAACCTTCACTGGCCGTGGTGGCCACGGATATCGTGTCAAAAAAAGAGATGATTTTGGATGAGGGGGATGTGTTATCGGCCGTTCAGGCCTCGATGGCCTTCCCGATCCTGTTACCACCGGTTGAACGCGATGGATTTATTCTGATGGACGGGGGCATGGTCAACAACGTACCCTTTGATGTGGCCCGGGCCCGCGGGGCCGGCTTTGTCATCGCCATTGGGTTGGGTAACTCCGCCCCTTATGGCACCTCTACACCCCCACCGGAAAATAAATCGCTGCTGCGCCGGGCCCTGCGGGCTACTAAAAATCGGCCGCTTTATCAGGTCATGACCGCCGTTTCTGATATTATTACCGATCGGATGGTGTACGCCCGGATGGCCATTTCCGCACCAGATGTGTTAATCCAGCCGTATGTGGGCACCATTGGGCTGCTCGACTTTCAGGAATTAGAACGGGCGATATCAATCGGCTACGGGGCGATCATGGATGCCGAATCGGAAATCAAACGAAAATTGTCGATTTTTCAGGCCTCCCCTGAAGAGGCTGGGCAAATAATCAATAAAAATCGCTAAGTGGTCCATTTCCAAAATAACCAAATAAAAATGCCACAGATCTTCACAGATTAACTCTGATTTTAATCTAGCTCCTGCGGAGCTCTGTGAAAATCTGCATAACTGCGGACAAACTCTTTTAAATTACTCTTATTCATCTTAGTCAAATCGCTTGGGAAAATTTTGTTATGAACGTATTGGGAATCGACGTTGGCGGCAGCGGCATCAAAGGTGCGTTGGTAGACCTCGGAAAAGGGATTCTGGCCACCGAGCGTTTGCGCATTGAAACACCTTCTTCCTTTGGTATAGGTGATGTGGCCAAAACAATTGGCAAAATCTCCCATCACTTTAACCATAAGGGGCCGGTGGGGGTTGGTTTTCCGGCCGTCGTTAAGCCGGATACCGGGATCGTGTTGACCCCACCCACGGCGCACCATCATCCGGGTTGGGTCGGTAGATCGGCATCCCAGGCGTTTCAAAACGAGACAGGGGGATCGGTAACGGTCGTCAATGATGCCGACGCGGCCGGTCTGGCCGAAGCCCGGTACGGCGCAGGGAAAGGGGTGCGGGGCACCGTAGTGATCTTGACCCTGGGCACCGGGGTCGGATCCGGGCTGTTTTTCAACGGTCAGCTAATTCCAAATACAGAGTTTGGCAAACTGTATCTCCAGGGGCATAAAGACGTGGCCGAGCTGTATATGGCCGGGCGAATTAAAGAGGAAAAAGGGCTCAAATGGAAAGAGTATGGTCCTCGGCTAAATGAATACTTACAGCATGTTGAATGGCTTTTTTCACCCGAATTGATCATCATTGGCGGTGGAATCAGCAAAAAATTCGAGAAATTTGGCCCTTATTTTGAACTTCGTACCAAAGTGGTGCCGGCCGTGCTGCAAAATGAGGCGGGCATAATCGGAGCGGCCGTGGCTGCTGCTGATTAGCAGTGGGTCATCCCGGCTCAAGCAAAAAAGAGCTAATCAGAAAGTGATTAAAATGGGTATACGAAATTAAACTTTTTCGGTATCATTCAACAGCAAAATTGTTTCTGGCAAGCGGGTCCGTGGACCCGCTTGTTTTATTGCCCGGAAAAATTAGGAGAATCACGCAATGAATGATTACGTGTTAAGAACAATATCTAAAGAAAGCAACATTCGGGCTCTCTTTGCCTTGACGACCAATTTAACGAGGGAAGCGGGCCAAAGACATCAAACGACCGGGGCGGCAACCCATATTTTAGCCGACAGCTTAACCGGAGGGGCTTTGTTAGGGGCCCTGTTAAAAGTACGCCATCGCATGGCCATCAAAATTGAAGGGAACGGCCCCGCGCGAAAATCAGTTGTTGAGTCTGACAGCTATGGACACGTACGCGGGTATGTCGCTGTACCGGATTTGGCCGCGCAGGGTGTTACGTCACCATCCGAAGCGTTGGGAACCGCCGGTTTATTAACCGTATCAAAAGATCTAAAACTCAAAGAGCTGTATGAAGGGATTGTTCACCTGGAAACCAGCGAAATCGACCGGGATTTAACTTATTATCTCAACCAATCGGAGCAGATTCCCTCCCATGTCTCACTGGGTGTAGCCGTTGATGACAACCACGAAGTCAAAATCGCCGGTGGTCTGCTCATCCAATCGCTTCCACCATATGATGAAAGCGTGGTGGATCAATTTGCTGATCGGCTGCAGGAAATGCCGCCTCTGATCGATATGCTTGTTGAAGGAAATACGCCGGAAGATATAGCCGCTTTGCTCTATGGCGACGAGCCGTACGACATTTTGGAAAGCCGACCCCTTTCTTTTCGCTGTCACTGCAGCCGGGAGCGCAGCCGCAAGGCCCTCATGTTAATTGGGGCCGATGAGATTCAGCAGCTGCTGGATGACATGGGACAGGCGGTAATAGATTGTCATTTCTGTCATGATCGGTACGTCTTTTCCGCTGATGAGCTGGCCAATTTGGTCAAAGAACTGCAGTAAATGACGCCAGACCCCAGATTTTCCTGAGGAATTTGTGGTCTGGCATCTGTGGAAATTCTAAGAGCTTCGCCTGACACACACCTCTATATGTCGTTTTTTTGCCGCTTTGGCATTAAAATCCAGACGCTTTGCAATTTTGGGATTGCTGGATTCCGTTGATCCTCTTAATCAATTACTCCACATTGAGCATCGGAAAGTTTGTTCCACGACCCATCATAAATCAATAATCGCAAATCATTCGAGGTCTCATGATTGATAACATTATTAAAGCTTTAATAGGACTACTGGTTGTCGTTGTTTTATTAGGAGGGGGTTTAATCAGCTGGATGCTTATAACCGACCGGCAAACGCTCGGTGAGGGAAGTGAAGCGGTGGCTGCTGCTCCCACTCTCACCACCGAACCAACCCAGGAAATTGTGGTTCCCGATGCTACCATCCCCGGCGACTCAACGACCGAAAGTGGTGCCGCGCCGGCACCGGTGGTTGAACTTCTCCCCAGCAGCACGCCGATTCCTACGAGCACACCGGTTCCCGCAACCAATACCCCGGTTCCCACCGAAACCCCGCCGGCGACCGCCACGCCGCTGCCGCCAACCGCAACCCGCATTCCGCCAACCGCACCTCCCCCTCCACCGGCCACCGCTACCCCTGTCCCTCCCTCCCCCACACCGCAGCCGCAAATTGGCATCAATGGTCTGATCGCTTCCAGCTTCTTTATCCAGGATCGGGCGGTGTTGGCGGTGAACCAAGAGGTATGGTTTGAATTTACGGTTACGAATCAAGTCGGTGGCGAAGTACCTTACAACGCGTTGGGCGTTATGCCGAAAAAAGATGGGGTTGATCGCAAAGAGTGGTATCAGCAAAGCTATGGCGGAGCCAATTCCACCATTAAGCCCTCCGGTCTCAGCTGGGAAGATCGCATCAAACTCCCCGAAGCGGGCAATTATACGCTGCGCCTGGTGATTTGCTTTGACGGTATTGATGCCTGTCTTAACGGCAACGGCACCTTTCACACGCTGTCTCAGGAAATTCCGGTTACCATCAATTAAGTCCTGAGTGCTAAGTCTAAAGTCCTGAGTTTGAGCAGCTCTACTTTTTACTCAGCACTCAGCACTCAGGACTTAGGACTCAGCCCTTCTTCTGCCGTGTATTTCCTCTACGTCCTCTCCTGTGACGGCCGGGCGCTGTACACCGGCATTACCACCGATGTAGCGCGTCGCTTAAACGAGCACGCTGCCGGCCGGGGGGCCAAAGCGCTGCGAAAATGCCGGGAGCTAACGGTGGTATATCAGGTCGAAGTTGGACCAAAAGGGGATGCGCTGCGGTTAGAATATCAATTTAAAAAGCTGTCTCGTCAAGAAAAACTGGCGGTTATTGCTCAAAAACCGCCAGTTTCTGCTTTATGTCAACTATTAGGGATTGTCATGACCCCCGATGGAGAGCATGATGATTAAGGGGCATCGGCCGGCAAATCGCCATACGTTCTTTGCCGAACCGCCTCCACGTTAGCTAACCACTCGTCAATGCTTTCCGGGTTTTGCCAGAAGCGGCCGATCGCCTCGAGCAGCAGCGACGCCACCACAGGTTCCGTATTCGCCCCGATCAGCTGGGTTAATACTTCCGCCTCTTCAACCATCTGCAACCCCTTTTCATAAACCGGCAGCAGGTCGCTGCGATCCACGTTGAGATTGCTCGGCAGTCGCTTGATATCCGAAATCAGGCTGGCCTGGGATGACTCACCGGCCGCAAAGATTAAATATTCACGAGCTTCTTCCGGATACTCCGTGTCGGTCACCATAAACGCCCCGTACATCGGCACGAGTTCACCTAAAGGCACACTCTCATCGATGATGGGAAAACGAATAAAATCGGTTACCGCCTTGGTTTCATCATCGATAAATTCGTAAAGCCATTCCCCATGGGCATACATCGCTGCTTCCCCAGATTCAAACACGTCAATCACCCGACCATATTGAAGACGCGTTCCCGCTTCGTCAAAACAATCGTGCTCAAAAAGCTGCCCGTAATAATCAAAGACCTCGCGAACGCGTGGATCGGTGTAGCTTACTTCACCACGCATCAGCTGCTCGTGAAATTCCGGGCCGTTGAGCCGCTGGTTAATGTGGGTAAACCAGAAACCCATCGGCGGTGGCCATGATGCGGTAGCAGTGATGGCGAATGGAATGGTTCCCGCTTCTCGAAGGGTGTCACATGCAGCCAGGAGTTCGTCCCAGGTCGAGGGCGGTTCAACACCGGCCGCCTCCATCACGTCGGTGCGATAAAAAATCCCGTTCCACTGGATCGCCTGCGGTACAAAATACTGCCGGCCGTTGACGCTGGCCATCTCTTTGACGCTGGCCGGAAAAATCTCATCCCATCCCTGCTCTTCCCATAAGTCGGTGATATCGGCGATGATCCCCTCCTCAGCATACACGCGTAAGTTGCCCCCCAGCGCCGCATGATAAACATCCGGATGATTGCTGGCCCGCAGCTGAGTGTGAATTTGGCGATTGATAAAAGATTGATAGTAATTTGTCGTGTTAACCGCTGTGTCGAGCTGCGGGTAATCGGCTAAAAACGTCTCCCACTGCACTTTGTCCCACCGGCCGGCCGGCTGGCCACCGTAATGGGAACCTAAAACAAATTTTTGCACCGGGGCGGCCGCGGACTCATCCGCAGCTGGACCTTGAGCCTCTCCAAGCAGGGATCCTTGAACGGTATAGAGAAAAATGTCCGTACCAATCCGGCCGTCCCCAGCCTCGATTAAATAAAAATATGTGTCATCTTGATGAAAAAAGGCACCCTGGAAAAATGGATATCCGCCGACCATGTTGTCGCTGGTCAAAATGGGATTGTCTTCATAGCGTTCAAAGTTTAGACCGTCCTGGCTAATGGCCAGACCGGTTTTACTTCCACGCGCGCCCCCTTCATACAGCAATACCCAGCCGTCATCGGTCTGCACCAATTCCGGCCGGCCGAGCCAGCGCTCTTCCCAGTCGGCTTCCGGCTTCATGATCGGGTCGCTTTCAGCAAACGGCGCCTCGGTGGTAGCTGGGTCATCATACTTCTCCCAGGTGATCCCGTCGTCTGAAAAGGCCATCCCGATTTGTGAAGAGCCGCCTCGGGTTACTCCGGCGTAAACCATCACATACGCATCGTCGACCGGCAGCACGTTGGCCCGCATCACCTGCATATCATCCCACTCTCCTTCACTGCCCGGTGAGAGAGCCGGCGCGTCATCGAAGACCCAGGGTCCGGTCGGCGTGCTGGCGGTAGCCCGGCCGATATAACCCGGCTGGCTGTTCGCCGTAAAGGTATGATAATAAAGTACCCACGTTCCGTCCGGATCGACAAATCCGGTGAGAGCCAGGGCGCCGGTCCCCTCAAGCGGGACATCATCAATGGTGAAAAGCGGCTCTTCCACGGCGCGGGTCCAGCTCTGACCGTCAGTTGAAGTGTAGTAATAGGTAACGGTCGCTCCCGGCCAGGAATCAAAGAAATTTGAGAACAGGTGAAATTGGCCATCATTCAATATAACCGCTCCACCATTTAAATATTTATTGCCGGCTTCGCGCTCGATTACCGGTGCATCGGAATACAGAGTTAAGGCGTTCTTGACGTCAACCGTCGTTGCAAAAGTTTCAAACTCGACTGCCGCCTCCGGTGTTTCGGTGGCTTTCGCTTCGGGGGTACTGGACGGTTCCGGGGTAGTGGTTGGGGGCACCGTCGCTGGAACGGCCGTCTCGGTTGGATCCGGAATGGTGGTTGGCTCGACCGTTGGGGCGGCGGCCGGCTCAGAAGTTGAAGGAGCTGGCTCGACCTCTACCGTCGAGGTGCAGGCAGCAAGCCACAGCACAAGCAAAATTAATCCCCGTGTTTTCATACGCTTCTCCTTATTCGATTGGGTTGCTATGGTGAAAGGGTACGCCGTGTTGTGAATCAGGGTAATCGAAGGCGAATGGGGAGACAAGACCCATTTCTTGGTTGCTTTATGGGTCCAATTTGGTGACATTTAGGTGACAGACAAGATAAATGAAGGTTATAAAATCACCGCAGCCAGACGTTTGATGTAGCCATCCATATCTTCCGGAGGGACGTTGGCAAAGCCAAAAACGAGGCCTTTCTGCAGCGGCCGGCCAAAATACTCTCCTGATAGAGGCAGAACAGCCATCCCTAACTGGCGAGTGGCAGCGGCCGCCTGCGCCTCATCTATGTGATCCGCCAGATAAACGACGATGTGTAAACCACATTCTAAAGCACCCAGCGTGGCCGCCCCGGCCAGATGGCGAGTAATCGCCTCAACCAAGGCATCGCGACGCACCTTGTAATGTTGGCGCATGCGGCGGATATGGCGCACAAAGTGACCGTCTAGCATAAATTCGGCGGTCGCCTGCTGGATTAAAAGAGGGCTGGAAATCGACAGCGGGAGTTTGACACCGGTATAGACATCCACCAGGTCAGGGGGCAAAACCACATACCCCAACCGCAAATCCGGCAGCATGATCTTGCTAAATGAACCAAAATAAATCACCCGATCGTGTTGATCTAATCCCTGAAGTGCGGTTAAGGGAGGCCCGTCGTAGCGAAATTCACTGTCGTAATCGTCTTCAAAAATCCACAGGCTGTGACGACCGGCCCAATCGAGCAGCTGCTGCCGCCGCGGCAAACTCATCGTTACCCCCAGCGGGTATTGGTGAGACGGGGTCACATAAGCGAGGCGGGCCTCAGGGGCCTGTTTGATCGCGGCCGGTACGTCTAGGCCGTGTTGATCAACCGGAACAGGCACCAGATCTACGCCGCGATAGCGCAGGAGCCCGGAAACGTTGATGTAGCCTGGCTCCTCCATCCACACCTGATCCCTGGGGCTTAACAAAGCCAGGGAGGCGATATGCATACCGGTAATTGAGCCGGGGACGACATCAATTTGCTCGGGGGTACAGTGCAGCCCCCTCGCCGAAACCAAATAGCTGGCAATCGCCTCTCGCAGCGGCCGGATGCCGTTGACGCCCAATTGTGGCTCACCAACATGCTGAATGCGCCGTTGACAGCGGTTAACGATGCGATTCCAAATTTTAAAGGGGAAAGCGCGGTAATCGGGCACGCCAACTGCAAAGGCGTTCCCCAACAAACCGGACGGTTGACGGACCTGCTGGCCATACGGTTCAAGCGCCCGGCCGATCACCGAAATCGGCCGGTCTCTCTCGCTCTGACTTGAAAGAGTCTGGGGGGAGGGCGCTGACCGCAGCGGCTGAGGGATCACAAACGTCCCGCGCCCTACAATCGCCTCTAAATACCCCTCGGCGATAAGCTGGTCAAACGCATTGCGCAGCGTGTTGCGCGACACGTCCCAAATCGAAGCCAGATCGCGGGTGGACGGAAGCTTGGTCCCGGCCGCCAATCGCCCATCGACAATCGCCCCCCGCACTCCCCGGTAGATTTGCCGGTATAAGGGAATATTTGAGGCTGGATCCAATGCGACCAGCGAAAGATACAGGGTATTTGGCAAGCGGCGAGGAGAATGAGTCATAAAAAAAGTTGAACTTCTTTCCAGAAGTTCAACTTCTATATCTATGCAGCCACGGCGGTGCCCTTAAACTGGCTCAAATAGAGGTTGTGATAAAAGCCCTGCTGCTCAAGAAGTGACTGATGGTTGCCGCGTTCAATAATCTCGCCATCTTTCAGGACCAAAATTTGATCGGCCTCGCGAATCGTGCTCAGCCGGTGAGCAATGACAAAGCTGGTGCGCCCGGCCATTAAA
>JAAUYD010144011.1_pt1 | contig 18583 bp, 8 predicted proteins | sample 7278101 | NCBI WGS metagenome assembly JAAUYD01 (sample SAMN14350128, study PRJNA611818) | marine sediment metagenome | isolation source: surface marine sediment (0.6m) | place: French Polynesia: Moorea | collected 2018-08
AACCAGGCAACGCTCTACACAGCCGAGGTAGCCGTGACGCTGACCGACGGCGACGGCGATCCGGCGACGGGTCCCGAGCCCACCGTCGTCGTCGTTGGCGACGTGCAGCAACTGTCGATTGTCAATGATGTCACCGTTGTTGGTGGTGGCGCCGCACTGCCAGGGGCGACACTCGAATACACGGTGACGGTCCGCAACGTTGGCACGACGCCCGCCTTGTACGTCGAACTCTATGACGATCTTGATGTTCCAAATCCGAACTACCTGACGTACGTCGACCAGTCGGTGGAGATGAACGGCCTGCCGAACGGCATTGTCGTGAATGGCAATGTCATCATGGCCGACTACTTCACCGAGTACGGACCGCTGTTGCCCGACGAAACCGTCGTGTTGCGCTTCCGCGCCGTCATCAATCCGAACCTCGTCGAAGGCACGACCATCAGTAATACCGCATCGGTTTACTGGGACGATCCGCAACGGCAGCTCGATGCCACGGTGATGATCGACGTAGGTGCGTATCCGGACGCCGGTATCCTGAGTGGCTACGTCTGGCACGATGCCGATCACACCAACACGCTTGGTGCGGCCGAGGTTCCGCTCGAGGGGTGGTCGGTCGAGTTGCTGCGCGACGACCAGCCGATTCGGACTACGTTAACCGACGTGGACGGCTACTACGTCTTTACGAATGTCATCCCCAACTACCCGATGCTGTTTTCCTACTCGTTGCGATTCCGTGCACCGGGTGCCGGGTCCACTACCGCACTGCTCGGTGAGACCGATTCGGATTTCACGGACGGCCAGCAGCGCATCGACGACATCGAAGTCCAGGAAGGCAGCAACCTTCTGGCACTGAACATGCCGGTAGATCCAAATGGCGTAGTTTACGATTCGGTGGCTCGCACCCCGGTCGCCGGGGCAACAGTCACGCTGGTCGATGTGCGCAACGGACTTGCCGTAGCTTCAAGCTGTTTCGATGATCCGAACCAGCAGGGTCAGGTCACGGTCGGGAATGGTTACTATAAGTTCGACATCAACTTCTCCGATCCGTCCTGCCCGAGCGGGCTGAACTACCTGATTCAGGTCGCTGTCCCTGACACGACTTACGTTCCCGGTGTATCGGAGTTCATTCCACCCACGTCCGACGAGACGACGCTGCCATTCGACGTACCGGCCTGCCGGGGTTCGGCGAGCGATGCGGTTCTCGGGACCCCGGATCATTGCGAAATACAGGCCTACGAGCTTGCGCCGCCCGTATCGGTGGCCGCCCGCAGCGCCGCCACCGAGTACCATCTGTTCCTCACCCTGGATAACTCGCAGACCCCGGGTTCGAGCCAGGCGTTCAACAACCACATTCCGCTAGACCCCCGCCTGGGCGGCGCCGTTGCGGTCACGAAGACGACGTCGGCTCTCAACGTTACGCGCGGACAGATGGTGCCGTACACGATTACGGTCAGCAATTCATTCGGCATGGACCTCACCGACGTCTCGATCGTCGATCGGTTCCCGCCGGGATTCCGCTATGTAGAAGGCTCTGCCAGGTTCGACGGAGCTCCGGTTGAGCCGATCCTGACGAGCCGCGAGCTCACCTGGTCGGATCTGACGCTCGTGACCGACGGCCGCCACGAGATAAAACTGTTGCTCGCCGTAGGTGCAGGTGTCACTGAGGGTGAGTTCGTCAACCGGGCGCTCGCTGCCAGCTCGCTAACCGGCACGGCCTTGTCCGCGGAAGCCGCGGCAACTGTGCGACTCGTGCCCGACCCGACATTCGACTGCACCGACGTAACCGGCAAGGTGTTCGACGATGTCGATCGCAACGGCTACCAGGATGGCGGCGAGGAAGGCCTGGCAGGCGTCAGGCTGGTGACGGCACGAGGGCTCGCGGCGACAACCGACAGCCATGGCCGGTATCACATCACCTGCGCAATCACGCCCCACGAAAGCCGCGGCAGCAACTTCGTCCTGAAACTCGACGATCGAACATTGCCGAGCGGCTATCGAGTCTCAACGCGTCCTGTGCAGGTTCAGCGCGCGACACGCGGTAAGGCGCTGCGCATCAACTTCGGCGCGTCGATCTATCGTGTCGTCGGGCTGGATATCGCGGACGCGGTATTTGAGCCCGGCACCGTCGAAATGCGCCACCAGTGGAAGCCGCGTGTCGGGATGCTGCTCGACGAGCTCAGGAACGCACCCTCGGTGCTCCGTCTGGCCTACGTCGCGGACGTCGAGTCCGAAGCCCTGGTGAACCGCCGCCTCGAGTCGCTCAAGGACCAGATCATGGATGCCTGGAAAGCGCAGGGCGGTGACTACGAGCTGGTTGTCGAGCCAGAGGTCTTCTGGCGCCTCGGAGAGCCGCCAGACGAACCGCGGGAGGTGAAACAATGAACACCGTCCGCAAACTTGCCGCGCTGGCGGCCGGAGCGTTGCTCGCCCTCGGGACAGCGGGCGCGGCAGACGTCGACGAAGCGCCGATCGGCGAAGCGGCGGAACGGCACCTGTCGCTCGACGGCCCCATCACGCAATGGGTCCAGGACCCGGATCGCGTCGCGACCGACATTAGCGATACGCTGGAACTTCGGGAAACGCTCACCGATACGCTCGAAACGATCAAACTCGGCAACCTCGTCGAGCCGATCCGGTTCGAATCCGGCGTCGCACAGATTCCTGAAGCGACAGTAGAATCCCTCGCGGTGATCCTTGAGCGGATGAAGGATCGGCTCAATGTGCGGCTGCACCTGATCGGACACGCCGACAGTCGTCCGCTGTCACCGCGGCTGCAGGCCATCTACGGTGACAACGCCGGACTTTCGCGGGAACGCGCCGGGCAGGTGGCCGAGCACTTCCAGACCGAACTTGCGCTGCCGCCGGAGGCAATCTCGTACGAGTGGGCCGGTGACACCCAGCCGGTAGCCAGCAACCAGACCGCAGCCGGCCGTGCCATGAACCGTCGTGTCGAGGTCGAAGTCTGGTATGACGAGATCGCCGCAAAAGTAGGGCTGGAAGAGGTGCTCGTGCCGCATGAGGTTGAGCGCGTCAAGGTCTGCCGTATGCAGAGAGTCTGCAAGCTGCGCTACGTCGAGGGGCACTCGAAGCGCGCGAAAGTACAGAATCTCGTGGCGCCGCTGCATTTCGACTCCGAAGAGATCGCCGTTAGCGACGTTTTCGTCGAGCGGGTGCGACAGGGACTCACGAACCTTGGCGACAAGGAAAACGTTGTCGTCAGGTTTGTCGGGTACTCGGATGACGCCCCGCTGACTGGGCGCGCGGAACGCATTTACGGTGACCAGGTGGGCCTGTCGAAAGCGCGGGCCCGCCGCGTCGCTATCGCAATCCAGGACGCGCTGGGACTGCCGACCGCCGTCATTGAAAGTGACGGGCGCGGCGCTGAACGACCCTTAGGATCCAATGCGACATTGCAGGGGCGGGCGCTGAATCGGCGCGTCGAAGTGGAGTTCTGGTACGACGATCCTCTCCAGGAGCTGCCGGACGAACCGCAGCTTTGCCCGGAAGACGCCGGCGCTGAACTGGTCACACGGATTTACGATCCGCCCTGGGGCAGCATCGAGCATGTGCCTTTCGTCGAAGGTGCGCCGGGCATACCCGAGGGCTACGCTGCCGTCCTCGATCGGGCGCTCGGCGATATCGCTGACAAGACCAACCCGCGCCTGCGTTTTGTCGGCTACACGCGCAACGAACGTCTGCAGCGCAGAACGGCGACCGTCTATGGCGATGACATCGGGTTGTCGGCTTCGCGTGCACGCCGGGTGATGGATGCGCTCGCCGCCGAGATGGGACTCGACGCGGAGCAAGTCGAGTTTGAGGGGCGCGGATTCGTGCATTCGGACGACGTCGTCAATGCGGGATTCATACAGGGCGAGACGTCGCACGTTGCGGTGCAGGCTGTCTATGACGAACTCGCAATACTTGACGACTACGAGGGCGTGGATATCACGCGCATTACACGCGAGCTCAGCCCGAAGAACCCGCTCGGCCTCAATCTGATGCGCATCACGGTCGACGGCGAGCCTGTCGATGACCCGAACCGAAGTTCGGCCGACATACAGCGCTGCACCGACGTTGCCATGGCAAATGTGGATATCCAGTTCGGATTTGACAACCTGCGTTCCGCGCCGCGGTTGAGCGTGTCGGCACAGCCATCCAGTGTCACCGTGTCAAAGCAGGTCGGCGTCGAAAAATCCGTCATCGATTCCGGGTTCTTCATTTGGCATCGGGATGTAGCCTCGTCCATCTTCTTCCGTATGTACACGAACTACTCGTCCTTCATCGAGCGCGCGGAGATTCGCGTGTTTGAGCCGGGGCAGTCACTCGAATCCGAACCGCTCGACGTCATCGAAATCGGTCTCGAAGGCGTCGCTGAGTGGGTTATGCCGGCCGGCGAATTCAAGACACCTGTCGATCGGCTCGCTTACGTGCTACGCGCCTACGGCAAGGATGGAAACTTCGACGAGACCCGCCCGCAGCCACTCTGGGTCGTCTACGACCAGGCAGAGCCACTGGACGTGTCGGACGAGGACCCCGCTGCGGTTGAGCCAGGTCCCGAGCTCTTGACAGCTTATGGCGAAGATCGGCTCGGACTGCACAATATCGGGCTGTCGAGCGGCACGGTCAACGTGCGGGGTAGCGGCATCCCTGAAGGCCACGAAGTCTGGGTCGCCGGCCGGCCAATCCCGGTGGCAGAGAATGGCAGCTTTGTCAGCGAAGAGATCCTGCCGGAAGGTGCCCACACCGTTGAAGTAGCGGTGCTCGACAAGGAAGGTGCGGGCGAACTCTATCTCCGCGACCTCGAATTCGAACAGAAGGACTGGTTCTACGTTGGCATGGCCGACCTGACACTGGCCGAGAACTCCGTGAACGGCCCGGCTGAGTTGCTGCAGGGCGAGAACAGTCGCGTCGACCCCGATTCAAACCTCGACGGTCGGCTGGCGTTCTTCGCCAAGGGCAAGTTCGGTGAGCACTGGAAGCTGGTCGCCGGGGCGGACACGCAAGAAGGTCCACTGGACGATATCTTCAGCAATTTCATGGAGAAGTCGCCCGACGCATTGTTCCGTCGTATCGATCCTGATTACTACTACCCGACATTCGGCGACGACGGCACGGTCGAGGAAATGGCGCCCAGTATGGGCAAGTTCTACCTGCGCCTCGCGAACGGTGACGATTACGGGCAGTGGGGTAATTTCAGAGTCGGGTATGTGAACAATGAACTCGCGCACGTCGATCGCGGACTGTACGGTGCGAATTTCCACTACGAAACCGACGCGGCGACGGGATTCGGCGAGAAACGCTTCGCGGCCGACTTGTTTGCGGCCGAGCCCGGCACATTGGGTACGCGAGAGGAATTCCGTGGTACAGGCGGCTCGCTGTACTTCCTGCAGCGCCAGGACATTCTCGCGGGCTCGGAGCGGGTGCGCATCGAATTGCGCGACAAGACGTCTGGAATGGTTACGGGCGTAGTCAACCTGATGCCCGCGATGGACTATGACGTCGACTACCTCCAGGGACGTATCATGCTGGCCGAGCCGCTCGCATCCACGGCCGACGACAACCTGCTCGTGCGCAGCGGCGCAATTTCAGGCAACGAGGCTTTTCTTGTCGTCCGCTACGAGTACACGCCCGGCCTCGAGAGTCTCGACGCCATCTCGACGGGCGGCCAGGCGCACTACTGGTTCGGTGACCACGTGAAAATCGGCGTTACGTCGAACGCCAACGAGGAAAACGACACGGATAGCAGCATCCACGGCGCAGACCTGACGCTGCGCTGGAGCGCCGAATCGTGGATCAAATTCCAGCAAGCCACCAGTGATGGGCTTGTAACGCTGCCGATGGTTTCAACCGATGGCGGTTTCGGCTTCGATGCGTTCGACCCGGCCGGGTTCACTAACGTTTCAGCGGACGCACAGCGCGTGGACCTCAGCGTTGGCCTAGGCGATTTCTTTGACTTCACCAATGCAGAGCTGACGTTCTATACACAGGACGTCGATGCGGGTTTCTCGGGCCCGGGCCTGGCAACGCTGACCGCCGCGGAAAACAAGGGCGGGGCACTGACGCTACCCATCGGCGAAAAATTCTCGCTGCGCGCCAAGGTCGATACGCGGGACCAGGAGCAGGGCGTAGAGATGACTGCGCAGGAGTACAACCTGGGCTATCAGTACAATCGCAACTGGGATGTGCGGTTGGGCTACAGAGTCGACGAACGAATCGACCGTTCAATCATCGTGCCGTTTACACAGGAGCAGGGCGAGCGGGCTGACGCAGTCCTGCAGGTTGGATACAACTCGCTGGATGCGTGGAAGACTTTCCTGTTTGTGCAGGACACGCTCGAGACAACGGGTGACCGCCAGGAAAACTCGCGTATCGGGTTGGGTGGCTCCTATGCGATTAACGACAAGATTCGCATTGACGGCGAAATCTCCGACGGCGATCTGGGCACGGGCGGCAAGATCGGCAGCAACTACATGCACTCCGAGCAGACGAGCATCTACGTCAACTATGCGCTGGAGAATGAACGCACGGATAACGCGCTGCGCAGTATCCGGGGCAGTGAGGGCAACCTTGTCGCGGGCATTAAGTCGCGACTCGCGGACAGCACCAGTGTCTATCTGGAAGAGCGCTACCGGCACAACGATGCGATGACCGGGCTTACGCACGCCACGGGCATCAACTTCGCGCCCAACGATCAGTGGAGCTTTGGAATCAATACCGATATCGGCACGCTTCAGGACGTCGACACGGGAGCGGAAACCGACCGACTCGCGACCGGCGTGCAGATCGGCTACGGCTCCGAGGCTATCCAGTTCTCGAGCGCCATCGAGTTCCGCGACGACGATGTCGAGCAACTCGATCTCGGCCGAACCGAGCGCAAGACCTGGTTGTTCAAGAACAGTTTCAAATACCAGATCAACGCCGGTGGTCGCCTGTTGGGTAAGCTCAATCACGCTGAGAGCGAGAGCTCACTGGGTACTTTCTACGACGGCGGCTTTACGGAGGCCGTGCTCGGTTACGCTTACAGGCCGGTCGACAATGACCGTCTCAATGCGCTGGTCAAGTACACTTACTTCTTTGACGTGCCAACGACCGAACAGGTCAGTCCGCAAAACGTGGCCGCGGAATTCAGCCAGAAGAGCCACGTCGCGGCAGCAGACGTCAGCTACGATGTCACGCCAAACTTCACGATTGGCGGCAAGTACGCTTATCGTCTCGGTCAAGTCAGCCTGGACCGCGAGAATCCCGAGTACTTCGACAACAACGCCAGTCTCTACGTGTTGCGCGGCGACTATCGGTTCTTCGAGCACTACGAGCTTCTCGTCGAAGGCCGTCTGCTCGACATGTCAGATCTCAACGAACGCAAGAGTGGCGCGCTGGCAGCGGTGTCCCGATACTTCGGCGATCATCTGAAGCTCGGACTAGGCTATAACTTCACCGATTTCTCGGACGATTTGACCGATCTCAGCTACGATCGCAGCGGCTTTTTCGTCAACGTGACCGGCACGCTGTAGGCCGCCAGATCAAGTGCCTCCGACTCGATACCAGTCTGGACTGACTGGCATCTCTCGAATTTTCGCCATATTCATCGACGTGTATGCTATTGATTCGCTCTGTAGTGTCAGTGCGATCAGGTTATCAGGGCAGCGTACCGTGAATATTTTTATATCGTATGCAAGCGAGGACAAGGACCTCGCAGAGAAGATTCATTTCGCACTCCTCGGTGCGAGGCACGAGACCTTCTTTGACAAGGATAGCCTCCCCGCCGGCGACAGCTACCGGTTACGCATCTCTGCCGCAATTGATCAGGCCGACGCCATGGTCTTTCTGATCAGCCCGGAGTCCATCGAAAAAGGCTGTTTCGCACTGACGGAGCTGAAGAAAGCCCGCAAGCGGTGGCCGCATGCAAGGAGCCGAGTCCTGCCCGTCATGGTTCGCGATGTGGAGTGGAGCGAGCTTCCCAATTATCTCGCCGCCGTTTCCGTGCTCGAGCCCGAAGGTGACGCACCTGCAGAAGTGGTGATGGCGATTTCGGAGTTCCAGGTCGATCAGGTCGAGTACGACGATGGCGAGCCGATTGACGAAGACTATGAAGATTATGACTATGATTCGTCTGCGTTTCCGTCGGTGTACTTTGAGCAGATCCATCATCTCCACAACGTGCCGGTGGCGACCCCTGGCGGACCGGTGCCCGGAATGCAGGTCATTGCATCGGTGCGTGTAGCCAACGCGGACAACCGCGAACTGCATCTGGTCTCGAAGTTCATGCACGCGCACGGACAGCCGCTGTACGCGAATCCACAGGAGCCCCACTACCGCGACGGTGCGGGCATGATTGCGACCGGCACGCCCCCCATTCACGTCACCAGCAGCGACGCGCACTACCAGGGGCAGGTGATGATGATTCCCTATTACGCGCTGAACTTTCCACAAACCGGTGGGATGATGACGCACAACCTGCAGTTCATCACGATGGCGTACGCAGGCACCGAATTCATCGGGCAGTCCCACCCGCAGCCGTTTTACCTCTGCTGGTAATCGACCACAACGCGCTGAAATTGGTCGGTGCGATGCCTCGTCGGCAAACTCAATAAAGGGCCGCCCGTGGGGCGGCCCTCTATCTTTCAGGGTCCGATCAGAAAAAGACCCTTACGCCGATGAACGGAACGTCGAGCCACTCGTTCATCTTGTAGCGCTCCCATTCCGCGGTGAGCGCCCAGGTTGGGTTGAGTTTCCACTCCATGCCTATGCCGTACATGGCATCAGTGCCGCTGTCCTTGTCGGAGACGCTGCCGGTTCCTCCCTGGATGACGCGGACATTGGTCCTCGACTCCCACGCAAACGCGCCAACCTTGAGGTCCAGCGAGAATGTGTCGGGGCTTACCGGCCAGGTCAGTACGCCTGCCACGACCCAACCGTCACCCTGGAACGGATGAACGGAATAGGTATCCGCGAGGATCGCATCGATTTCCGTCGGTGCGACCGTCGCGCCGAACTGCGTCGTTACTTCCCCGAGGCTGACGTAGCCTGCCTCAACCGCGGTGTAGTCGTTGAAGCTGAAGCCGGCAATGATCTTCCATGCTTCCTCGTCGCTATCAACGACCGGGTTGCTGATTGTCCAGCCTAAATTGGCCAAATCGCTCGTCAGGTCGGAGGCGCTATAGTCGAGATCCGTCTGTCCGAACGCGCCCTGGACATAGATGTCACCCTGTGCGGCCGCATTGCCCGCCGGGATCAGTGTCATTACCGCGACTGCGGCAATGAGGCACGGACCGGCCAGCCTTGCGGTGCGCATGCTCCGCAGAGCGATAACAGCTACAACGACGAAAAGCAGCTCCAGCCATCCAAAGGCTCCGGTGCCTTTACTCGTTCCCTGGATGACGATATCGACCACGGTGACGACTGATACAGAGTCGCTATCTGTATTGTTGCCGCCCGTCGGGTCGGTAACCGAACCGGAGATCGACGCGCTCAGCATCATGCTGACCGCCTCATCCGGTGCAGTGAATACCACCTGTGCCGTTACCGTCTCCCCCGAGAGCATGTCGCCAATAGCGCAGTCGATCACGCCACTGACTGGCGTCGAGCATGTGCCCTGGCTAATCGACGAGGATTGGAACGTGCCCATCGTCGGCAGTGTGATTGACATGTCGATGCCGAGATTGTGGCTGGGTCCGCCGTTCGTGATCGTGATGTCATACGTCACCGTGCCACCGACATTCGGCGCGCTCGGCGTCGCGACAACCGTGACCATCATGTCCGACTCCGGCGGAGTTACCGTCGTGGTCGCTGTTGCCGAGTTGTTGCCCGGGACGGGGTCCACCTCGTTACCGGTCACGGTCGCGGTGTTGTCAATGTCGGTCGAGGCCTGTACCGGATCGGGTGATACGGTAATCGTCACGGTTTCCTCCGCATCGACAGCGAGATCGCCGATCGTGCAATCGACCTGCATGCCGTTGACCACGCAGTCACCAACCGTGGCGGTCGCGCCGTCAATGACCAGTTCCATCGGCACGATATCCGTGACCGTTACGCCGGTCGCGGCATCCGGTCCGTTGTTCGTCACCGTGATGTCGAAGTCCAGTTGCGGTCCACCCGAAACCGCCGGGTCCGGTGTATCGATCTTGACGATCGCGAGGTCGGCCGAATCGGGTTCCGGCGTGACGACAGTCGTTTCTTCCGTGACCTGGTCGTTGCTGGTATTCGGATCCAGCGGCACAGGATCGATGAACGCGCTGCTGCTGACCAGCGTCTGGCTACCGGTCCCTTCAATGTGTTGGATCACGATGGTTGCGGTTGCCGTCGCAGCGTTCGCGATGTCGCCGACGGTCCAGTCCACCTGACCGGCACTCGTAGTAAAGCTGCCCTGGCTTACGACCGCACTCACAAACTGTGTGTCGGTGTAGGTGAAGCCGCCCGTCACGCCAGTGACATCGCCAGGCCCATTGTTTGTGATGGTGATGCTGTACGTGATTTCGCCACCGACAAGGACGGGGTCCGGGCTATCGGTCATGGCGATTCCGACGTCAGTTGCCTGCGGCGTACCGCCGACATATTCGTCAATACCGATGTCCGTTGTCGCTAACATGTCGCCGTCGCCATCGAATGGCCGTGTGTCACCGTCAAAGTCGACCAGTACTCGCGGGTAGCTCGGGTGACCAGCGTCCAAACCGGCGTCGATCGCCGGCGAACCCATCAGCAAATGAAGATCCGCGGTGAGAAGGGGGTCAACGTCCTGGTTGTCAGTCTCGATGATTCGCTCGGTGCACCCTGCATCTTCCGCGCACTTCGTCGTGAAGTCGCTGTAGATGTTGTTGACGAGTTCGACCTCGGAGACCTGGGCGCCGCCGCTGTCATCCGGGTCATCATCGATGTAGATGTCCGCGCCGACAGGTCCGGTGTTACCCCAGACGATATTGTTGAAGAACGAGATCTGCCGAGCCGGGGTGCCGCGCGAAACGAACGCGCCGCCGCCAAGAGTGGTTGCTGTGTTGCCCGTAAAGGTATTGTGCTCGAGAACAACACCGCTGAGGTTCCAGTCGTCTGTACCAAACCCGCCGCCTACGGCCGCCGAATTGCCGAGAAAGCCGCTATTGATAGTGCGGTTGCGGCTGAATTCGCGAAGGTGCAGGCCGCCGCCGATATCGGTCGCGGTATTGTTGACGAAGCCGACCAGGTCGATGTTTACGTCCATCGCAAACAGCGACGCACCGCCGCCACTTCCCGAACCAGTCAACAGGTTGTCTTCAAACATCACGTCGTAAAGGCTGACGGACTGCGACCCGTTGTTGTCAGAGTTACCCTCGAGCTCCAGGCCGCCGCCGAAGCCGGCTGCCTCGTTCTCGAAGAAGTCGATGTCGGAAATCATGGTGAAGGTCGGTGAGATCGCGCGAATCGCCATACCTCCGCCGTCGCCACGTCGGCCTGCCGCTGTGCCGAATGCCTCGTTCTGCTGGATCGTGAGATCGACGAGGTTGAGGCCCTCCATGAAGAGACCCTCGATATAGATGGCGCCACCGTCGCCGTCCGCACGGTTGGAGTAAAACTCACTACCGGCGATGTTGGTCCAGATTGATTCGATGACTTCGATTGACAGCGCACCGCCATTCACCTCCGTTCCCGTCGCGTAGCCGTTCTGGAACGTCATGTTGGTAACTTCAATGTCGATCGCCATCATGGCGCTCAGGGCCGTCGTGTCGATGCGCAGGATGGGTACCTGGGCACCGCCGTCGAGTATTACCAGGGTTGAATCGGCTCCAAGGATCGAGAGTGAGTTGTTCTCCAATGGATCTGCGGTGTATGTCAGGGTCCCAAGTGCGTTGATGTTGTAGGTGCCTGCCTGGACGTTGATAGTGTCATCCTCGCCGTTGGCCTGCGCTGTCGTCAGCGCGTTTTGAAACTCAGTCGGGGTACTGACATCGAAGGTTGCTGCGGACGCAGCCGACCCCACCACCGCAGCCAATGCTACGATGAGTAGTCTGATTTTCATGCTTCTGCTCCTTGGCGGAATGCCCGCCCGAGCGCCGACCCAGGAAGGGGGCGCAATGTATGTTGTTCTCCTCTTTTGCCGCGTTTTCCACTGTGGAAAGTACGTATAAAAAAAGCCCCTCTCAAGAGGGGCTTTTTTGTTGTTTCGACCGCCGACAAAGCGGCAGGCAGCTCCTGTTAAGGCACTACTCGATTTCTCCCGAGGCTATCCGTTTCCCATAAATTTCCTTGAGCTTGTACATGTCGAGCTGCAGCTCGAAGAACCCGTGCCAGTGAGCGTAGTCAGGTGCACCCATCATGGCACCCTGGCGGGCCCGACGACCCTGGTGATGCCAGAGATAGTAGAACGTGATCTGGAATTCATCGGTCCACGGGTTGTCTTTCAGCAGGCCCTTTTCCTTGAGCTCATCGAGCATCTTCTTGGCAGGATCGTAGTAACCCACATTGTAGAGTTCGACCGCTTTGTCGCCCTGGGCGAAGAAGCCGTCTGTGTGCAGTGAGCTGTGGCAGGAATTGCACACTTCCTTCATCCGGGCGCGACCTTCTTCGCCGTCGCCAAATAGCGGGCTCATCGGGTCGGACGAATTGCGAACGTTGGAGCGTTTGGCCCACAGGTTCCAGTAGAGACGGTCCGTCACGTTATGCGTCGTTTGCAGTTCGCCGATACCGCTCATGTGGCAGGTGGCGCAGGTCGGGGCGCGGTAATCGCCAGGCTCCCACGCACCAGGCGCCGTATCCCAATCCCAGTCGTCGCCCTGCGTGTTGTAGATGTGGCCGTGCTTGGAGTTCTCGAAAATCTCGATGTCCGGATGGTCCGGGCCAAGATGGCAGGACGCGCAGGCAAACGGTTTGCGAGCCTCTTCGATCGAGAACAGGTGGCGCGTGTGGCAGGCGGAGCAGTTGCCCGTGCTGCCGTCCGGGTAGATGTTGCCCATGCCGGCGTTCGGCCAGGTTTCAGGCGTCGGCCGACCGTCTTCGTCCAGCATGATCTCGGTGCCGTGGCACTGCATGCAGCCGGTCTCGCCCGGTGCCGTCTTGAGATCGGGGAGATTCTGGCCTTCGTGCACCTGGACCAGCGCGTGCAGGTTGTCCTTCGGAATGATCTGGTGATACGAGCGGAAGTGACCACTGTTCTCAAACTGCTCGTGCTCGGCAGCGTGGCATCGCGCACAGGTGCTCGGCGGCACGAGGGCAGAGATCCTGATGTTGTCGTTGAGCAGCGATGTGTCGTAGTCGTCCATGTCGAAGATGTCTTCATGGTCGATCGCCGTTGGAGAATCCGACGGCACGGCGTGGCAGTCAATGCACGACACGCCGACGTGGCCATGGCGGCTGTTCTTCCAGTCGGCAACAACACCGGGATCCACATCGCGGTGACAGGTGATGCAGTTCCTGCCGTCCTCGGTCAGGCCCCGTGATATCTGGATGCCCTTCACGCCGCTCAAGTCACCCGCATCGGTCTGGGCAAACCCGATGGGGGATGCCAGCAGGAGAACCAGTGTCGATAGTCGTAGTACAGCTTTCATTGCGTTGCTCCCCTGTTGTTTGAGGCGGCAAGATGTTTGCTCAGGTCTTTGTGGCCGACGCGCTCGTGGCACGTGACGCATTTCTTTTCGATTGTTCCCAGGAAGTACGGCTTGTGGGCGACGAAGGACTTGGGCGACTGTTCGCTGGCGCGCTCGAGGTTGGAGTGGCATTCGAGGCAGCCTGAATCGAACACATAGTCCTCGCGGTGTTTGCGTTTGGCCTGCCAGTCGATGGCCTCGAGGTCGTAAGTCATCTGCGCCCAGGCATCGTGCATGCCGAAGCGCGTTTTCATCCACATGTAATTGACGGCGTTGTTGTGCGGTACGTGGCAGCCCACGCACTTGGCCTGGACGCCTGTTGTACCGGCACCGCCGTGCACGTCCTCGCGATAGGCCATGACCATCGGCGTCATCGTGTGGCAGCCGCCGCAGAAAGCTTCATCGGACGTCGCGTGTACGATCGAGTCGGTGACGACCCATGATGCGAGCACGACAGATGGCACTACAACGAATACTGCAATCGCAAGCTTTATTTTTGTTGGTATGGTCACTCACTCTCCTTCGGAGAGGGATTGAACACTCGGGGCGCAAACCCACTAAATACGTGCTACTACCTACGCACACATCTGTGGCAGGGAGAAAATAGTAGCAGCGCCGTTGCAGTTTAGACTTGATGTAAGTCAAAGCCAACCAACGCCAGCAAAGGCCTATGACAGATCCAGCGAACAGAACAGTCCTGATAACCGGTGCGAGCGGCGGCTTCGGTCGTCATATGGTGCGACAGTTTCGTGAGGCCGGTGCGAAACTGATACTGACCGACGTTTCCGACGAGGCTTTGCGCAGTATCGAGCGCGCTGCCGGCAATAATCTCGTTGCCGCCGTTGCGTCCGATCTGTCGACGGAGGCGGGATGTGCGACTCTGGTCGCAGCGTGTGTCGAGCAGAATCTCGTTCCCGATATTCTTGTTAATAACGCCGGTATCGCGGTGGCAGGCCGGCTCGACCATGTGCCGGCCGACGAATGGGAGAAGCTCATCCAGCTGAACCTGCTTGGGCCGATGCGGCTTGCCACTCGGTTTCTTCCGGGCATGGTCGGGCGCGGCAGTGGGCATATCGTCAACATCTCGTCCCTTGCCGGATGGGTAGGTGCTCGGGGCATGTCGTCATATTGCGCGTCAAAGTTCGGACTTCGCGGGTTCGGCGAATCACTCTCTGCCGACCTGGAAGGCACCGGCGTGCACGTCACCAATGTCTACCCGTGTTTCAGCCAGACCCCGATTCTGGAATCGCCGCAGTACGGCTACGAGGACCGACTCGGCGTGCCCGAATACCTGATCTCAGACCCGTCAGACGTGGTTGCAGCTGTCGTGAAAGGCGTTCGCCGCAACAAGCTGCACGTCTTTCCGGATAAGTACGCGCGCCTGACGTACTACCTGCTCAGGTTTGCACCGTGGGTGTTGCCGATACTCGATCGGCGCTTGCACGCGCTGGCGGTAGTGGCGGCTAGAAGGGCGGATTGAAGATCCGCGTGTCGGTGGTTCGATAACCTCGAATCGGTTTGGGCCGATCCTCGCCCTGCGGGCAGCTTCGCTGCGCGGACTAGTCTGTTCCTGGCTACCAAAAAGCGGGTTGGACCCTATTTGAGGGGCCCGCTCGATTCTGATATTGGCGCTCCCGCCACCTTGTATCAGGAAGCGTCGTTGGCTGCCTCGGCTGGCGTTTCGTTGAAACGTAGTTTGACCCGGCCTTCAGAGAGCCTTCGCCCATCCGCCGCTCGAAGTACGTAGCGTAGCGCCAGTTTCTTGCCCAGCGCCTTGCTACTCACCGCGAAGCGCAGCGATGTGCCCAGCAGCGGTTGAGTATCGTTCGCTGCAATTGATTTGATTGTCGTCCGGACAAAAATTGCATCGTCCCGGTGCTCCACATCTGGATAGTTGGGTTTACTGCGAGCGTTGGCAGAGCGCTTGTCGAACGGGCTTGTGTAGATGCGGTCCGCCAAGTCGAGCCCCGGTATGCGCGGCATGCCGATTTCGACGGCGAGGTCCGTGATGTTTGTGTCGCAATCATTGCGGATGCAGAGATCAACCTTCGCCGCGCACTCCTCAAAAAAGTAGTGCTTCCTGGCCGCTGCGGCGATTTCTTTGCCGGCGTCGTCCTCTTCGCTGGATGCATCATCTGAAGGCTCGTCTGCCTTAGCCATATTTAGCATCTGTGTTGTCAGTCGCACTGTCTCCTTCAGGGTCTGTGCGATCGTTCTTGTCATGCTCGTCTCGCCGCTCGCGTCCTCGTCGGCAAACGGCGGATTCGAGGAATCGGGAGCAGTGATCTCAATGAACTCGCAGTCGGGATCGTCGTTGAACCCGACGGACATTTGAACATTGTCCGGTAACGCAACGGGTTCCTCGTCCTCGTTGGTTTGGAAGTGACCATTCAACAGCTCGCGCCGGTCTATCGCGACCAGTTCGCGGCCATCGCGTTGCCAGCAAGCGCCGCGGCGCAGTTCGTCAGACAGATCCTGTGCGAGGAAGTAAGGGCCAAACTCACAGCCGTCGATCTCGAGCGCGCCTACGAGTTTGCCGTCAATTCGGTCGAAGATGAATGCAAGGTCGAGCAAGGGTTCGACCAGGCCGGAAATCAGCCGGTGGGCTCGTTTCAGGTCGACGACAGCACTATCCGGGATGCCGACGATTTTCGCGCCGTTGACCGCACCCGGATTGACACCGAACAGGATGTTCCTCGGTCCTTCGACGCTGGCGTTTGCCAGGCCAATCACCTCTCGGACCAGAGATTTTCGATCAAATGACTGAAACACGTCGTAGACCAGCAGTTCCGACGATGTCGTGGGTGATGCGAGCATTTGCTTCAGGAGCATGGTATCCATCCAGGCGTCCAGTCTGCTCACAAAGATAAGGGCGCCGCATTATGTTGTCTGCGACGCCGGTCTCACTATCCGCTGAGTGATTTCTGTCTCAGATGGAGCATCAAGACCCGCACATCAGCAGGGTCATGCCCCGGCCTCGTCAATCTGCCGTCCGGGCCGTTCGAGTAGCTACCAATTACTCAGTGCTACTATGATCGGGCTCAAGTTCGCGCGAGGCTCTTTTGCGTGCGATCAATATCACTATGGCCTAGTGGTTCTTTTGGAGGAATCTTGATAGTGAACGCCAAGAATACTCTCAGCATTTTTATCCTCTTATTTCTCACGGGCGGATCCGCCGTTGCTCAAGTTGGATGGTGGAGCGTCGATCACAGATTCGTTGAAGTGACTTCAGTCAAAAGGGTCACCGATATCTATCCAGGTCCGAACGGCCTTCAAGACTCGCTGAGTTTCAGGCCTTGGCACATCACTCGGTACAAGGGTGGGATCTATCTAAACGCAACCGATGGTGAGCACGGCTACGCGTTATGGCGCTACGACGGCAATAGCGCAAGTCTGGTTGAGCAGCTTGCGCCTGGGGAAGTTGGCGGCTATCCACAGTGGTTCGCTGAATACCGGGGCGATCTATATTTCAGCGCCGGCCGTAATGATGTCGGTCGTGAACTATTTCGTTTTGATGGTAGCGCCGTGACACTTGTCGCCGACATCGTGCCCGGCGCGGACGGCAGCGGAGATCCGAGTGGGCTGGTTGTCGTCAACGACGTGCTCTACTTCGTGGCCGAAACACCCGACCAGGGTGAAGAGTTATGGCGCTTTGATGGCAACTCGGCGACGCTGGTTGCAGACCTGTACCCCGGCGAAGATTCCGGAGTCCGCAACTGTTGCAGCCGCTTTCGGGACGAAGTTGTCTTCAGCGGCCGGAGCAATAGTGAACAAGGGTGGGAGCCGTGGGCGTTTGACGGAACGGCGCCGCGGTTGCTCGCTGACATCAATCCAGACGGCGACAGCGACAACACTATCCTTAGCTCAGCCGTGTTCGAGGACACCTTTTATTTCAGGGCCGACGATGGCACTCACGGTCCTGAGTTGTGGAGCTACGACGGCGATTCGGTTGCCTTGGTCGAGGACTTCATCCCTGGTGAGACTGGCTCGAATCCTTATTGGTTCACGGTCTTCGATTCCAGACTGTATTTCGCGGCAATCGGTGCGTTGGGCAGAACACTGCACAGGTACGATGGCACCGATATCGAAATAGCAGCCGGATGGCCTGAAGATCCGCGCCACCTGCGCGTCTTCGATTCCAAGCTCTATTTTGCCGGCGGTTCGATAGTCAGCGGTGTAAGTCGAGAGCTATGGGAGTTTGATGGCACAACGTCGTTGCTTGTGAAAGACATCAATCAGAGACCTGCTTCCAATGGCGGAACGTTGCCATCGTTTCCGAACGGGCTTACGCCTACCGGTGACGGCCTGATTGTTTCAGCCGTTGGCGGAGATCCGGATGATGCGTACGGTCCACTTGGCCGCGCGTTGTATTTCACAGCGAGCGACGGCCTGCACGGCTTTGAACTATGGCGACTAAGCCATGAACGACGGTTACAGATTGACGTTGTTGTTGCGGCGGAAGATTTCGATAAGTTCTGGGAGTGGCCGATCGACAGGACCGAAACCCTGGCACGCGAAGTCGTTGTCGCGACGTTCTTGACCGAAGGCGACGAGCAAAGACTTATTCAACGTGGGCGACAGACTATCGGCAACATACTCCGAGGTACAGGAGAGCTCCACGCCAGTGTGAGTGTGACTGACGAGACGCGATCCCTAGCAGTTACCAGCGTATTTTTCGATGCTATTTCCGGAGAACTACTCGCGGCAGGATCGAACGTGATTCGATCGAACAGTAAAGAAGATGCGGCCATGCTAGAGAGCCGCGCGGCGGAACTGGCAAAAGGCCTGACGCTCAAGCAGGTGCGGAGCATGAGTATTTCAAACGCTAAGCACTGAACCCGATCGCGCAGACAGCTGCCAAATCGGGCAACCGGCCTGAAATCCGCGTGTCGGCAGTTCAACCGAACCGCGTAGCGGCGACAGACGCACGCAGTGCGCCCGAAGGGCGAGCGTGGCGAGTCCATTCTGCCCTCTACAACGCACAGCGTGCTGAAGCTATCCAGCGCCGCTTCTTCAACGACAGGATGACGGAC
>JAAUYD010117485.1_pt1 | contig 18575 bp, 18 predicted proteins | sample 7278101 | NCBI WGS metagenome assembly JAAUYD01 (sample SAMN14350128, study PRJNA611818) | marine sediment metagenome | isolation source: surface marine sediment (0.6m) | place: French Polynesia: Moorea | collected 2018-08
ACGACTGATTCACCACCGGTGCGATGACTGGACAGGTAAGCAAGCCCAAGGGATGTGACCATGAAAATAATGGCTGCTGCAGTTGTGGCTTTGCTTAAAAATGTAGATGCACCGGTGCTGCCGAACAGGGTCTGGCTGGAGCCGCCACCGAAGGCTGCTCCCATGTCTGCCCCTTTGCCTGTTTGGAGCAGCACGATCATGATCAGCGCGATACTGACGACAATATGGATGATGATAAGTAATATCGACATATTGAATTTTTCCCAGTTTGGATACGGAGAAATTGGAATTCGGAGTTCGGAATGTGGAAGTCGGAATATTATTTATAATGATACCTTGTATTCAATCCTTTTATTTTTTTCCACATGAACCCGTATAAATCTGTGTCCCAGTAATAATTATGATTCCGGTAAAAATCTTATTTAAATTTAACGATCCGGCTAAAAGATTCCGCATTGAGGCTCGCTCCGCCGACCAGCGCCCCGTCAATATCCGGCATTTGCATCAGCTGAGCGACATTGTCCGGCTTGACGCTGCCACCATATAGAATTCTCACCGCATTAGCCAAGTCGGTGCCGAAAGCCGAGTCAACCAATGACCGGATGAATTGATGGGCTTCCTGGGCCTGCTCCCTGGTGGCGGTTTTTCCGGTTCCGATGGCCCAAACCGGTTCATACGCGATCACAAGGGTGCCCAGCTCATCTGCGCGATACCCTTCTAACCCCTTTTTAACTTGTTTGTCAAGGACAGAAAAAGTTTGGTCGGCATCCCTTTCAGATTCTGATTCACCCACGCAAAATACCGGTATTAACTTTGCATCGATGGCTGCCCGGATTCTCTTGTTCACGGTTTGATCGGTTTCACCAAAAAACTGGCGGCGTTCCGAATGGCCTATGATCACATATTGGCATCCGGCCGATACCAGCATGTCCGCAGAAATTTCTCCAGTGAAAGCCCCTTCTTTTTCCCAGTATAAATTCTGGGCTCCCAATCCCACCCTGCTATTCCTGACAACCTCTGAGACCGGTTTCAGGGCGGTGAACACCGGTGCGATCATGATATCCACATCTGTGGTGTCGGCAACTAGCTTGACAAGCTCGCTGGCGGTTTCAACCGCTTCTGGAGACGTTTTATGCATTTTCCAATTGCCGGCAATAAGCGGAGTACGATCATTCATTTTACGGTCTCCTTTTTGTTTAACAGATGACGTATGACAGAAGTCAGATAATAGAAGTTGGAAGTTGGAATTGAGTAAGGTATTTAATCCTTTCTTATATTATCCCAAATTCTGAATTCATCCGTCTTCTGCCCTATGTCCTCTTTCATCGGACCTCTGTCTTCTGCCCTCTGATTTCCAATTTCTGATTTCTGATACCTGAATGCTAAAGTTCCGCGCCGACCATTGCTGCCAGGTCCACCATACGATTGGAATAACCGGCCTCATTGTCATACCAGGAGAGCACTTTGACCAAGTTGCCGACCACGTAGGTGGTGGGTGCATCTACGATAGAAGATAATGATGACCCGTTAAAGTCAGTTGAGACCAGAGGATCGTTGCTATATCCTAGAATTCCGGACAGGGCTCCCTCGGATGCCTGTTTCAGGGCCTGATTGACTTCCGAAACGGTCAGATCGGGTTTTTCAACGGTTGCGACAAGGTCGACGATGGATACGTTGGGGGTCGGAACCCGGATGGCAAGACCGTTGAGTTTGCCTGAAAGCTCCGGAAGCACCAGGGCGACGGCTTTAGCGGCGCCTGTGGTGGTGGGGATCATTGACAGTGCTGCCGCTCGGGCCCTGCGCAGGTCTTTATGGGGAAAATCAAGCAGACGCTGGTCACCCGTGTAAGAATGGATGGTGGTCATCAGGCCGTGCTGAAGGCCGAAATTTTCAAGCAGTACCTTGGCGACTGGTGCCAAACAATTGGTGGTACACGATGCGTTTGAGATGATATGATGCTGGCGGGGGTCATACTGGTTGGAGTTGACTCCCATGACGATGGTAATATCAGGATCACCGGCGGGTGCCGAGATAATGACCTTGCGGGCGCCGGATGCGAGATGTTTGGTAGCACCCTCTCTGTTGCGAAAAATGCCGGTACATTCGGCCGCTATATCCACTCCGAGATCGCCCCATCCGATTTTTTCAGGATCTTTTACAGAACGAATTGCAATCGATTTGCCATCGATCTCAATACTATCTTCCTTGGCCGTGACTTCCATGTCCAGTCGACCATGAACGGAGTCATATTTCAATAAATAGGCCATGGTTGCCGAATCGGTCAGATCATTGATGGCCGCAACCTCCACATCGGGGTGATTCAATGCCGCTCGCAATACCATCCGCCCGATTCTTCCAAAACCATTGATTCCAAGTTTTACACTCATGGATCCTCCTTTAAATATTTTAGTCGTTGACCGCTTGTTCTTCAGCTACCAGACTCTTTGAGCCTTGGCATATAATGGTAAAAGGTTGAAATAAAGATAAAATAGTGGTTGAAACCAACGCCACCGACAATGCGCTCCGAACAATGGCCTCAAGGAACCGGAAGCCGACGATTAAACTTATCGGCCCATACTCTAATGGATCGCGGCCGGCTGAGCAATCTTCAGACTTTTCATCATCAGCAATGCGTCTTCTTTTGTATTTGGATAGTAATTCGGTCGGCGACCGATCTCCTCGAAACCAAGCTTTTCGTAGAGCCGAATTGCCGCAATGTTTGAAGTGCGTACCTCAAGAAAAGCTGAATTCGCTCCCTGCATTGCACCCTTGGCGAAACACCGCTTCAGAATCCAGGTGGCCAACCCATTGCCCCGCTGAGCCGGTGTCACCGCAATTTTTAAAATATGTAGTTCATCAGCTACCACCCGCAAAAACGCGTATGCAACTAGCTGTGATAGATTTTCTACATTGGCGGATTTGACGACATAATTCCAGGCGGTTGGACAGGACAGCTCAGCTTCGAATGAAATTCTTTCCCATGGACATTTAAACGATCGTTGTTCAATTGCAATAATCGGTTCAAGATCGGTTCTGTTCCCCGTCGCGATCCGCCACCCGTTCATGGTTTAGCTCCGCTTATTGCCTTTCAAAATTCCGCTGGCCAAGGATATACTTTTTTTGCCAAAGGATTCCAAGTTCGTCGCGAGCTCAACGAGCTTCATTTTTTCGCGCCGATTCACAGCCTGGATTAAAACCGGGAGGTTGACACCGGATAACACCTCAATGCGACCTTCCTCAAGAAAGGAGTAACTTAAATTGGACGGGGTACCTCCGAACATATCCGTAAGAATCAAAACACCATCCTGACCTTTAACTTTTTTTATGCCCTGTGAAATTTTATCGCGTAATTTTTCTGCGTTTTCATTCAAATCTATTGAAATCGATTCTAACGACTCGGGGCGGCTGCCGATAATAAACTCAGCTGCTCCGATCAAGGCATCTCCGAGCTGGCAATGTGTTACGATAACTATACCGATCATAAATCACCCTATTAATTGAAAATAGAATTCACTCCCCTTTGGCCTTTGCATACCTATCCAAACCGAACAGCCTGCAGTCCGCAAAGAAAGTCGGAATACCGGGATTCAGGTCATCGTCTGACAGGTCGGTAACCCTAAAACCCAGCCGGATTCCTGGAGGTAAACCGTTGTTTTCTTTATCTGCTTGTTACAGGATTTTCGGGATAACTCTGATCTATACAGGCTGGGTTCGGTCGCGGTGATTAAGCTCCACTGTCTTTCCCATGCTACGAATATGTTCGTAAATGGTTCTGGCAATGGTTACGGAACGATGCCGTCCACCGGTACATCCGAGTGCAATGGTTAAATAGGCCTTTCCCTCTTTTTCGTACATCGGGATTAAATAGTCAAGAAGATCCTGATATTTATCAAGAAAATTACGAGTCACATCATGGTTCAGAACAAAATCTCTAATTTCCTGCGTTTCTCCATCAAGCTCTTTTAAATCGGGAACAAAATATGGGTTTATTAAAAACCGCACGTCCATGATCAAATCGGCATCATAAGGGATGCCGTACTTGTAACCGAAAGAAAGCACATTTATTTGCATCGGTACAAGTTCTTTACTTCTTTGAGCGATATCGAGAATCTTGGATTTGAGTTCGTGAACATTGAACTTGGAAGTGTTGATTACCAGATCTGCTGCAGATCTCAAATCTTCGAGCTGTTTTTTTTCGGTTCGAATGCCGTCCAGTAGGCTTTTTCCGGGAGACAGGGGATGCTGTCTGCGGGTTGTGCTGTATCTTTGAAGCAGAATCTCTTCTTCAGCTTCTAGAAAGACAATTTCAAAATGATATCCTTTCTGTTTGAGCTCCCTGAACACAGAACCATATTTGGCAAGAAAACCTTTCTCTCGCAAATCCATTACCAGTACGATTCCTGTGATTTCGGAATCGCGTTCCATTGGCATTTCCAGGAACTTTGGCAAAAGATCCACCGGCATGTTGTCAATACAGTAAAATCCTGCATCCTCGAGTGCTGCCATGGCTGTGCTCTTCCCGGAGCCTGAAAGTCCTGTGATTATAAGTATGGTAATGTTTTTCACTTTATGTCTTAGTAATTGTGCTTTCAGATAATGCTTTTTTTGGCAAGGCCGGAATGAGCCCTATTGGGTGTGACTCACAATTCCTATTTTGTCGACCGGGGGCGACTGATAACTCTACTCAAAAAATTTTATCTGGAAAACTATGCAGCTAAAACTCTTCATCCTCCTCTTTGATAATGCCTAATATTTCTTCGCTGTCGGATGCTTCCAACAGCCTGGTTTTGAATGGATCGTTTTTTAATATTCGCGAAATTCGGGCCAACAGCTTCAGATGGAGACCCGTTGAATTTGCCGGGGTGACGAGGAGAAAAAAAATGTGCGTCGGCCGTCCATCGAGGGATTCAAAATCGACACCCTTTCGACTCAGACCAAATCCCAGAACAAGCGATTCGAGATTTTTCATTTTCCCGTGGGGGATGCCGATCCCACCACCAATGCCGGTACTGCCGAGTCGTTCTCTGTCCATCAAGACTTTGGTCAGTTCATCTTGCGTAACACCGGCAATTTCGGCTACCGGCACGACAAGCTCTTCCAAAACGCCTAGTTTGTTCCGGGCTTTTAAATCGGGTAGAATTGATTTTCTATCCAAAACGTCACAAATTTTCATCTTCTCAATACCATTTAGCAGTCCGGATATGATTCACCAGTTCACAAAGCGTTAACTATAATCATGAACTGGGCTGAATCAAGCCATAGTGTCCATCTTTGCGCCGATAGAGTACATTAATCTGATCGGATCTGGCATTCGTGAACACCAGAAAATTATCCTCAATCAAATCCATCTGTAATACGGCTTCTTCCACATCCATGGGTTTATAATCAATATTTCTGACTTTTACCTGTCTTTCACCGTCATCTTCCTGTAGATTTTCATCCTCATCTAGGATGGTTCGACTGCGGCTTTTGGCTGCAGAGCGACGTTCCCTAATTTTTTCTTTGTTTTTTTTGATTTGTTTTTCAAGCTTATCCAATGTCATGTCAATGGCGGAATACATGTCAATGGTCTCTTCTTTACCATTTATATTAAGTTTATCACCGGCGATATTGATTTCAGCGATGTGTCGAAATTTTTCAACAGCAAGGACAACATTGGCTTCGGCCGGGTTGTCTAGAAATTTGTCAAAACGATCCAGCTTGTCGCTCACGTATGCTTTCAGATGTTCAGATGGATCAAGGTTTTTGAACGTTACGGATGTTTGCATGTTCTATGCTCCCCCTAAATTTGTTTGCGTTTGTTTGATGGTAGTACCTTCAGCATCTCACGGTATTTGGCAACGGTCCTGCGGGCGATGTTGATCTCATCATCTTTCAAGATCCGGGCGATCTTGTCATCACTGTAGGGTTTTTTCGGATCTTCACCTGCAATAATTTGTCGGATTTTCTCCTGAACGCTAGCAGAAGCTATGGAACCGCCATGGGAACGCTTAATAGAGCTGTTGAAGAAATATTTTAATTCAAAAATACCCTGAGGGGTAAAGGCATATTTGTTAGTTGTAACACGGCTGATGGTGGATTCATGCATTTGTATGTCCTGGGCGACATCTCTGAGAACCATGGGTTTCAGATAGGCTATGCCTTTCTCAAAAAATTCCCGTTGATAGCCCAGAATGCTCTCCATTACTCGATAAATTGTCTTTTGACGTTGATGTATGCTTTTGATAAGCCAGGCGGCCGACCGCATTTTCTCCTGAATATAGTCTTCAGCCTCTCCGGAAATATTTTTGCCGCGTGAGATGGAACTTTTCTAAAAGGAATTCACACGCAATTTCGGCATGCCGTCGTCATTGAGCATGATGACAAAATCATCTTCAAGTTTATAGACATAAATATCCGGATTTATATACTGAGGCGTTTCATCACTAAACTGTCTGCCAGGTTTGGGTTCCAGACTTTTGATGACATTAATCGCTGATACAACCTCATCCATGCTTTTTTTGAGGGCCTTGCAAATAAGCTTATAGTTTTTCTTTTCCAGCTGGGGCAGATGATTGGTAATAATATCGATGACGATGGTGTCATCCAAACCTATAAATTTGGCTTGAATCAGCAGGCATTCACTCAAATTCCGGGCGCCGACGCCGATTGGATCAAACGTTTGAATGGTTGCAAGTATCTCTTCGATTTTTTCAACCGCAAACCCGCTGGTCAGCCCAATTTCTTCAACCGATACATCCAGGTAACCGTCCTTGTTCAGATTGCCGATGATAAGGCTTGCGATTCTTTCTTCATCTTTATCCGGTTTGGTCATTAGAAATTGCCACAGCAAATGATCATTCAACGATTCATTGCTGGCGATAAAGGATTCAAACCTCGGCGTATCCCTGTCTTCCGACTCATGATGAACCCTTCCGGGTGTATTGTATTCATCAAGATAGTTGCTCCAGTCAATATCCTCCTGGATTTTTTCCTCTATGGTAACTTCTTTGACCTCAGAGTTTTCGGTGGTGGAAGCCTCCACCTGCTCGTTCGCTTGTTCAGCAGGGGTGCCCTCCGGTACTTCTTCCAGGGCAGGATTTTCTTCCAGCTCCGTCTGAATTGTGTCCATGAGCTCCAGCCTGGACAACTGCAACAGCTTGATTGCCATCTGTAGCTGGGGCGTCATAATGAGCTGTTGGGTCAGTTTAAGTTGTTGTCGAAGTTCGAGTGCCATATTATCCGTAGGTATCGTTAATTTAAGTTATTTTACAAAATTTCTAAGCCTTGCTCTGAAATGTTCCTAGTGGGATCGTCATAAAATTTGACTGAAAATCAGTCTTCTGCAATTTAAGTGCCAGTAGTGTCGATTTTTTTTATTTTAGTTGAATTGATCTTAAATTGCAACCATATTCACGCAGCAGATATAACCTGTCCCTAAAGAAATCTCAATCGGATTTGCCCACCGACTACCTTTCAATAGATTCCGCGCTAAATCTAGCGATGCTCGCGATTGTGGATTTTTTGCCTTTCAGGAAATCAGCGGCCAATAGCAGAGCTTGGGTATGAGGATGTCTCCTGGAAGGGTCTCAGACCACCTCTGTTAGTGGCCGCTGATGTTTGATGATTTTGGCCGAGGTTCGCTGAAACTAAGATCATAGTCATGTTCTGAAAATCGGAGGTTTTCTGCAAAGCTCGAATATCCACTAGGCATGAATTTGCCAATCAGCGTTTATCCATCCCAGTGATTGCCGAAATATCCTGAGGGACTGTGGCGACTACATTTCCCTTCAATTCAATTTTGTCAGTGTTAAGTTCATATTGAGCGGACTCCGCCGTGAGTTCGGCATCTTGTCCCCATATCCGAATCGATTGGTCGCAAAATATGGTACGCTGTTCGTGCTCGTACATCAGATGTTCGGTCTTCAGATGATATGCTTCGTTTCTTATCACAACATTACCTGAGAATTCAATGTCATTTGTATCGGTTTGCAATATTCCCCGATCCGCTTCAAGGTAAACTTCACGGCTATCTTCAAGATAGTAGACTACTGACAGATTTGTTAAATCAACTTTATTTTCGGCTTCCATGTAATTGGCCGAATCGGCTTCAAGACTCCATTCCTTTTTGCCGTCGCGTGTAGCGGTTTGCCGAATCTTTCCCAACGACAGATTGGCTCCCTCTTTGATGGAGGCCAACAACAATTCTGGTGCATTGGAGACCTGGCGATAACCAATAAACACTGTTATGATTAAGCCAGCCACCAGCATGATGACCACCAGTAAAAAAATGCTTAATTTCTTGGTTTTTTTTAACCGTGACCAAACCATATTTAATGTGAAGTAGAAATCCTGGTCTTCTGGACTAGGTCGAAGATAATCGGCCCTGCCCAATAATATAAAAGATTGTTAAATTCGAAGCACGAAATCCTAAATCCGAAAAAATCCTCAACAACCGAAATTCAGCTGAGTTATTAGCCTGTCCCACTGGCCGCGGGCTTTGAGCAACGCTTCACACACCTCTCTGACCGCGCCACAGCCCCCGGCCGCAGCGGTCACCCAGTCAGCTGTACTGCGAACAGTCTGATCGGCATCAGCCACTGCAATTGACAGACCGACGTTTCGCATCAAAGCCAAATCGGGCAAGTCATCGCCCATAAAGGCTGTGTGTTCGGGACTTATCCCGGTTTGATCGATAATTCGCTCAAGTGCCTGCAGTTTATCCTTGATGCCTCCAAAGACCAAGGAAATTCCCAGATCTCGGCAGCGATGATCCAGCGCCGGGGACGATCGCCCGCTGACAATGCCAACCTTGATACCGGCCGTCATCGCCAGCTTCACGCCAAGTCCGTCTTTGACATTGAAGATTTTAGTCTCACTGCCATCAGCGTTGTAAATAATGGCACCATCGGTAAGCACCCCGTCCACATCAAGCAGCAGGAGCTGTATGCGATGCAGCTTTGTTGACGATTCTGGATGTATCATATCATAGTTCGGCTTATATTAGGTGTGTTTGCAGGTATGGTTTATTGCGTGAATCGATTTAAGCTTGAACAGCAGATCATATAGCGTGTCGAGCTTTAAGGAGTTGGGACCGTCGCAGAGAGCCTTGTCCGGATTGACGTGAACTTCCATAAAAATGCCTTCTACTCCTGCTGCCACAGCAGCTCTTGCCAGCACAGGCGCATACTCCCGCTGTCCTCCTGAGCTTGGTCCAGCGCCGCCCGGTAATTGAACGCTATGGGTGGCATCAAATATGACAGGATGACCGATTTTGCGCATTATCATCAGACCACGAAAATCCACCACCAGATTATTGTAGCCAAACATCGTTCCACGCTCGGTAATCATAATCCGGCGGTTGCCGGCCGAGGTGATTTTTTCCACTACATTGACAACGTCCCAGGGCGCTAAAAATTGTCCTTTTTTAATATTGATCGGCTTGCCTGTTTTAGATACTTCCACAATAACGTCGGTCTGGCGACATAGAAAAGCCGGAACCTGAATGATGTCTAAAATACGGGTTGCCGCCGAGATCTCGCTGATCCGGTGTACATCCGAAAGAATCGGGATGCCGAATTCCGCTTTAATTTCCTTGAGGATGCTCAGTCCGTCTTCCAACCCCGGACCTCTAAAGGCCGATACAGAGGTTCGGTTGGCTTTATCATAGGAAGCTTTAAATATAAGAGGGATCTCGAGCTTGGTGGTAATCTCCGATAAAATACCTGCAATTTCTCGGGTTGTCTCATAACTCTCGATGACACAGGGTCCGGAAATCAGGACCAGGGGCTTGCCACGGCCAATAACAATATCGCCTATGTCTATTTGATTTGACATATATAAATTGAATGACAAATGATGATTTTCGAATGACGAATGATGGAATCGCTCCGCTTTATCATTTTTTATGAATTTAAATAATCTGCTTTTGGTGGGGCAATTTATCTTGCAAAAGGTCAAAAGTCAAGAATCGAAAACAGGCCTTGATTATCGGTAAGCTAACTGTTATTTAGAAAGATTATACTTAAGAAAGGACGCGGCATAATCAAGTGAGATCTGACAAGAAACGCAGTAAGTTTTGGCTAATCGCTATCCTATGTTTGATGATCGTGGTGCCGGTTGGATGGTTTCTTTGGGACCGCCTTGAAAACGAGAAACCACTGATTGCCATGAATCTGCCTTCGTCGCATCTAGGCCGATCTCAGGAATTCACCATTGAGGTATCGGACCCCAAAAGTGGTTTGCGAAGGCTGTGGGTGGGCCTTCTAAAGAATGGTCAGGAAACGGTCCTGCGAGATGAGAAGTTTCCATCCGCCGGCTTTTTCAAAGGCGGGAAAGTTCATGAGACATCGGTTAAAATTCAGATAGAGCCCGAAGCTCTTGGATTGGCCGACGGTAAGGCGATGTTAAGGACGGTCGTATCGGATTATTCTTGGCGTGACTGGTGGAGGGGGAATAAAATCTATACGGAAACGGACGTGATGATTGACACCCGTCCACCTGAAATAGAGGTTTTAAGTCGTGCCCACAATATTAACCGGGGGGGCGCCGGTCTGGTGATTTTTCGAACCTCTGAAACCTGCTCGCAAAGTGGGGTTCAGGTCGGAGATAAATTTTATCCGGGTTACACCGGCTTTTTCAAAGCCCCCAATGTCTACCTGACTTTTATTGCATTGGGTTACCAGCAGGACACCGATACTGCCCTAAGCGTCAAAGTTGCTGATTTGGCGGGTAACAATGCTAAAAGCGGCTTAAACTACCATCTGCGAAGAAAAGTTTTCAGAAAGGACCGACTGAACATCTCCGATGGTTTTCTAAAAAAGAAAATGCCTAATTTTTCTTCGCAGATTTCTTTTCCTGCCGATGCATCGCTGATAGATACTTTCCTTAAAGTCAACCGTGATCTTCGTGAGGCCAATTACCGGAAAATCGTTGAGGCCTGTCAGAATACAGATTCTAAAATGCACTGGCAGGGTGATTTTCTCAGATTGCCGAAATCCGCGAACCGTGCAAAATTTGCGGATCACCGAATTTACATGTACCAAGGGCGTGAGATTGATCGTCAGGTGCATCTGGGGGTCGATCTGGCATCGATAGCCCGCAGTCCCATCCCGGCTGCCAATACAGGAGTTGTCATTTTTGCAGAGTCTCTTGGTATTTACGGCAAAACGGTAATCGTGGATCACGGTCTGGGCTTGTTTAGCATGTATTCCCATCTAAGCCACATCGGAGTGGAGGTTGGAAATTTAATATCTAAAGGAGATGTGTTGGGCCGAACCGGTGCGACCGGGCTGGCGGGGGGTGACCACCTTCACTTCAGCATGCTCGTTCATGATACGTTTGTCAATCCCGTCGAATGGTGGGATACGAAATGGATCCAACATAATGTGTTGGCCAAAATTAATAATACTGAAACCGTCCTCAAGCAGGAGTAACGGGAATGAAAACATATAAGGTCAGCAAAACCATTCAGGAAATCAACCAGAAGATCAAGGCCGGAGACGTTGTCGTTGTCACGGCTGAAGAGATTATAGACATCGTTGAGAACGAGGGGCCAGTCGAGGCAGCCCGCCAGGTCGATGTGGTTACAACCGGAACATTTGCGCCCATGTGTTCTTCGGGTGCATTTATCAATTTCGGTCATTCATCTCCCACCATCAAAGCCTCCTCAGTATGGCTGAACAAAGTCCCGGCTTACGCAGGTGTGGCGGCCGTTGACTGCTACATCGGGGCAACGGAGACCTGTGAGGATGATCCTCTGAATAAAGTCTATCCCGGGGAATTCAGCTATGGGGGCGGCCATGTCATACAGGATTTGGTGGCCGGGAAAAAGGTTCACCTGAAAGCCAAGGCCTACGGCACAGACTGTTATCCAAATCGCTTGGTGGAAAAGGAAATTACCCTAAAGACCTTGCCGCAGGCGACGCTTTGCAACCCCAGAAACGGATATCAAAATTACAACTGTGCCATTAATCTTACAAATAAAACCATCTATACCTACATGGGAACATTGAAGCCCAGAGCCGGCAACGCTAATTATTGTTCGGCCGGGCAATTGAGCCCTCTGTTCAATGATCCATATTATCGGACCATTGGACTTGGCACGCGGATTTTTTTAGGCGGTGGGGAAGGGTATGTTACCTGGCACGGCACTCAGCACAAATCCTCAGTCAAAAGGACCAAAAAGGGAGTCCCCGTTTCGCCGGCCGGCACTTTATGGGTGATGGGAGATTTGAAAAAGATGAGTTCACAATGGCTTGTCGGTGTAAGCATTCAAGGATACGGCTGCTCGCTGGCGGTGGGTCTGGGGATCCCCATTCCGATTCTGAATGAAAAGATTGCGGGTTATACGGCCATTTCCGATGAAGACATTTTTACGCAAATCATCGACTACGGCAATGATTACCCCCAGGGCGTTTCCAAGAGTTACGGTCAGGTGAGTTATGCCGAACTTAAAAGCGGCTCTATCCGGCTCGAAGGAAAAGAGGTCCCGACGGTTCCCATGTCCAGTCTCGTTAAGGCCCGAAAAATAGCCGAAATTCTAAAAACTAAGATATCCGGGGGAAAATTCACCCTTGGGGAACCACAGTTTACGCTGCCCAGTTAGGGGAATGAATATCGAATATTGAAGACTGAATATTTATCGAATCGCTATGATCTGTCTTTTTTAATCGACAGCATTTCACAAATATTAAATCTTCAATCGACAATCTTAATTCATTGATAATGCCTTCCATACGCACCTTTATCGCCTTAGAATTGCCGCCAGCGGTTATTTCGTTGTTGGGAAAGGTTCAGGAAGATTTAAAATCAAAAGGGATTCGGGCCAAGTGGGTGAAGCCGGAAAACATCCATTTGACCTTAAAATTTATTGGAAATGTCAGCCCGGACGATATTGAAAAAATCTCTAGTGCCATGGCAGGTGCTGCTGAGGGTTTTGCTGGCATAAATTTAATCGCCAATGGGGTTGGCGTTTTTCCGGGTATCAAACGTCCCCGGGTTATCTGGGTTGGTCTCGGGGGCCAAACTCAGTTGCTTCTTGCCTTGCAACGCGCTCTGGAAAACAACCTGGAACCTCTTGGATTTAAGCGAGAAAAAAGATCCTTCAAGGGACATCTGACGCTGGGTCGTATCAGAAAGACCATCCAGCCGAACAAGATCCGCCCAATCCTGCTGGAATATGCGGCTTTGACCAGTGAGCAATTCACTGTTAGACGGATCTCCTTGTTTAAAAGCGAATTGAAACCGACAGGTGCTGTTTATTCTCAATTACAGCAGGCCGTCCTTAAATGACTCAATTCATAAGCCACCGGCGTGTGAGAATTTAAATGGTTCTAACATTACTGCGAGGGCATACTTAATGGGTGCAAACCTGATTGAAGCCAGCGGCTTATGAATTGAAATAAAATTTTTAAAAATCAGCGGTCACCAGCAGATATGACCCCGGCCCCCTCCAAGGGCAATCCTCATATCCCCAGCTCCGCTGGTGATCGCTGATTACTGTCTATTGACGAATGGCGAACCTATGGAATGTCAAATGACGGATGTCGCTTTGCTCCGTCAATAATATATTTTCCTGACCAATCAAAATTAGACAACAATTCTTAATTCGACATTTTTCAATCGTCCTTCGTCATTCCAAACGGGAGGAATAATCTATGTCTATTTCCGCAGATAAGGAAAAGGCCGTCGTCAGTGCGATGGCCCAAGTTGAGCGTCAATTCGGCAAAGGCTCGATCATGAAACTGGGAAGCAGACCGGTCGTTGAAGTGCCGGTAATATCCACCAGTTCACTGTCTCTTGACAAGGCACTGGGCATTGGTGGACTACCCCGCGGCCGTGTTGTAGAAATTTTTGGACCAGAAGCTTCCGGTAAAACCACCTTGGCTTTACATGCAGTGGCAGAGACTCAAAAAAACGATGGTATCGCGGCCTTTATCGATGCCGAACATGCCCTGGACATCGGCTATGCCAAAAGGCTGGGCGTCGATTGTGATGAGCTGCTCGTCGCACAACCGGATACCGGCGAACAGGCCCTGGAAATTGCCGATATGCTGGTTCGAAGTGGTGCCATTGACATTCTTGTGATTGATTCGGTGGCAGCCCTGGTGCCAAGAGCTGAAATCGAAGGTGAAATGGGTGATTCCCATATGGGCCTGCAGGCCAGACTGATGTCCCAGGCACTGAGAAAATTGACCGGTACGATTGGGAAAACCATGACGACTGTTGTTTTCATAAATCAAATCCGAATGAAAATTGGTGTGGTTTTCGGTAATCCGGAAACCACCACCGGCGGTAATGCACTTAAATTTTATTCTTCGGTGAGACTCGACATTCGCCGTATCGGTGCCATAAAGAATGGACAGGATGTTATCGGAAATCGTACGCGGGTACGGGTGGTTAAAAATAAAATGGCCCCGCCATTTACGGAAGCCGAATTCGATATTACTTACGGTGAAGGAATTTCCAAAACGGGAGATTTGATTGATGTAGGGGTAAACGCCGGTATCGTTGAAAAGAGCGGATCATGGTACTCTTACCAAGGAGAACGCATTGGTCAGGGACGTGAAAATGTCAAACGGTTCCTTGCAGATAACCAGGATATCTACGATGACATCTATCAAAAATCCAGGGAGGCCCTGGGTTTCGTGAATAAAAATGAGAAGGGGGCTAGTCAAGGCGGAACTCGGAATGAGGATCCTGGAATGTGGAAGGCGGAAGGTGGAAATGGGAAGAAGCCAAGGCTGAAAGGGAAGGGTTAAAACCAATTTAGGAATTCAAGGATTTGGGTATTAAGGAATTACTATCTATTTTAGTCATTAATTCCCCAATTCCTGAGTCCTTAAATTCTTCAATTTGTCATCAATCACTGGTGACGCTTGAATCAACATAATTCGGCCTAAAATGCAATAATTTCTATAACCGGAGATTTAGATGACAGGAAACGAAATACGTAGAAAATTTCTTGAATATTTTAAAAAGCATGATCATCAGATTGTTCGAAGCGCCTCACTGGTGCCCCAGGAAGATCCCACGCTACTGTTCATCAATGCCGGAATGGTGCAATTTAAGCGGGTGTTCCTCGGCGAGGAAAAAAGAAGCTATGTGCGTGCAACCACCTCACAGAAATGCGTTCGGGCCGGCGGCAAGCATAATGATCTGGAAAATGTCGGCTACACCGCCAGACATCATACTTTTTTTGAGATGCTCGGCAATTTTTCTTTCGGCGATTATTTCAAAAAGGGTGCCGTTGAATATGCCTGGGATCTTTTGACCAACGGGTATGGGCTGCCGGCTGAGAAGCTGTGGGCATCCGTCTATCTCGATGATGATGACGCTTATGATCTCTGGCATAAAATGATTGGTTTGCCGGAAGATCGCATCGTGAGATTGGGTGAGGAAGATAATTTCTGGTCCATGGGTGATACGGGGCCCTGTGGACCCTGTTCCGAAATTCTAATGGACCGCGGTGAGCAATACGGATGCGGTCGGCCGGAGTGTACGGCTGGCTGCGATTGTGATCGATATCTTGAAATATGGAACCTGGTGTTTATGCAGTTTAACCGGGACGCTGCCGGAGAAATGACGCCTTTGCCCAAACCGAGCATCGATACCGGTTTGGGACTTGAGCGTATGGTGACCATTCTCCAGAATGTGGCGACGAATTATGATACGGATCTAATCCGACCGATCATAAACAAGGCTGAAAATTTGGCTGAAAAACAATTGGGAGAATCACATGCGACCGATGTGGCCTTGAAGGTAATTGCCGATCATAGCCGGGCAGCTGCCTTTCTGATCGGCGACGGTATTTTGCCTTCCAACGAGGGCCGGGGCTATGTTTTACGCCGAATCATGCGTCGGGCGATTCGGTACGGGCGCAATATTGGACTTAACCGACCGTTTCTTTACCAGACTGCCGAGGTGGTGTTTGACATTATGAAACCGGCCTACCCCGAACTTTCCGAAGCCTCTGCATTTATCACCAACGTCATAAAAAATGAAGAAATACGGTTTTTAGAAACCTTGGATACCGGGCTTAAGCTTCTAAACGACTCACTGGCAGATATTAAGGCCAGCGGCGGAGACCGCGTACCCGGAGATGTTATATTCAAATTATATGACACTTACGGATTCCCGGTGGATATCGTGCAAGATGTCATTCGTGATGAAGATATGAAGCTGGATATGGCGGGATTTGATAAAGCCATGGCCGAGCAGCGATCCCGATCCCGATCCGTGGCTACCTTTGACAAGATCAGCGATGCCTACAAAAATCTTTCGGCCCAGGGCATTAAACCCGAATTCGTTGGATATCAGAACCTTGCCGCTGATTCAGAAATACTGGTCATGGTGGCTGACGGCGTTGAGATCAGCGAAGCAACGGTAGACCAAGAGATAGAAGTCGTCACGGAGACCACCCCATTTTACGCAGAATCCGGTGGGCAGGTCGGAGATGTCGGTACGATATCAGGGTCTGGTTTTGAAATGGCCGTAAATGATACCGTTAAAGACCCCACCGGACTAATTATACACAAAGGTAAAGTGATATCCGGACGAATTCAAAGCGGAGATCGGGTTAGACTGCTTGTGGACGGTACACGGAGGCAGGCGACGGCCTTGAATCACACGGCGACCCACATTCTGCACGCCGCGCTGCGGCAGGTGCTTGGAGAGCATGTCAAACAGGCCGGTTCGCTGGTGGCACCGGACAAACTTCGTTTTGATTTCACCCATTTTTCCCAGGTTGAAAATGATCTCCTGGATACTATTGAGGACTTTGTCAACCAGCGCATCCGTGAAAACATTGCGACCAGCACCCAGGAAATGGATGCCGATGATGCTTTTAAATCCGGCGCCACAGCCCTGTTTGAGGAAAAATACGGTGATCGTGTTCGTGTCGTTTCTCTGACCGATTTCAGCAAGGAGCTTTGCGGCGGAACTCATACCACCCGAACCGGTAACATCGGACTGTTTAGAATTGTTAGTGAGGCCAGTGTGGCTTCAGGGGTGCGGCGGATTGAGGCTGTCACCGGAGCCGAAGCTCTGGCATATACTCAGAAGACATCGAGGATTTTGCAGGATACGGCTCAAATTTTAAAGGAAAAAGTAGACGCCATCCCCCAGAGGGTCCAGAAAATGATTGCAGATATTAAAGCCTTAGATAAAGAGGTGGATCATCTGAAAACAAAGCTGGCCACGGAAAAAACAAATGCGTCCGGGGAGGCCGTAAAATCCATAAACGGTGTTAAAACGATGGCCCGCAAGGTGTCGGCGGAAACGCCGGCTGCTTTGAGAAATATGGCCGATCAGTTTAAGGACAAGCTCAAATCCGGTATCGTCGTCCTGGGAAGCACGGCCGGCGACAAAGTGATGCTGATTGCCGTCGTTACCAAGGATCTAACTGATCGATATCATGCTGGAAATATTATCAATCAGGTTTCTGCAGTGGTCGGCGGCAGGGGTGGGGGCAGGCCGGATATGGCCCAGGCCGGTGGCAGCCAGCCGCAAAAGCTGGACCAGGCGCTGGAAGAAGCCTATGAGATTGTCGAGCAGATGACAACTTTGAATGACGATTGACGAACATTTGGAAGGACGATGGACGAATGACGAAGGACGAACATGTAGAAGGACGAATGACGAATGACGATTTTCGAATGCTGGCATCGCTTCGCTCTGTCTTTTATATGGATAGAAATGATCCGTTCGTAGTAGAATTGACTATTGAAGATTGGTTTTGAGTTCGAAGATATTCCAATACTACTTGTTGGCAACGAAAGGCACAAAAATCAAAAAAGGCCTAACGAGAAAATTAATATAGCTGACAGAATTCCTCAATTCTTCATTCGTCGTTCGTCATTCGTCATTCCCTAAGCCTTTCAAGACATCGATCATCGTATACATCCGGCCTTTGACGCCGGATTTTAATTTGGCAGACAGAAATAAGAGCGCATCCAGAGTGCCGTGGGCATACACCATGCGGCCGTTGACGTTATGGGTGAATTCAAACCGGACCGTGCGATCCTGGGAAACCAGGCTGTAGGTGTGCCAGCCGTGACCGGTCAGGTATTCTGAGGGGATTTCCCATTGGGTCGTTTGAACCTCTGGATCGCGCACCTGCAGGATTTTATCTTCGGTAAATGATACGCCCAATTGATTAAAATATCCCACCATGGCCTTAGCCGTACCGCTGGTATCGGCCTTTCCCTTTTGGTGACTTTCACGGATCTCGAGTGAATACCCCTTGAACAGCCCCGGGAAGGTGTCGGCTGCGTATGCCATCATGGCCTGAAATCCAACAATTTGCTTGGCCATATTGGGTGCGATGACTGCCGTGGTGGACGAGGCTGTCACGGTTTGCTCGAGTTTTATCCGATCGCCGCCGGTGGTGCCCATCACGAACGGTAACCCGCAGCTGCAATAAAATTCAGCGTTGGCGTTGACTGCTGTCGGGTGGGTGTAATCGACACTTAAAAACCCGTTATGGGATTTAAGAATTCTGTCGATCTCAGATTCTCTTCTCTCTGGTGGAATAAGGGTTACGGGGACAGATTCAAGCCGGAATTCGGATTGCTGAATTTCCGGGCCAGTCAACG
>JAAUYD010306321.1_pt1 | contig 18569 bp, 10 predicted proteins | sample 7278101 | NCBI WGS metagenome assembly JAAUYD01 (sample SAMN14350128, study PRJNA611818) | marine sediment metagenome | isolation source: surface marine sediment (0.6m) | place: French Polynesia: Moorea | collected 2018-08
GGCACATCCATTCCGCAAACGCTGCAGACCCTCGCCGTACTCGTCGTGGGTGGCCTGTTCGGCCTGTTCGGAGGGGTGTTCGCGGTGCTCGCCTACCTCGGCCTCGGCGTGGCCGGCGTACCTGTATTCGCCGACGACGGCGCCGGCTGGTCCCGCCTGACCGGCCCCACGGCCGGTTACCTGTGGGGCTTCATCGGCGGCGCCGCGCTCATGGGCATGTGGCCTGCGCGGCGATCGCTCAGCGGCCTCGTGCGCCTGCTCATCGGCGCCCTCCTCGCGCACGCCCTGATTCTGGCTGCCGGCTGGTGGCAGCTATCCAATACGATAGGCTACGTCAACGCCTTCGAGCGCGGCGTCGAACCCTTCCTGCTCGGCGCGCTGGCGAAGTCCGTGGCGGCCGCGCTGGTGCTGTGGGGCTGGCGACAGATCGTTACGCGCTATCGCGTGCCGAGGTTCATGCTGCCGGACTGATCCGGGGTGATTGAACACCCGGGCGGACAGCGCCCGCTCAGTAGCTGCGGACGGTAACGTACACCATGGTCTGGTTGAGCAACTGGTAGGCGATCTCGCCGAAGGTCATCGGCCCGGTGATCTCTCCGGTCCGCTTACCCTCAAGCTCTGAGTAAAGGAAGTTGAGGATGCAGTTGCAGGAGAACACCGCATCGCCCTCCAGATCCGGCACGGCCGCCGTGAAGTCCTTCACGTAGCTGTGCAGCGGCGAGGCGATCCGGTACTTCACGCCAGCGAACACCGGCGCGTAGAGTTGTACGGTCCGGTCCGTGTCGTTCAATTCCTGGAAAGACACGTTGATCATCGCGCCTGAATAGTCCGCCACCAGCGGGTAGCGCGTGTCGATCTCGTTGGCCTTCATGTAGTCGTAGAAGTTACGCTGCACGCCGTTGACCAGGCAGTCCTTGACACTGAAACCGGTGTCCGTGAACTCGAACTCATCGCCATCGCCCTGGCGCAGCGTGTTCACGATCCCCACCTCCGCGTAGCGCCCGGCAGGCAGGGTGATGTGCATGACAACGGCGTGATCCTGCGACTGGCTGCCGAGCACGCCGTTGAAAACACTCGGGCGAACGCTGTTCAGGTCATCGAGATGCACCCCGGTGATCCAACCCACCACCGGCTTGAGGAACATGTCCTCGAAGTCAGGCGCTTCGCGTGCGTAACGCAGATGGGTCTCGGAGAACGCGGGGATCAACAGAACCGTCAGGCCGGACTCGGGCGAATCGGCCGCAACGCGATCGATGTTCGAGGCGTCGTAGTAGCGGATCTGTATCGACTCGGCGATCGCCGGATCGAGTTCGCGTACGAACAAACGATCCCGCGAGATGTTGCCGCCCTCTCTGGTCATGAAGTAGGGGATAGACCCGCCGATCCAGCGCCCCTTGGGCAGGGAGGCGAGCAAGGATTCGTCCCCAGCCAACCAGAGTATTCGCCCCTCGTTGATGGCAGCGGACACTTCCTCGACCGTGGCAAGGCGGGAATCGATTGCGCTCCCGGCCCCTGATGTGCGCTCTGCAGGTTCCATACTTCTCCTCAGGCTGCCCTGATGCGCTGAAGTTCAGCGCGATGAACGCGCTCGTGCTTAACGAAGTAGTCACGCAGCTGCAAGGCAGCGGCCTGACGGTTGCCTTCGCTCGGATCGCGACGAACGGAGCGTCGGATGCGCTCGAGCATCATGCGCAGCGCGAAAGCATCGGTTTCCAACAACAGTTCCCCATCCATCAGACGACGCCACACGGGATCGTCCACGGGCGGGACATCGGCACTCGCCGCCACCTGGGTGCCGCGCCGGTTGCCGCCGCGCCAGGTGCGACTGAGACGGCTCGTACGCTGCTGCGTGGTGGTGGACAGATCAAGCGAATTCAGCTCCGTCAGCAGATCCACGTGACGCCTCGCGTAGCGCGCGAGATAGCGCCGCAGCACTCGCGCTGCCGCCGCCATGACCTCGCCGGAGGTTTCTCCCTGACTGGTCACCCGACGCACCTTCTCCATCAGCATGCTCAGGCCCGGGTCCTCCTGTGACGGCACCACTCGTCCATCCAGCAGCGCCTGCCAGCTGGGAGAGGTCTCCGGCGGTATGCGCGGCTGCACTACCGGCACCGGCTCCACGGGTGTCGCCTCACTGGCGGACTCGGGCGGAGGCGCCGCCGTATTGGCAGGGGCATCCTGTTCGTTCGTTGCACCCTCATGCAACTGTCGCAGTTCGCCCGTCAGTTGACGAGAGGTCTTGCTGAAGAAGGTGTGCAGCAGGCGTACGCCGGCCAGGCGCGTGGCATCGGAGGGGTCACTCTGCGCCGAACGTTTGATCTGCTCGAGCATCATCTTCAGCGCCACGCTGGTGGTGACCAGGGGTCGCTGTCCGTTGACCAGTTGCATCCACACGGGATCTTCCACCGGGGGTACCGACAGCTTTGGCGGCGGCGACGGTATCTGCGCTTGCAGCGTGGGAATCGTCGACGCGGCCATTTCATCGTCCACGACCACCGTCGCCTCGTGGCTGCGGGGGGCGCTGGCCGAGTCATCGCTTGCTCCGTCACTCGCGGGCACAGCGCCGTTCATGACCGCCAGCAGCTGGGCGCGTTCTGCTGCGTAGCGCTTGGCACTCTGGCCAAGGTGCTTATGCAGCACACGAGCAGCAGCGGAAACGGCTGAAGGGTCATCGCTCGTCCGTACGAACTGGCGCAGGCGCGCCAGCAGCATCTGCAGCGCCAGGGCCTCGGTCTGCAGGTTGAACTCGGCGCGCAGCAGCGAGCCCCACACCGCATGTTCGACGGACGGCAGCTCGGGCGCCTCGGCGCGCACGGTCAGAACGGGCACGGCAGCCGGCTCCGCCGCTTCCTTCGCGACAGGCTCCGGTGCTGCAGGCGCGGCAGTGGTCTGCGCGGTCTCGGGCTCCGCTGGCGCCGGTTCCGCTGCAGGTTCCTCCGCCACGGGCTCGGCAGGCGTCGACTCAGCCGCGGGCGCTGCCGCCACCGGCTCCCCACGCGCAGCCGTCGTCCCTTCCACTGCCTGTTCCGGCGCGGGGCTGGCGTGCACCCCGCTGGGCGCGCCCTCCTCGAACGTGTCCTCGTCGGCAGGCCCCTCTTCCGCGGGGCTTTCGGCGGCGACGGCTGGCTCAGCCTCGACTGCTTCGCCGGTCACCTCGCCGGGCGACGGGTCCTCGCCGGCGCTCGCAGCGTCGCCGTCGGCCGTTGCCGCCGGTTCGGATGCAGGCACCTGTTCGAGTGTCTCCTGCTCGGGCAGCGCTGCCGCGGTCTTGTTCGCGACGGCTTGGTCAGTCGTCGCTGCGTCCTGGCCAGCGCCATCCTCTGCGGCCTCGCTCCCGTTGACATCGTCAAGGAGCGTGGCGCTCGATTGCGTGTGCTCATCGATCGAATCGAACGCGAGCGCATCCGTCTCACCCTCGATCGCTTCGTCCAGGGCCGCCTGCGCTTGCGCTTCGTCCTCCTCCAGCAGGGTGCGGGTGGGGACGGGATGGGACTCGGGCTCGGTCGGCGCGAGCGGGATCGGCGCATCGTCCGCGGCATCGACCCCCGGATGCTCGGCAGGCAGCGCGGGCGCTTCAGCCCGAGCAGCATCCTCTTCACGGGGCGGCTGCACCTGCGTGAGGGGGGCAGCGATCGGCGCCAGGGGAGCAGCGTCGTGGTCTCGCGCTTGCGCCGCTGTCCCATCAACGACTGGCGGCGATGATGCATCTGGCGCCGGTTCTGCGACGGACTGCGCCGGCGCCAGGGCGTCCACCGAAGCTCTCGCAAGCGTGTCCCAGGGCGGCTTACCTGAGTCGCCAAGGGTGATCTCGCCGGTGAGCGCGTCCACCGGCATGCCACGGGCGGCAAGCACCACCGTAACGTCGGAAACGTCCACATCGAGCAGGGCCGCCGTGGTCGCCAGTGACGCACCGCCCGTGTGCAGGGCCACGATGCGCGAGGCAAGTGCGTGCGTCACCCGCGTTCCAGGTTCGGCCAACTCGGCACTTGCGGGGCACGCGCGGTCGGCGCAACCGCTGGTGGTATCCGGCAGACGCAGATTCACCTGCCAATCCGCCAGCGGCAGATGGCGCAACTGCAGGTAGCGGCTGGCCGGCGTCGGTGCCAGGGACTGGCCGCAGCGGGCGCAGGCGTGAGTCTCCCCACCAAGCAATCGGCGACGCGTGCGAACGAAGTGCAGACTCACCGTAAGCTGGCGTGTCTCCTCATCGGACGCAACGTCAACCACCTGCCAATGCTGGGGCAGGCGCAGTACTTTCTTGAGCAGTTCCAGCTGGTCCAAGGAACACTCCGCTGGGGGTATGCCGGGCCCCTTCGTCGTCGATCGACCCCATGGCAAAACCCCTGTCGAACAGGGGGCCGGTCCTGTAAAGGATAGCCAGGGCGCGCACTTGCGGTCCAATCGGTGCCGCCACCAGCCCCGAGAGTACGTCGACCCGCACGTTGGTTTCCTGGATGTGCCTCACGAGATCGATATCTCGATGCCCACGCCTGGGCCACGCCGACCCCCGTCAAACGTGTCCGGCGTTGGCGTCGCAGAGCAGCTCAGCTGGCGACAGCCGACAGGCCCTTGGGCGTCAGGCCCAGCCGTCCCGTGCGAGCAACTGCACGACGCACGCGGGGTTTCGGTGCAATGACGAACAGATCACCGTTGACCCCCAACAGCTGACGCGACACCCCGCAGTCACCGGCGATCGCCGCATTGGCCTTCAGATGCTGCTCTTCGCCATGGGTCGGGATGGCGATCTGCGGCTGCACCCAGCTGTACATGCGCCTCAGCTCCTCCGCTGCGGGATGTCCCGAAGCATGGATAGGCAACTGCGCGTCCTCGCTCATGATGACCCGCACCCCCATGTCCTCGAGGCGCCCGATGAGCCGTTCCACGGAACGCTCGTTACCCGGGATGACCTTGGAGCTGAATACCACCGTATCGCCCTCGTCGAGGGACAGGTCCGGATGCCGATCGGTGGCCAGACGGGACAGGGCCGCTCGCGGCTCGCCCTGACTGCCCGTGGCCACCACCAGCAGTTCGTCGCGCGGGAAGTAACCCATGGCAGACGATTCGATCAGCTTGTGCTCCACGGGCCACAGGCCCGCAGCGCGCGCCGCCGAGGTGATGTTGTAGAGGGAGCGGCCGAGCAGTCCCATCGCGCGCCCGGCGCCCCTGGCCACGCGCGCCAGCGTGTGCAGGCGCGCCAGGTTGCTGCCGAAGCACGCCACCACCACGCGGCCGGTCGCGTCGGCCACTTCGCCCCGCAACCCCTCGTAGAGTTCTCCCTCGGACAGGGAGTGTCCCTGCAGGGTGGCGTTGGTGGAATCGCAAACCATGGCGGCAACGCCCTGCGTGGCAAGGCCGCGGTAGGTCTGCTCGCTGAAGGCCTGCCCCACTACGGGATCGGGATCGAGCTTCCAATCCGCCGTGTGAAACACGTTGCCGACCGGCGTGCGGATGAACAGGGCGTTGGGCTCGGGAATCGAGTGGGTGATGCCGATCCACTCCACATCGAACACGTCGATAGCGAGGCGATCACCGCGCTTGACCACGGTGATCGGCACCTGATCGACCAATCCCACTTCGGCCAGCTTGCGACGCAGGACCTCGGCCGTGAAGGCCGTCGTGTAGACAGGGCATCGCAGCTGCTTCCACAGCCACGCCACACCGCCCACGTGGTCTTCATGGGCATGGGTGATCACCAGTGCAGACAGCTGGTCGCGACGTGAGGCGATGAAGTCGGGGTCGGCCATCTGCACCGCTGGACCTGGCACATGCTCGTTGCCGAACATCACGCCACAGTCGACGGCCAACCAACGCCCGTCATGGCCGTAGAGGTTGAAGTTCATGCCGATCTCGCCGGTGCCGCCGAGGGGCAGGAACCAGAGATCGCCCGCGCCCGGCGTCATTCGAAGGTGCCCGGCACCCGCCTGCAGCGGGTTGCTGTGCCTAGGATTGCTCTGCGCAAGTGAGCACTCGCCAGCTCATCGGGCCTGGGAGCGGCCACGGACCAGTAATACCAGCAGACCGGACACGCTGAACCACAGTGCAGCTGGCAGTGGCACCACAGCCGTATCGCGCACCAGGGCTGCACCGATGATGCCGCTACCGGCGTCCGCAGGCTGATCGTTCGGACCCAGGGACGCGAGGGCCGAATTACGCGGTGCGCCGAACACGGTCACGCACGGTCCACCGGTGCACAGCTGGAGTTCCGCAACGGTCTGCGTACCAGGGGCATTGCCGGCGTCGGCGGTGAGCGCTTCGGTGAGGTTACCGCCCAGGCCCGTGTCGCCGAGCAGGGTGATCAGGGTTAGCGCACCTGTGAAGTTGTCGGTCGTGAAGTCGGTCTCGAAGTCGATGGGCCCCTCGGTGGTGACATCGACGATGCCGCCGTTCAGCCACAGCGTGTTGACCTCATCATTTGTGGCGAAGCGGAAACCGGAGTACAGGCCGCCCTCCCCCAACTGTGCCGAGACCTCGTCGAAGCTCAGGCCGATGGTCTGCGACCAGTCGAGCCAGAGCAGTCCGGTGTCCGTGTCCAGGGTGATCGAATCGGGCCCGTAGATGCTGTCCTGGGAGACCAGCGCTGCCTGAACGCCAGCGCTCGCCAACAGGGCAATCAAACATGAAATGTGTTTCATGGGTATCGTCCGTGATGAGTAGGTGCTTCCTGATCGGGATAGTAGCGCCGGCGCCCGCGGAAACTCCAGAAGACAGATGACGCTCACGGGGCTGGCAGAGCACACTGGACACCATCGCCGGTAGTTCGATGGGGGATCAGGCGAACCTGCCGCTTCGAACGCGGTCTCACCCGAGGGCGGCGCGCGATAAGCTGTTAAAATCGGGCACCGCTGATATGCTGCGCCGCAACTTGCGAGTTTCGAGAACGAAGGCCTAACGTCGACCTATGCAACGACACGACAATCTTCTCCTTAGCCATCAGCTCTGCTTCGCCCTCTACTCGGCGACTAACGCGGTGGTTCGCGCCTACCGCAAACGGCTGGCGGCGGTCGGCCTCACCTACACTCAGTACCTGGTGCTCCTTTCCCTGTGGGAGCAGGACGGCGTGGCCCTGAAGTCGCTTGCCGAACGCCTGGGCCTGGACTCGGCCAGCCTGACCCCGGTGATCAAGCGACTGGAGAAGATGGAACTGCTGCGGCGGGATCGCAGCAACCTGGATGAGCGACGCATCAACATCGTCCTCACGGCGCAGGGGCAGGCACTGCAGGATCAGGTAGCGACGATCCAGCACGAGGTGGAGTGTCAGACCGGGCTCAGCGAGGAGGCCTTTCTCTCCCTGCGCGGCGCCCTGGAGCAGCTGACCGCCACGATGAGCGCGAACGACGACGAAGACGCCCTCGCCACGGCTGCCATCGTCCCCTGACAGCGTCGTCGAAGCGACTGACCAGGGCGCACCCCCTCCCTGCGATCGCCAGCCGCCCCTGAGCTACCCCCGGCGCGCGCACCCAGCCCTCGCCGACGCAGCACTCCCGCTGCCCCCCGCACCTGCCTCCAGCTGCCCTCGTCAACTCTCAGACCCAGCAGGCGCCGGCCACTTGAGGCAACATTACGGTAACCCTCGACTCCTATCGCGAATCCGCTAGCAGGTTGTCGGGTCCGACAGGCCGGTCCGTACGCTTTGCTCGAGAAGTGGACAGGCCGGCATGAGCCATTTGAGCCGACCCGAGCGGAGGAGGTCGGGCTCAGTGCAGGGAAGCGGCGATGAGCCACACCGACCCGTCCTCGTCAGCCTTTGACTGGCAGGCGTTCGTGTTCGACCCCGAAGCGCATTGGATCGACCAACTCACGCGCATCGCCGACCGACGCTTTGCGGGCTCGAGCAAGGGGGAAGCCGCCTTCAATTACGCACTGGAACGAGTGTCTGCCGAGGGTTGGCAGCTGCTGCAGGGTTACGACGGCGTGAGTCGACCGGGTAGCTATCTCACGATCATCTTCAAGCGCCTGCTGGAGGATTACTCGCGGGCAACGGAGGGCCGAACCCGCGCTCCTGCCTGGCTGGCCCGCGCCGGAGAGCTGTGGCTGGGCGTTCACCGCATGCTCTGCCTCGAGCGCGCCGATCAGGCCACGATCATTCAGCGCTACTCGCACGGCGAGCCAACGGACGTGACCCACCTGCAGGCCATCATGCGCGAGATCAAGGCGCGCATCCCCAACTGCGGCGAAGTGCGCGGTGATCTGGCGACGGACACGATGGCCCCGGAGACGCTGGAGTCGCTGGCCGCGCCGGATAACGTGCTGCTGGGTGTCACCGCAGAGGAAGACGCCTCAGTGCTGCGCGCGCTGGGTGCCCTGTTGAACGTCGAGGGCTCGACACCTTCCCAGGGGGATGTCGAAAGCAACCAACAGCTGGATCGCACGCTTCGCGAGCGCGGCAGCGACCAGTTCGGACTGAGTGATGAAGAACTGCTGGTGCTGCGCATGCACTTCCAGGAGCGCCTGAAGTTCGCGCCGATCGGGCGCGCGATCGATCTGCCCGAACACAAGGTTCGTCGCCTGTATCGCCGTGCCCTGGACAAGCTAAGCGCCCGCTTGGGCGACATCCTTTCATCGTTCAGCGAGTCCTGACCCGAGCACGGAGAACGCGGAGTGCACGCATGAACTCGACAACGGATTCTCCAAAGCGAAGGGTGCTTGGCCTGCTGGGTGCGCTCTGGGCCCCGACCCGCGATGGCCACGAATCCCCGACGGACGAGGAGATCGCAGCCCTGTTCGACGGCCGCCTGACACCGTCGCGCGCCACGCAGGTGCGCGCACAGCTGGCGCATTGTCCCGATGGTTACCGCAGCCTCATTCATCTGACCGAGGTCGCCGACATCGCCGATGCGGCAGCGGCGCCTGCTCGCCCCCATCCGTATCGCGGACGGATCACCCTGATGGGCGGCCTCGGCGTGGCGGCGGCAGCGTTGCTGGCCACGGTCACCCTGTTGCTCGACTCGCCGGACCGGACGCTGAGTCTGGACGACTCGTATCTCGCCCTCAGCCAGGCCGTATCCAGCGGTCGCTATCGACCCTCGCAAACGGGGTGGATCTGGCGCGCAGGTTATGGCTCGCGCAACCTTGGCGCCCCGGAGACCGCGCGCAGTACGGCGGCACAGACGGCACTCACGGTGGGCGTCGCGCGCGGCCTCGAGCAAAGCACCTCTTCGCTGGAGGACTGGTTGGAGGTACGCAGCGATCTGGGTGCGGTGAAGATGCGCTGCGGAGAACTGCCGGCAGGAGAGTGCGAACGGATCCGCTCGCTCTACGAAGAGGTCGGCCGGTGGGCCGTCCTGATGCACTTCGCCTGCGAACCCTTGCAGAGCGGCGATTCGCAGAGTGACAGCGACGGCGCCTGGACGGAGCCGCAGTTCTGGCAGGAGGCCGGCACCAGCCTTGCACGAATCGCGGAGGAATCGGCTCGCCTGACTCCTGACGGTCCCTATGCACGTCTGTTCGAGAACTGGAACGCGCGCACGGACCCCGCCGATCCCGCCACCCTTTGCCGCGGCGTTCCGCCGCTGCTGAGCACCATGGGACGCTGAGCGGGGTACTGCCAGTGAGATTGCTCGCCTACGCCCAACTTGCGCTCCTGCTGATCGCGGGTGCGGCACCGCTCGCCCGCGCTGCGCCTGAGGCGGCTACGGAGTCGGTGGACGCCGCAGCCGAGACCAGCCCCGCTCCCCTGCGCCGCATCGCCCTGCTCATCGGCATCTCCGACTACCCCGCCTATCGGGATCTCGAGGGTCCACGGGAAGACTTGCGCGCCATGCGCGAGGTGCTGGTGAATGTGTGGGACTTCCATCCGGCAGACGTGATCACGCTGGCCGATGGGCAGGCCACGAGAACACGCATCCTGGCTGAACTCGACGCCCTGATGACGCGCTCCTCGCCCGGCGACCACGTACTGGTCTACTACAGCGGCCACGGCACCAGCCATAACGATCTCATGTCCGGCATACCGCTGCCCGACGATGCAGGTGCGCTGGTTCCCGTGGATTTCATGCCCCAGGGCAGCGTGGACGAGCAACTAGCGCGCCTGATCCTGGGCAGTCGGGATCTGCGCCCGCGCTTCCAGGAACTGGACCGCAGCGGGCGCTACCTGGCGGTCATGATCGACAGCTGTTTTGCCGAAAGCGTTCTACGCAGTGAGGACGCGACGCTCGACCCCGGCCTGCCCAGTCGCTTCGTGCGCCTGGCGGGCACTCCCCCCGTGCGACGAGCTGAGCGGCGTGCCCGCGTGGTCGCTGCGGCCAGTGCCCCCACGCCTCCCTTTACCTACGAGCAAGCAATCTTCATCGGTGCCGCCAGCGCCTTCGAAGAGGCGACGGACATCGGCCGCGCCATGCTGTCACGCTTTCCCACCGTCGATGCACGTCCCCACGGAGCCTTCACGGATGCCCTGCTGCGCTACCTGACGCTGCAGCAGATCGCAGACGACGACGGCAACGGGGCAATCTCCTATGGCGAACTCTACGGCGCGGTGCGCAGTTTCATGAGCGCCCGTCGCTATCGTCACATGCCGCAGAGACGTCCCCTGCCGAGCCAGTCCCTCAGCACGATCGAGGAGCGTGTCGTCTTCGAGTCCGATCGACTGATTGCCAGTCGCGCAGGTCTGATACCGGTGCAGCCCCTTAGCGTCTGGTTGGCCGGCGCCGAGGACGAGGTGGCACGCCTGCTGCCCGCCCTGCGCGACGAGGATCACATCGTGCTGCGTGCCAACCAGTCGGCCGACGTGCTGGTGCTGGTGCGCGGTGAGCAGGCAGAGCTGCGCACAGGCGATAACCTGCTGCTGGCAGAGATATCCGTCGCCGAGCCGGCGGCGCTGGTCGACCGCCTCACCCGCTACGCATGGGCCAACCGAATCACTCACGCCAGCGTCGCACCGGGTGCGCCAGGCCTGCGCCTGGAGCTGCGGCCCGATCGCAGCTACGCGATGCTGCGCGACCAGCTGCAGCTCGATGTCTTTCCCACAAGGCCCGCCTACCTGGCCGTGTTCAACATCGATCCGCGCGGCGACATCAACCTGCTCTACCCGCATTCACTGGAAGACATGGAGCAGCGCTATCAGCTGCAGCGGCCCCTGCGCCTACCGCGCTCGTTCGGTGGTGAGGCAATCACCATTGCGGCGCCTTTCGGTCTCGAATTCCTCGTAGCCCTGGCCTTTGACGATGCGCCACCGGCGCTGCGCAGCATCACCGCCCTGAAGGAAGTGCCCTTCGACTCGCCCGGGCGGCTGGGCCTGGATGCGCTGCTGGAGGCTGCCGAGCAAGCCGGCGCCAAGCGCAGCCTCCACCTGACGAGCTACGGCTATTGAAGACGGCGCCATGGAGCCACGGTCCCTGGAGCGGCAGGTCCGGACACAGCCCATGGCGACGTACGGGCCGCCCCCTGATCGTGGGTGCCCACCTGCTGGCGCTTTCATTCCTGAGCGCGCCGGCGTGGCCCGCTGATCCACCCGCCTCCGCACCCGGTGCCGTGCCGCCGCTCGCTACGCCGGATCCGGACGGGCCGACGCCGACGCCCACGCTGAATACGAGCGTACTGCCCGCCCTGCCGACGATCGGCATAGACATCCCCGGGGAGCCCGTCGGCCGTTTGCGCGAGGTTCGCTTCGAAGGCAACCAGGCCTTCTCCGACGAGCAGCTGACAGACGTGGTCCGACCCTACCTGAATCGCCTGGTCGGTCCGCCGGAACTCATCACCCTGCGCGACCAGATCGCCGCCCGCTACCAGACCGCCGGTTACCTGGCCACGCGCGTGAGCATCGCTACGCCGCTCCTGCTCGACGGAGTGCTGCGCGTGCAGGTGCGCGAGGGCGCTCTGGCAGAGTCTCCCTGTGTACGCATCCTCGAGCGCTCGGCGCCCCTGCCAGCCCGTGGCGAGGCCACCTGCGAAGCACCTGCGCAGCCCGGCCGCCTGCACCCCTCCTACGTGACCGCCCGACTGCCCGGTGCGGATACGGGAGCGCTCAACATCAACACGCTGCGCGCTTCCCTGGCGACCCTGCAACGCGATGCCCGTGTGCATCGGCTCGACGCCGCCCTCACACCGTCGCCACAGGGCGCTGCCATGCTTGATCTAGTGGTGTGGGAAGCCTCGCCCTGGACCTTGTCCGGCGAACTCGGCAACGGCGTCTCACCCTCCCTAGGATCCGTATTAGGCAGCGTTGCCTTCGAGCATCTCAACCTTACGGGCAGAGGCGATACGCTGTTCACCACCCTGCGCGCCGCCGAGGGCCTGATCACCGCCGAGGGCGGCTACAGCCTGCCGGTGCTCGGCGGCTACACGCGCCTTGGCCTGGCGGCACGAGGCGGCTGGAGCGAAGTGGTGGAGGCACCCTTCGACGAACTCGATCTCACGGGGCGCACGAGCACCTTCGAACTGCGCATGGACGTGCCGCTGCTGCGCACGCAGCCCAACCGTTCCCTGGAGCTCGGTTTCGCCCTGGTGCAACGCTCCAGCAGCTCCTTCGTCTTCGGCGATCCCTTCGCGTTCGCCGACGCAGGTGAGGACGGGGCCTATCGGCTGAGCATCCTGCGCGCCTCCCAATCCTGGGTTGGACGATCGAAGCAGCATGCGCTTGCCCTGCGCTCGACCATCAGCGTGGGCACGGGGTTGCTGGAAGCCTCCGATCGGGTCAGCGAGACGGCGCCCGACGGTAACTTCCTGGCCTGGCGCGGTCAGGCCCAGTGGGCACGCACCCTGCGCTGGCGCGGCACGCTGCTGCTGCTGCGCGGAGATCTGCAACTCGCGGCCAATCGCCTGTTCAGCCTCGAGTCCTTCACGCTCGGCGGCGTATCGAGCGTCCGCGGCTATCGCGAGAACCAAGTGATCCGCGACAGCGGTGTGAGCGCGGGCATCGAGGCTCGGATTCCCGTCCTGGAGCGCGGTCGACACCGTCTGTCCCTGGCCCTGTTCAGCGACGCCGGACGAGCCTGGAACCTGGGCGACGACGATGTGGAGGCCCTGTGGAGCGTAGGGGCGGGCTTGCGCTGGGATCACCGACGGGTCAACGTTTCTCTGTACGCAGGCCAGGCCTTGTCATCGCGGCCGCCGTCCGCCGCGGACAGCCTGCAGGACAACGGTATTCATCTGAGCATCAGGACGGCACGATGAAGCACCCGCAAGGTCTCCCGAGAAGCTGCGCCCTGGCGCTGCTGGCGCTCGCGGCGCCTGGCCTCGCTGGCGACGTCACCCTCGACGGCACCAGCACGCCGGACGGGCTGCCCCTGCGTCTCGACGGCCCGCAGTTCTTGCTGGACGAAGCGCAGGGACTGCGCCGCGGCGACAACCTGTTCCATTCCCTCGGCACCCTGGTGATCGACGACGCAGAGAGCCTGTCCCTGACCGGCTCGGCGACGATCGACAACGTGCTGCTTCGCGTCACCGGCGGCGACCGTGCGGTCATCAACGGTCAGCTGTCGCTGCTGATCGACGATGCCAACCTGTTTCTGCTCAACCCCGCGGGGGTGATCTTCGGCGAGCGAGCGAGCGTTGACGTGCCGGGCAGCCTGGTGGTCAGCACGGGCGAGGCCCTGGCACTGGCCGACGGCAGCAGCTTTCCCGCTTCGGGTCCCCTGACCACCCTAAGCACCGCGCCGCCGGCCGCCTGGCATGATTACGGGGCACCTCTCAGCGGCGAGATCGTGGTCGACGCAACGCTGCAGGTGGACGCGGGCGCCTTCCTCCTTGCGGACCGGATTACGTTCAATCGAGGCGCTCTGATCGCCGGCGCCAACCCGTTCCTGCGGGTGCCGCCGACGCCGCAGCAACTGACCACCACGCCGGGCCCCGTGCGACTGCTCGCCAACAGCGCCATCGAGGCCAATGGCCTGCCCGCGCCGAATCTCGGCACCGTCAACTCCTTCAACTGGAGCGGGGAGACGGCAGGAACGGTGAGCCTCACGGCCCCATTGGTTGCCTTCAACGCGGGCGCCCTGCAAACGCTCGCGCTGGGCGCGGGTAACGGCGCAGACCTGATCATCGAAGCCCGCGACCTGATGAGCATGAGTGGCGTGAACGTCTTCCCCTCGCCGATGGGTTCGACCGAGCGCTCCGCCGCCATCGGCGTGGCCACGCGCGGCGCTGGTACAGGCGGCAATCTGACCGTGCTGGCAGGACGGTTCACGATGACCGACGGCGCCGCTATCGTCCTGGCCGATCGCGCCAATGGCCCGAGCGGCCCAAACGGCAACATGTATTTCCAGATAGGCGAGGGCGGCATGCACCTCGGGCCCCAGGCGCTGATCGCGGCCTATGCGCGCGCTGAAGTTCCCCCTGAGGGCCAGGGCCCCACCGGGGGTGACATCCATGTCGATGTGCAAGGGCCGTTGGTCATGAGCGGCGCCATCCCCGACGATGCTCCACTGACCGGCTTCAACATGGGGATCGTCACCAAGTCCCTGAGTAGCGCTCGCGCGGGCGACATCAACATTCGGGCCATCACCCTCGAGGTGGAGGACGGCGGACGCATCGAATCCGGTGCCCTGCGCACAGGACTCTCGGGCAACGTGATGGTGGAAGCCTCGCAGAGCGTGACCGTACGCGGTGGCAACACGCTGCTGAACTCATTGATCGGCGTGCTGGCGGCAAACGAGGGCAGCGTGGGCAGCACGCGAGTGGTCGCGCCGCAGATACAGATCCTCGATGGCGCCAGCATTCGCGCCGATTCCCTCGGCAGCGGCGGCGCCGGATCGCTGACCCTGCAGGCCGAGCATCTGCGCGTCGCGGGCACCCGCGAGCCCGTCGACGAGGTCCTGTTCAACGAGTGGGTCGAGACCCTCAGCGAGGCCTCGACCAATCCCGCAGTTCAAGGCGAAGGAGAGGGACGACTGCTGCAGTTCCAGCTGGCCGGTGCCGGGGCCACGGTGGCCTCGGACGCGGTGGACGGCGAGGGCGGTGACCTGATCATCGAGGTAGGGACCCTGGACCTCGAGGACGGAGGCGTGATCAGTGCCACTTCCCTCGGCGACGCTGACGGCGGCGATATAAGCATCGATGCACAGCGAGTGCAGGTGAGCGGTGAGGCGCTCATCGCCACCGATGCGGGGCGCCCGCTCGACGACGGCGATGAGATGGGATCGAGCAACGCCGGACAGATTCAGATAGCAGCCAGCGAAAGTATTCGCCTGAGCGATGGCAAGGTGAGCAGCAACAGTATCGGCGCCGGCGATGCGGGCAGCATCACGCTGCGGGCGCCGCAGATCGATCTGAGCGGAGCCCAGGCAGGCGTGTCCACCGTGGCCGACGGCTCCGGCGCTGCCGGCACCATCCGCCTCGAGGGTGACGACCTGAGCATCACCGGCGCCACCTTGAATGCACAGTCCCGCGGTGCCGGCAGCGGTGGCAACGTGCAGGTGCAGGCGAGTGAATCCCTTAGTCTGGTAGACGCCACGCTTACGGCCAGCTCCGGTGCCGCCGGCGGCGGTAGCCTCCAGGTGAGCTTCGGCGCCGCCTCCCCAGCCCTGATCAGCAACAGCGTACTGACGGCGGACACGCAGACCGGCGACGAGCAGGCCGGCAGCGTCGTGGTGCAGGGGGTGAGCACGCAATCGCAGCTGTCGACCGTGGTACTGGACAACGCCCAGCTGCTGGCCAACGCCGACGGAGGTGCAGCAGGCAACGTGCTGGTGCAGGCCGGGACCGTCCTGCGGGACAACGATACGCTGCTGGCCGCCTCCAATCGCGCCGGTCTCAGTGGCCCCGTGGAGGTGCAGGAGCAGAGCCAGAACACGCAAATCGATGCAGCAGCCGAGCCGCCAGCGCCCGTGGACCCATCGACGCAGCTCGGTACCTGTCGCTCGGCCAGCACGGGTTCCTTCTGGGTGCGCAACGAGATCATCCACGAGTCGCCGGCAACGGTATTGCTGGCCATGGGCGGCCAGGGTGCGTCGCCGGTCGCAATCGCCTTCGCTGCGCGTCCCGTTCATCCGGCAATCCCCGAAGCGCAGATGCTGGCGACGCGCAGCGTGCACTCGGCATTGGCCGCAGATGATCTGGTGGAAGCCCATCGCCTGGCTCAGCGCGCGATCAAGTTGACCAAGTCGCCCACCACCCTGGCGACCAAGGCGGTGGTCGACTATGCGCGCGCGGACTATCTGGCCGCGGCGCGATCCTACGAGGAGACCGCACGACTGGCCAGGCGCGAAGAGGACCCGGCGCTGCTGGCTCGCGCCCATGCCAACGCCGCTCGTGCGTGGCTGCTCGCGGCACGCCCGTCACAGGCGCTGGAACAGCTGCGTCTGGCCCAGGATGCAGCGTCCCGCCTGCCGGCGGATGCCGAACGGGCGCTGCTCATGCTGCATGTGGGACAGAGCTGGATGAGTGCCGCCGCCTTGAACGGTCCCCAGGCGGGCTGGCCACGGCTGAGTGCGCTCACCGCCCTGCGCGACGCGCACGCAACGGCGAAGGCCCTTGGCGAGCGAACGGATCTGCTGGCCTGGAGTCTCGGTGCACTGAGCGAGCTGTATGCGATCGATGGCCGAACCGAGGACGCCCTGAACCTTGCCTGGCGGGCGCTGGCCGCCGGGGAGCACACGCCGGATGCCTATCGCTGGTATCGACAGGTCGCCCGCTTGCAGCAGGATGCCGGTCGCCTGGTGGAAGCCGGCGAGTTCTATGAACGCGCCCTGACCCTGTCGTCACGCGCAGCCGGCAGCGTTCGCGGTTCGCAAACGCGTGAGGCTCACTTTCGCCGCCAGATCGCGCCGGTGTACCTGGAGTATGCAGCGCTGCTGATGGCGCGCGCCGAACAAGCCGCCGCGAGCGCCGAGGGCCAGTCGCTGCTGCTTGACGCGCGCGAGGTGATCAACCGCTTGCATGCGGCCGAGATAAGGGACTACCTGCAGGAGCAGTGCGCACCCACCGCAGGTGCGGACAGTCGCACGATCGCCCTGGCGAACGATACGGCGGTGGTGTTCCCGATCGTGTTCGACGATCGTGTCGAGCTGCTGATCCAGACCGCCAGCCGCATGCAGCGAACCAGCGGAGAACCGCTGACCCGCACTGAACTAACGGTTTTAACAGGTGACCTGCGCGAACGCCTGCTCGACCCGCGACGCTCGGCGAAGGCCCAGGCACGAGCGCTCTACGACGCGGTGTTTGCCGAACTGGACCACGCCCTGGCTCAGGAACACCGCATCGACCGCCTTATCTTCGTGCCCGACGGCCCCCTGCGCCTGATCCCCCTGGGGGCCCTGCACGATGGCGACCAGTGGCTGGCGCAACGCTACGTGGTGGAGGTCATGCAGCGCCTCGCACCCACGCCGCCCTTGCCAGCGCCTGGTCGGCCGGGTCGACTTGCCCTGCTCGCCGGGGTCAGCAGCTTCGGCGACCAGGAACAGCCGGCCCTGCCCTACGTGCCTGAAGAGCTGGAGGCCATTCGCGAGGCATGGCATGGCCGTACCGCCGTGCTGCGCGAGGAGCAATTCACCCGTAGCTCCTTCTTCGATGCCCTCGCCGAAATGCGCCCCCGCGTGCTGCACGTCGCCACCCATGGCACCTTCACGGGATCGCTGGAGCGCTCCTATCTGGTGACCGGGGACGGCGCGCGACTCGGTATCGAGGAACTCTTCCTGCCACTGCAGCAGCTCGCCGCACAACGTCAGGCCGTGGACCTGGTCGTGCTGAGCGCCTGCGACACGGCGGTGGGTGTGGAACGATCGTCGATGGGACTCGCCGGTATCGCGCTGCGCGCCGGCGTTGGACATGCGGCGGGCGCCCTCTGGCCCGTGCCCGATGACGGTACCGCCCAGTTGTTTCGAGCGTTTTATCGGTTGCTGGAGGAGCAGGCCGGTGACGATCCCGGTCGCGCCCTCGCCCTGGCTCAGCGTCAGCTGATCTCGAGCGAGCGCTATGCGCACCCCGCCTACTGGGCGGGTTTCCAGATCATCAGCAACGGCGTGGCGTGGGGAAGATCATCGGCGCCGAAGGTGGCTTCCGTCGCCTCGCCCTAGTGGGCCCCAGCCGCCGCCGGGGTCGCTTGCATCACCGGGTAATCGGGCATGCTCCAGCGTCCGCGACCTGCGCGCTTGGCCTCGTACATGGCGCGATCGGCAGCGTCCAGCAGGTCGGCCCGGGATTCGCCATGCACCGGCGCGATTGCAAGCCCCGTCGAGAGCTTCACGCCCACGTGCTCGCCACCGATCTGCAGGCCCTGGGCCAGACTGTCATAGAGCCGATCCATCAACTGGCCGGCGTGATTGAGGCCCCTTAGCTCGTTGAAGATCACCACGAATTCGTCGCCACCCAGGCGCGCCACGGTGTCTGAACGGCGCACGTTCGTCTCCAGCAGCTTGGCGATCGCCTGCAGGACGCTGTCGCCGAAGGCGTGGCCTCGCGAGTCGTTGACGGCCTTGAACTCGTCCACATCGACCAGGCAAACGCCGAGCAGGGTCTCGTCGGCGCCGTCGCGCAGCTCGAGCAACTTGTACAGCCGACGCTCGAACTCCTGACGATTTGCCACCCCGGTAAGACTGTCGCGCAGGGCCATGGCCTGGATCTGCGCATGGCGCTGGGAGCGAGCGAGGGCGAAGCGCAGGGCGCGGCGCAAGGCTCCCGGGCCCGCTTCCCCCTTGACC
>JAAUYD010311787.1_pt1 | contig 18565 bp, 16 predicted proteins | sample 7278101 | NCBI WGS metagenome assembly JAAUYD01 (sample SAMN14350128, study PRJNA611818) | marine sediment metagenome | isolation source: surface marine sediment (0.6m) | place: French Polynesia: Moorea | collected 2018-08
ATTATCGATAATTTTACTCTTCTGCTATATATTAAACCTCCTGCCTACTGCCTTTCCACTCCTGCCTCAGACAAAATTAGGATTGAGTTTGAAGGTGCAAGATGTCAGTTAGAGCTTCCCTATTTGATTCCTAACCAAACAATTATTAGACCGAACTTTTTAATTTAACGGTAAGAAAATAGTAAAAATCTCCCCTTGTTGCGATCGCTGACGGACAATTAATTTACCCCCTAAGCGATTAAACAAGTTTTTCGTCACATCCAAGTTTAAACTAACACTGCCGGTTTCGGGTTGCAATAATAACAGTTGTCCCAAGGCTTTAAAGGGGTTATGTTGTCGATAAGATGCTGTATGAAATTGTAATTTTAATTGGTGGCCGGCGGTACTAACTTGTACTTTAATTTGTCCTCCACCCGCCAGACTACGGGTACATTTTTCGATTAATCCGGTTAAGACTTGATCTAACATTCCTGGATCACTGACCACTTGAGGTAATTTTTTGGGCATTCCGATCTCTAAATCAACATTCCGTCTTTGCGCTTGCCGCTTCCATCGAGGAATGGATTGATGAAATAGACTATCTAAAGAAGTTTTAACTAATTCTACGGAACAATCTTGATAACCTTTACTTTTTAATTCTGTGGCACGGAAAATTAATTCCATACGGTTAATTTGTTCACTACATTCTTGATCGATATTTTCCAATAAGCGAATCATTTTTGGCTCTAACTCTTGATTTCTCAACAGCAATCGAGTCATGGTACGAATACTGGTTAATGGGGTCCGAATCTCATGACTTAAAGCTTGCAGTAAAGCAATATCTGTCGCTTCTTCAAACGTAGAAGCCGTTAAAGGTTTCTGTTGAGCTAACGGGGATTGATGATGGGTTTCTTCTAAGTCTTGAAGAGCGGAATTTTTTCGAGCAGTAATAGGAGAAATTTGGGGAAAATAATGAAGTAATAAACGGGTAAACTCCGTAACCACTTGATAACTAGGAGTCGGGGGTGTAAATTGTTGAACTAATTGGTCTAAGTAAGGGAGTTGGGGATGGTGGACTAAATTAAGACGCGATCGCAACCCTAACCACCCTTGAGTCACCACATCAGGAGCAAAGGAAAATTGAAAGGCGGGAAGTCCTAAGCTATCTTCCCCCAATACCATCAATAAGGAAAATTTTTGGGTTAAAACTAAGCAAAATTGTTCAGTGGCCAGAGGGTCTTGCGGAAATAGAGGAAATTCTGTCAGATGAGGCCTGTTATTGTCATCAGCGCATTCACATACTCCAGGAAGTTGAAATTGTTGCCAACTCTGTTGAGGACGTTGCAGGGTAAAAATCCCTGTGTGCAGTGTCTTAGTCAGGCTAGGATGGCAGAGAATAGGGGTTGGGGCTGATAAAATTAATCCTTGAGGAGTCTTGTTTAGGGTTCCTTCTAAGGAGGAGAGGAGTAAGGTTTCTAGGGAAGCGATGGCACTCACCCATTGTCCTTGAGCTTTGAGTCGTCGTTCCTCAATTTCTGTCGGGGTAGGTTGAGAGGGAGAGGGGACAAGGTTGACCCCTGGATCACGGTTAATAATCTCGCTTAATTTTTCTAATAACGCCTCGGAAACCATCATAAACTTTTCTCAGTCCAAACCACTTACCTGTGACTCCTTCGATGATAAACGGATTAACAAATTTCCAACAGTCGTAGAACCGAACCGAGAAAGTGGCAATTTCCTCTCCACTTTTTTTATTGAAACCCCGCCGTTAACGGTAGGGTCTTATTGCCTCTTCAACCCGAGAATTACTGTTATTTGAAAACTATAATGATTCAGAAGATCGTATAATTCACTAATTAGCCTCAATTTAATTTTAACAAATATTAAGGTGATGTACTTTTTAGCTTGAGTTGGGGAATTCTAAGGTTAATTCAGAGGAAGTTAAAAGTCCTCTTTGATCTCGTCATCATTACTAAGAAATTCCTATGCTAGCCACATCTTCCTATCACCATATTGATAACCATGATTCTCCCGAAGTCAAACCTATCACAGAGTCAGATAAAGAAGGTAACGAGATCGCTTCTGAGTTAGGGGATGGTTTGCTTGAATTAGAATTACAAAATATAGACTTTACAGAAACAGATACCTCAACTCATCGGTTTACCACGGATTTAGTCCGCTTATATCTTCAAGATATTGGTCGGGTTCCTTTACTCAACAAAGAAGAAGAAGTTAGTAAATCTAGACAAGTTCAACGTTATGTTGAATTGCTAGACATCAGAAACCAAGCAGCAGAAACAGACGATCAAATCATGAGCCCATTTGTTAATGTTCATCGCATTCACGATCAGTTAATGGTATATTTAGGTCATCGTCCATCCTGGGAAAAATGGGCAAAAGCCAGTGAAGTTTCAGTGTTTGAATTAAAAGAAATTTTAGCTCAAGGTAAACGAAAATGGGCTGCTTTAGCAAATATTGATGTCAGTGAATTAGAGGAAATTCAAAAATCAGGAACCCAGGCCAAAGACGAAATGATTAAAGCTAATTTACGTCTCGTGGTTTCTGTGGCGAAAAAATATCAACATCGAGGGTTAGAATTACTAGATTTAATCCAAGAAGGAACCCTGGGATTAGAAAAAGCGGTCGAAAAATTTGATCCCATCAAAGGATATCGTTTTTCTACCTATGCTTATTGGTGGATTCGTCAAGGAATTACTAGGGCCATCGCCACCCAAAGTCGTATTATTCGTCTTCCTGTTCATGTGACAGAAAAACTCAATAAAATTAGACAAGTTCAACGGAAAATTTCCCAAACCGAAGGCCGTAGTGCTACCCTCGAAGAAATTGGCAAAGAACTGGATATGAGTGCGACACAGGTTCGAGAAATATTGATGAAAATTCCCCGTTCTGTTTCTTTAGAAATTAAAGTAGGCAAAGAAAAAGATACGGAATTAGTGGATTTATTAGAATCAGAAGATATTTCCCCCGAAGACAATTTAGCCATCGAATCTTTACGTCGAGATATTGAGGTTTTATTAGAAGATTTGACGCAAAGAGAACAGGAAGTCATTAAACTACGTTATGGGTTTGAAGATGGGGTTTCTTATTCTTTGGCTGATATTGGACGCACTTTAGATTTATCGCGGGAACGAGTTCGTCAAATTGAGGCCAAAGCATTACAAAAACTGCGTCAACCTCGACGACGTAATCAAATTCGAGATTATTTTGAAAGTTTGACTTAATCTTAACCTCATTAGCTTCAATACTCAGTCCCATTACCCAAGCAATTCATCAAGATATCTTATCTCAAATTTATCAAAAAAATAGACCCCATTATTAATTGAGTTAATTGCTTGTTTCTTATTTTTTGCTCAATTTTTAATGGGGTTAATGCTTTTAATTTTATTTTGAGAATAGGTTTTAACGCTTCTTTAGAAAAGTTTTAACTAAGCTGGAAAATCCTAAGCCAACCAATGTTAAAGTCAGAGAAGGTTCAGGTACAGAAGGTGGAGATACAATTGATTTTTCCTCTATATTCCAATTCCCTGCATTAAACTCCTCAAAATCATCTCCAAAATCAACAGATGTACTAAACTGAGCTGGGAAAGGAGTTCCTAAATTACCAATAAAAATTCCACTCAAACAATCACTATCAGCACAAGCACCTAAGTCCATTGTTGTCCCATTTAAACTAACAATTCCCGTCGAACCTAACACACCTTCACTACTACGAATAATCGGGGTTTCCGGAAGATCACTCCCATTTAATTGACTCATAAAAACAGATGTCACATTAATGGTATTACCATCTCCTTGAACATCTCCTTCCAGCATTCCGGTATAAATATTTCCTCCTGCGGTTTCATAAGACCAGTTGAAAGAAGCAGCTAAAGCAGAGTTTTCTCCTACGAGTAAGGATAGGCTGGTTCCTGTGAGAATAGCTAAGGATGTTACGATCTTGTTCATAACGTTATTACCCCAAAGAATAATCACGGGCTATTGTAGAGAAAAAATATAAATTATGCAACAATTTTGATCTTTTCTGCTTCAAATTGTTGATTTTCTTGGAGTTTCCAGCTTTTTATTTCAGTCACTTTACCTTTTGTTAAGGAAGCAATGATATAAGAATAGTTTGACCAAGCAATGGCACGATCAAAAGGAGATGGGATGGGAGGATGATCAGGGTGAGAATGATAAATACCGATAATTTTTAAGCTGCGATCGCGGATTTCTTTTTGGACTTGTAATAAAACATAAGGATCAATACTAAAACGATTTTTTTTACTTAAGGGTTGATGGTGAGAACTCGGTAGGTTAGGGAGACTTTCCATGATATCAGGGGTCCAATGATTGTCCGTTTCTCTCACTTCAATGACCCGTTGATGATCCTTTTCAATGGTTCCTAATAGTAAACCACAACATTCTTCGGGATAAGTTTTTTCAGCGTGATTTTCAATTTGTTGTAGTTGAGGGCTAGAAAAATAAATCATAATAGATGCAAAACATTCTAGAAATGGTGAGTGTGGGATGTGTCGGATGTGTGGGATGTGTGGGGAGAATCAAGAAAAACACATGGTTTTTCTTCCCTCTCTTCCCTCTCTTCCCTCTCTTCCCTATCCCACCTCAACAACAGAAAATCTTTTTAACCGAGCAGTATTGAACAAAATCGTTTCGCGCAGTCCCCATCTAAAATCTGTGATTTAGATGGGGTGTGTTCAAGTTGGGGGACTTCATAACCAAAGCTAAAATAAACACAGAGGGGTTAACTGTTTTTCAGGAAACTTTGTCATAATTTTGAATAGGGAACCCTGTGATTATCAAATAATAAAAGTATCATGCGTATTAAACAGTTAGTTGTCTATGTCGGACTATTGATCTTAGGTGGGAGTGTCGGAGTGTGGGGAAGCCGTTATCTAATGGAAACGCCCCAAGAGTTGACTCGTGAAACTCCAGCAGTGGTTCCCACCACCCTCAAACCGTTTCCTTTCCCTAGCCAATCTTCCTCACAAACGAATTTAAACTTTATTGCTAAAGCTGCCCAAAAAGTCGGTCCGGCGGTGGTTCGCATTGACGCAACCCGACAGGTTTCTGAGCAAATGGGAGAAACCTTTGAACATCCTTTCTTTCGTCGTTTCTTTGGTAACGATCTTCCCATTCCTCGAGAACAGATTGAACGGGGAACCGGTTCAGGGTTTATTCTGACTCCAGATGGACAGTTATTAACCAATGCTCATGTGGTGGATGGCACCAAGGAGGTTAAAGTTACCCTCAAAGATGGTCAAGTCTATCAAGGAACAGTGATCGGAACTGATCCCATGACGGATGTGGCAGTGGTGAAAATTAATGGGACAGATTTGCCAACGGTGGATATTGGCAGCGCAGAACAACTCAACCCAGGAGAATGGGCGATCGCCATTGGCAACCCTCTGGGACTGGATAATACGGTGACAGTGGGCATTATTAGTGCTTTAGGCCGTTCTAGTTCTGAAGTTGGAGTGCCGGATAAACGAGTCAGGTTTATCCAAACGGACGCAGCCATTAACCCTGGAAATTCTGGGGGGCCGTTGCTCAATGCCCAAGGACAGGTCATCGGTATTAATACGGCAATTCGAGCGGATGCTCAAGGGCTAGGCTTTGCTATTCCTATTGAAACGGCACAACGGGTAGCTAACCAGCTATTAACCACCGGCAAAGCAGCCCATCCTTATTTGGGTATCCACATGATCACCCTTAACCCAGAATTACGGAAAGAACTCAATGAGGATCAACAATTAGGGTTTAACGTCGTTGACAATGAAGGAGTTTTAGTGGTGCGGGTTGTCAATGACTCTCCAGCCGAAAAAGCAGGGTTTAAGCCAGGAGATATTATTGTTCAAGTTGGGGCGCAACCGGTGAGTAAAGCGGTAGAAGTGCAAGAACAAGTCGAGCTTAGCACCATCGGGGAAATCTTGGCCGTTGAAGTTGTTCGTAATGGTCAACCTTTAACGTTAAAGGTGTTACCCGCTTCTTTTCCCACGGATTAGATAATCCTGCCATAATAGGCGATCGCCTTTTGACTTTGCCAAGCCCACATTTGATCCCCCAAAGAAAAATGCCACCATTCTCCAGGATGGCGTAAAAATCCTGCGTCGGTCATAATTGTGTTGAGCAGTTCTCGTCTTTGATGATAACTGTTTCCCATGCTATCTGTACTGTTAGCATAATAGTTGGGCTGCGATCGCTCGGATAATTCATCAATCATCCCCCCCATATCTAACAATTGACCCTGATCATCGATTAAAGTAATATCGATCGCTGCACCGGTGCTATGAGGGGGTGGAGTGGCTAAATCATCACTGGGTACAGCCCAAATCTGATAAACTTGCTGCCAAAGGTGTTCTTGTTGGAGTGGGGATAATTGTTCTAAGGTGAATCCCTTTTCTTGTAGTAGGGACGTAAAGGTATAATCCACCATGAACTGTTGTACAGCAACGGGACGATAAGCATCAAAAATATGAATTTTCCACCCTGGATATTGTTGTTGTAAATTGCTTTGTGCTTGTAGGAGTGCTTCGATAACTTGGAAACGTAAATAATAAGGAGATTTTTGCCCATAACAAGCTCCTAACTTTTGGTAGGGGTGCGGTTTTTCTAGGGAAAACTGTTCTAAAGGGATAGCAATAAGGGGTTCACCACAGTCTTGAATGGGTATGATTTGATAGGGTTTCATGCAGTTATTACGTAATTAGACTTAAGGTTAAAGTATATTGCTCTTAAAGAAAATTTGCATAACATTGATAATAAATCCGTAACTTTACCATTCCTTTATATTAGGAAGCTTCTTATACTGATATTTATTAGAGACGTGAAATAATGGAATTGAGAGCAATGACTGTTAACATAATTCCTTCTGGAAATTTACAAGACAATGCTGAGAAAAAAGCCTATTTATCTTCTTTGTCGTTAAAAGAGAGACTGAGTAACTTCTTTGACAAGGAAATCATTAATCCTGATATCATTTTAAAACATAATCAGGCATTAGATAAAGCCAATACCCTACAAATTATGGCTCAAGCTTTAGAGCATAAGAAATTCAGAGAAAAAGATTTTATTTTGTTGTTGGAAATCAAACAGAAATTTTCAGAAGGCCTAGATAAATATCAAGGACTTAATTCTTATTTAAAACTTTTTCAAGTTGCGATCAAAGCAAAAAATAGTTTTCTATCCATCGAAAAAATAGAATTACTTTATCGTAGTTATCAACAAGAAAAGTTTTATCAATTAGTCTTTCATTTACTGAAAAAAAATGTCTCAAATGAAAGATTTTATCAATTTATTCATCAAAAATTTACTGAAGTATCACCTAAAATGAAAACTGAAAAAGAAAAAAAAGCCTTAGAGTGTTATCTCAATACTCTTGACAGTTTAACCCATAAAGATGAGTTAGGACTCAAGTTACTCTATCTCTTCAAAAAATACCAATTAACCAATTACTCCATTTTAGAAAAGGTATCTAATCTCGTTAATATTTTACAATCTCAAAACATTAAAAATATCAATAAGCTAGTAAAAATTGTCAAAAAACAAAACCAAATTTTTGATAAACTAGGAAAAATTTTAGAAATACCAGAAGAAAAAAAAGATCCTTTAACCTATGCTACCATGTTGCAATATATCCTATTACAAACCAAATATGCTAAGGTATATTGTCAATTTGAAAAGCTAATGGAAGTTTTAGGTAATTGGAATAAATCCTATAAAACCGTAAAATCTATTCGCCAACAATATAGTTGGAATCAATATCGACAACCTCAAGATTTTAAGAAAAAATTAGTAATACTTGATTTATACAAAAAGTATCATCATTATTGTTGATTTTTGAGCTTTTGAAACATTCAAATCTATCATAGTATTTATATCTGAATCATGAACAATGTAACACAACCATCCTACTTGCAGTAGCCTAGAAGGCTATGTTACTATTGATAAGTCAAATTCAACCCATTAGTTGATAAGTTCGCTTTTAAATATCATGATTTATCTTGACTCTGCCATTATTAGTGACGCAAAAATAGCGATAAAATACGGATGGGTAAAAGGCATCACCACTAACCCAACTTTACTAGCAAAAAGTGACTTATCCCCAGAAGAAAGTTTACAAAAATTAGCTAATTTAAGTCCAGGTGAACTCTATTATCAGTTAACAGCAACTAAAGCTGAAACCATGATAGCTGAAGGGAAAAAAGCCTATCAATTAATTGGAGAAAAAACAGTCTTAAAAATTCCCGCCACAACTATCGGTTTTCACGTAACAGCAACCCTATCTCCCCATATTCCTTGCGCTGTTACTGCTATTTATAGTAGCGCGCAAGCTGCCATTGCCAAAGAAGCAGGAGCCAAATATGCCATTGCCTATGTTAACCGTGCTACCAGATTACTAGGAGATGGTTTAGCTTTAGTTAAAGAGATGGCTAAAGTATTAGAAGGAAGTGACACTGAAATTTTAGCCGCTAGTTTAAAATCACCCCAAGAAGCAGCCGAAGCTTTACAAGCAGGAGCGCATCATTTAACAGTTCCCTTAGATATTTTAACTGCTATGACCACTCACGAATTATCAGAAAAAACAGTAATCGAATTTAACGAAAAAGGTCAAGGAATTTAATGACCATTGACTAATTATTTAAGTATCATCAATAATAGTAAAAAAATGCAACAGGAAAAGCAGATAATTCTGATTATTACTGTCTTATTTACCACAGTTTTTATCAGTTCTCTTTGTCTATTAATAGGAGGAACTCAGGCAGCTATTCTCGGCGGATTATTAGTTCCTTGTGCAGTATTATCTTACTTATTTCCTCGATGGGGTCTGTTAGCTTTTTTGATTTATTTACCTCTAGGTGGAACCATTACCTATGCTGTGGCAGGTGTTTTTCAAGCCTTTGGCAGAGGGGTTCGTTATACAGGCTCTTATTCCTTATTTCATTTAGCTAAAGATGCCTTTTATCTACCTGCTTTGCTAGGGATTTTTATTAGTTATAAAGTATGGCAAAAGAAAACCTTAAAATTCAAACCATTACTCATTTTTATTGCTTTTTTTGTCTTCGCTTGTCTCTTAACTTTTTTTTTAGTAAATCTTCCTCAAGATGTTACTAATACTAAGGATAAAGTTGCTTTAATGGGCCTGGTGGGTTTAAAAGTTTGGTTAGGTTATATTCCGCTAGTTTTTTGCGCTTACTATTGTTTCAATAATCAAAACAAATTACTTTTATTTAACAGAGTTTTATTAGTTCTAATTCTCGTTGCTTGTATCTTATGTTTGATTCAATACTTATTCTTAGTTAATGGTATTTGTCCAGGAAGTAATGAATTACCTGCACCTTCCGATACTTCTGCTAGTTTACGCGCTCAATGTTTTGTGGGAGGTTCTTTGTTATATAATCCTGGAAAAAACTTAATTCGACTACCAGGAACCTTTGTTGCACCTTGGCAATGGGCCTGGTTTCTGATTGCCAGTAGTTTTATCAGTTATGGTGTTAGTTTGAGTGATCCTTCTCGTCTGTGGAAATGGGTCAGTTTTGCTGCTATAATCGCTGTCTTAGTTGCCACCTTGATTTCGGGACAAAGAACAGCTTTATTATTAGTTCCTATTATTTATTTAATTCTCTTTTTTTTAACAGAGAAAAAAAATAAAATTTTATTCATTAAATTAGTAATTCTCTTTATTCTCACTGTAATAATCACTACCCAAATTGGGTTAGTTGATCAAAGAATTGCCAATTTAATTCAACGTTGGCAATATGCACCCCCTCAAGAATTTATTACTCAACAAATTCAATGGTTGATAGATAATCGTATTACTCTATTAGGTAATGGACTAGGAAAAACAGCAAGTGCTGCTCGTCGTTTGGGTTCAATTAGACTTGTTGAAACCTTTCCCGTTCAAATAATCTATGAAATTGGAATTTTAGGATATTTGGGATTTTTAAGTGTTGTAACAACTTTAACGATTCTCACCTTTAAAGCTTATTGTTCATTAAAAACTCCTGGATTGCGTGGACTGGGATTATGCTTATGGGTTTTTATTCTATTGATTAGTTATAATCCTTATTATTACCCTCTAGCTGTCGATCCGGTTGCTGTGTATTACTGGTTTGTTGCAGGAATGTTATTAAAATTACCAGTCTTAGAACAAGAAATGATATCTATACGTCCAGAAAAAAGTTAAAGCTAATCTCTTGCATCTATCAAATTAAATTAGAGAATTAATTTTTTGATAAATACTTTCTAATTGACTTCTTTGCCAAATTCTTTCTAAGGATGATAAATTATCAAGATAACTAGAATTTAAAGCAATTTTTTGTTGTAAACTATTGACTAAATCCTCAACCTTAAGCAAAGAAGTGTAGCACAGGAATTTTTGGTTAATAACTGTTTCATCTTTACTCTGCTCCAGAATATGAGACTTATGAGCATAAAATATACTTCCTGTTAAGTCTGCTTCACTCAAGTTTGCTTCTTGTAAATTTGTCCCGATTAAAATTGCTCCTGTTAAATAACTTCTTCTGAAATCACATCCTTTTACATTAGCTTGACCTAAATGTGTATCCACTAAATAGCTATCAAGAATATAAGCTTGACTTAAGTTGGCTTTTTCAAGATTGGCTTTGCTTAAATCTGAATTAATTAAAATTGCATGACTTAAATTAGCTTCAGATAACCTAGTTTTAAAACAAATAACATCGGCTAAATTAGCATAACTTAAATTAGCCTTTTTTAAAGACCCATGGCTTAAATTGGTATTCACTAAAATAGCTTGTTCAAGGTTAGCATAATCAAGATTAGCACCCTGTAAATTTAATTGACTTAAATTGGCTTTTTTCAGCTCAGGAATAATCTCTGGGTTCTCATTTCGCCATTGGTTCCAAGTATCTACACTCTTGATTAAACGATTTAAGTGCTGTTGATTGACCATTCTGATTTTCCCTCAATTTACAAAAATTTATTATCTTTAGTTTCAGTATAGTCACGGAATATTGGAACTTGTGTGATGATTATCTCTCTATCTTGGTGAGATTATATCTCGACAAAATGAAAACTGCTGTTAATGACTTGAAGATTGGGACAGTAAAAAACTGATAACTAATAACTGACTAATGGTTGTATTCTCTGGGGTGGCCATCCAATTTTATAAGCTTGACCAACAATAACCTTTCTGGGTAACAGTCCCCAAATATGGGAGTCAAAACTATCATTACGGTTATCTCCCAAAACAAGATAATGTTCAGCCGGAATTATCAGAGATTGCAACTGATATTGAGGTGATTCCGCAATATAAGGTTCTTTAATTGCTGTGTGATTAAGGTAAACTTGGCCTTGTTTGATTTCAATCTCGTTTCCTGGTGTAGCAATGATACGTTTTATATAGTATTCTGATACGTCAGGATCAACCTTTTTGATATTTTCTGAGGGAGTAAAAACCACGATATTTCCCATTTTTGGTACATAATTAGGTGATTTTTTGACAAAAACAATATCATTAACTTGTAAGGTAGGCTGCATCGAGTCACTCGGAATTATGAATTTATCAAAGTGTTTTTCTAACCATTGTGGATAATAATTGATACTGATCCCTAAGATAAAAATAATACCTGTCATTATGACAATTAATAACCTTATTTTAGCATTACGGCTATCAGGAAAAATAAGGTAAGTATAATAGATTGTCAAAGAACTTATTAAAGGAATAACGAAGAAAAAATTAGCATAAAAATCATCAAAAATCATGAAAATTGAACTGATGGTTAATAATAGTAAGCCAATGATTGGTTTTTGTAGATAAAGATGACCTAAACCTGGTAAAATACGACTAATAAAAATGGCAAACCAGAGATTTTTATGGTGACGGGGAATTTTTTCTAGGTTAGGATCATTTATAGCTTTATAAACACTAAAATAAGCTTCTATTAAATTACTCAGGTAGAAAATAATTGTCATACCTAAGCAAATAAATCCGGTGACAGTATTTCCTTGGGAAGCGAAAATATGCCAAACTGTCAGAACTAACCAGAGTATTTGACCATTTAAGAATAAAACTCCTTGTAAATAATTGCCAGCATAAAATTGACCCATTCCAGGAAAAAACATGGATAAATTAACAGCTAACCAAGGATCTTTACAATAATTTTTGTCCACCAATTTTGAGAAGAATTATATCATATCGACCTCAAAAGATAATTACTTTATGAGTAAACAACTATCTTTTTGGAGCGATTAATTATCAGGTAAGTTTCTTGGGGGAATTTCTCGGCCGTGATAAAATTGTTTTTCTAAACGACTCAAAGCCAAGCAAATAATCACACCCAAGGGAACAGTTATACTTAATGCTATCATACTCCACAGAGAAGGATGGTCAAAAATTAATAATAAGATAACAATAACTGACCAAATAATTGAAGTGGCGATCGCTAGTCCTATTTTTATGCGTTGTAAGTTCTTTAAAGCAGTGCGACAACTACTACAATGTTTCGTATGGGAATGGTAGCGATCTAGTAATGTTTCGGAGGAAAGGGCGGAATCTAAGGACTGTTCTGGAAATAACTGCGCTTGATATTGATTAATCCAACTGTGTAATTGAAACACAAACAAATCCGCTTTTGTTGGTAAATAAAAGGCTTTTGAAACGTTAGGATTACCGCCTTTTTGTTCTAGATATCGTTCTTGATAGTGTAAGAAAATTTGATCATCTTCTAAAACCCCATTTTGTCCGATATGGGAATACCAACGGGGTGTTAATTTAATAAAAAATTTTGGTATTTTGGAAGAAAACTTAAAGGGAAAACGAGCAAATAAGCGACATTTTCCTTTGCTGATGGGAGTCGCATAAACCACGGTTAACGTTCTACCAAATTGCTTAGAAGTTAGATCATGGTACATCATTGCAGGGGCAAAAAAGGTGGTTTCTTGTCTTCCTAAAGTGCCTTTTCTTGGGCCTTCTTCCCATACCCCTTTAAACCCCCATTTTCCTGATTCAACAATTTCTAATTCGACGGGGGAAACATTGGCGCGGTTGCCGACACTTTTATGATGGGTGTAAGGAATATGGCTAGAATCTAACACATTTTCCATTAGGGTTAAAGCATCATAAGGTAAGTCCCGAAAGGTATTTAAACATACCCATTCATCGGAGTTGTCTTCTAAAGCATCCACTAAAGGAATGGGGGTTTTTTCAGCATTTTCTACTTTTCCAGCATAGACAAATAATAGGCCTTGCCTGACCTTAGCTGGTAAGGTTTTAACGGATGCTCTAGGAGATGTTTCGGCTGTTCCTTCTGGGGGTTGTTGAGGAATAATCTCACAGTTTCCTTGTCCTGAAAATGCCCATCCATGATAGGGACATTCTAAACAACCTGACTCATTAATTCTTCCTTGGGATAAAGGGGCTAAACGATGGGGACATTGATCTTCAAACACAGACCATTGATTATTTTTTGGCTCCCACCAAATTACAATATTTCTCTCTAATAAAGTAAACGATGTGGGTCTGGTTTTGTCCAAATCTTCAACATAATGAACCGGATACCAGACCTCTTGCCAGTCAAAATACTCAGGATCGTTTCCTCCTCTCATTAAAGGAGTTTCTTGTTCAATTATCATTTTGTTAATTGTCATCACAATATCGGAGCCTCCTGCCTTCTTCAATAATGCTCTTCTGGGACTCTCAGAGAGATAAAAACTTTTTCGATCAAATTGCAGATATTTGCTACATTAAACAACAAATTCAGTTCTACTACACACACAGCCCAACTTTTTCAGTGGGTATTGTTGACATATGAAATATATGACCTGTCTCTTATTCAGTGGCCTTATAGTAAGCAGTTTGACAGAGGGGGCATCAGCAGTCCAACCCTTTGCTGTCTTAGATATAGCAGAGGACGCAGTAACGATTCCTCAAGTTCCCTATGAACAGACAAGGAATATTCCTCCGTCTCATTCTGTTGAAGAAACTAAGAGAAGATTAGCTCAAGAAGTATCCATTCAAATTGCTAATGATATCGCTTATGGGTTAGTTGTGGCACATGATAAAAAACAGATTCGCTACGGAACAAGAATGTACCGTAAGGTACAAACTGCTATTAACTTATTGCGACGGGGAGCAGGACTCGATGGAGCGTCTCGTCGTTCTGGGGTTCCTCGCTCTGTGTTAGATCAACTGATGACATGGGGACAGCAACGGCCAGGAGCATCTCTTTATCATGTTGAATAAACAATGCCAACTCCTGCTCTTCGAGGATCTCCTATGGCTTCTAAGGAATGATCCTCCTTACGTCTAACACCATGAACCCCACCAAAAAACATACTCAGTTCTTGCCAGAGAATAATCTCTGTGTCTGGAGCCAGTTGTAAACTGTCAAGAGTCTCTAACTTTTCTGTGGGTTCTAGGTTAAAAATATTCTTCTCCCAATGAACTCTGGGTTGATTAATGGCTTCTTCGAGGGAAAAACCAAAATCTAATAAGTTAGAAATTACTTGTAAAAGAGCAGTTCTAATACGATTTGAGCCTCCTGAGCCTAAAACAATTTCGGGTTTTCCTTCCTTGAGAATCATGGTAGGAGACATCATAGAAGAAATACGGCAATCACAGGGCCAACAATGAAATCCTAAGGGGTTTAAATCGGCTTCTCCTAACATATTATTGAGCATAATTCCCGTATTAGGAATAACATAGGATGAGCCTTCCCCATTAGAATTGGTCACACTCGCTGCATTACCGTGTTCATCGATAACACTAATATGAGTGGTACTGCCATATTTATTAATGGTTTGTTGTAACTTATTTTGAGATTTAAGAAGGTTTTTTTGACTTAGAAATTGACTAATAATATTATCTTGATAAATATAATTATCATAGTTTATTTTTCTCGCATCATTAGTCAAGGCCATGACTGTTGCTAATAATTTTAGATGGGTTTGACTGCCAAAATCAAAACAGCTTAAATCAACAGTTTCTAGGAGTTTTAAGGCATAATTAATCAAAATTCCTCCGGAACTGGGAGGAGGATTGGTTAATAATTGATAGCCTCTATAGTTAAGATTCAGGGGTTTTCTTTTAAGGACACGATAGTGATGCAAATCTTCTTGAGTTAAATAACCGCCTTCTTTCATATCTTCGAGCATTTGATGAGCAATATCCCCTTGATAAAATTCTTGGATGCCTTTTTTAGCCAATTCTTCTAAAACATTAGCAAAATCTTTCAGGTAAGCTGTGTCTCCTACATTTAATAGCTCATTGTTCAATAAATAGATTTTTTTTGATTCATGAGAAGCTCTTAAAATTGGTTCGAGGATTTCAAAAGTAACTCGATTGTAAGGAGTGATTTGATAACCATTTCTAGCATAATCAATCGCTGGTTCTACCACCAAAGAAAAAGGTAACTTACCTAGTTGCTGATGAATCTCAAATAATCCCATGAGACTACCAGGAATAGCAACAGAACCACGACCAATATGAAATACTTGGGTGGCTCCACCAAAGTTAATATTAACGGGATAAAACTCAATCTCGGAGAGGGATTTTTTTACCCGAGGCGTTTGACAAAAAAAATCAAATAAAAGACTTTCTTTTTCTTGCGTATAGGCCAATAAAAATCCTCCTCCGGCCGACGATGTTAAGGTAGACTCCACCACAAAAGAGGCTAACATGGCAGCGATCGCGGCATCAAAAGCATTGCCTCCCAATTCAAACATAATTTGACCGGCTTGTGCCGTTTTGGGATGTCCAGCGGCGATCGCCCCGTGGGTTGTTCGATTCATCAATTTTGGCTTGCTCAAACGTAAAGGTTACTTATTCTTATTAACCTGCTTTTTAACGATTATTGTTTCGGATTTCATCAAAATTTCAGTCTCAGAATCCACTTCTATCCAAACTTGGGCTTTACCATGCAGAGTTTCATTATCCGGTCGATAAATAATCTTACACTGTCCATCAAAGGAAACTTCTGAACAATAAGTTGTTTTCGAGCCTTTTCTGACAATAATAACCGGCTTTTTCACCTCCCTTTTATTATTACTCCCAATAAGACCTTTATTCACATGAATGACGGTAGGTTTTGTAGAACGTCGCACTAGCCACGTACCTTTCCTCCCCCGCTTCCCTCGAATAATCTTGGGCATTTTAGTTTTGCCATAGAGAGGGATTTTCCAACCTTGTTGGGTTTTATAAGCTCCTTTGACTCGTTGAGAATAAATTAGTTGTAATATCCGTTGACGACTTATTTCTAGTAAATGAGACGCTTCAGTAATAGTGACAGCTTTCATAGTACAAAAATATCTTAGATAAGGTTTTTTTGTACTATAGCAGAAAAATTAACTTCCCCTCTATCCTTTCTGAGTCAAAATCATCAGAAAAATGGGTTTGAAACCCTGTGCTTTTAGCACGGCTTTACAGTAGAATGTTATAGGGCGAAAGAGTAGGGGCAATTGGCATCGCCCAGGGAGCAGTAGTAGTGTACTGGTTCGTGTTTTCACCTTCCTAAAGAATACTCGCCGTTTTACGGCGTGGGAGTGTCAAAAAGTGGCAAATAAGGGAACACAGAGTTAAGAATGCGAATTTTATTTGTAGGGGCAGAAGTCGCTCCTTTAGCCAAAGCAGGCGGAATGGGAGATGTGATCGGAGCTTTACCGAAAGTTTTACATCAATTAGGGTATGATGTCCGTATTATCATGCCTTATTACGGATTTCTCGACGATAAAATCGAAATTCCCTCAGAACCGATATGGAACTCTAATGCCATGTCCCAAGATTTTTGGGTCTATCAAACTACCCTTCCCAACAGTCATGTTCCCCTGTACCTGTTGAAACATCATAGCTTTGCCCCCCGCCGTATTTATGGAGATGACGAATATTGGCGGTTTACCTTCTTTTCTAATGCAGCAGCAGAATTTGCTTGGAATTGCTGGAAACCAGATGTAATCCATTGTCATGACTGGCATACAGGCATGATTCCGGTTTGGATGCACGAAACCCCTGATATCACGACTGTCTTCACTATTCATAATTTAGCTTATCAAGGGCCCGGTCGTGGCTTCCTAGAACATACCACCTGGTGTCCTTGGTATATGGACGGGGATAACTCTATGGCTGCAGGGATAAAATTTGCTGGACGGATTACCACCGTTTCTCCCACCTATGCTCAACAAATCCAAACCCCAGCATACGGGGAACGACTCGATGGCTTATTATCTCACTTTAATCATAACTTGGTAGGGATTCTCAATGGCATCGATATGGAATTGTACAACCCCGCCAAGGATCAGTTCATTTATCAAAGCTTTACCCCTTATACCCTCGAAAAACGGAAGGCCAATAAGGTTGGCCTTCAGGAAGAAACGGGACTAGAGATTAATAAAGATGCCTTTTTAATGGGGATGGTCACTCGTTTAGTAGAACAGAAAGGGATCGATTTAATCCTTCAGGTTTTGGACCGTTTTCTGGCTCATACGGATGCCCAATTGGTGGTTTTGGGCAGTGGGGATCATTATTATGAAAATCAGCTATGGCAATTATCAGCCCGTTATCCTGGCCGGGTATCGGTGCAAATTCTTTATAATGATGTCCTATCTCGGCGTATTTTTGCTGGCTCAGATGTATTTTTAATGCCTTCCCGTTTTGAACCTTGTGGTATTAGTCAACTCTTTGCTATGCGTTATGGTTGTGTTCCTATTGTTCGACGGACAGGAGGATTAGGGGATACGGTGACTTTTTATAGTCCCATTAAGGAACAGGGAACCGGTTATTGTTTTGATCATTATGACCCCTTGGAGTTATTAGTCTGCATGATTCGCGCTTGGGAAGGATTCCGCTTTAAAGCAGATTGGACTAAACTTCAACAACGATGTATGACCCAGGATTTTAGTTGGTATAAGTCGGCTGCTGAATATATTAAAATTTATAAGGAATTAATAGGAGAACCTGGAGAATTAACCTCTGAAGAAGAAGACAAAATAACCGTTTTAATTAAAAAAAATATTTCATGGGATATTAATAGCAAGGGAAATCTGAATAAAAACGTTAGAGAAGATAAGAGTGAAAAGAACCATGAAGTATCTGAAAACGAATCGACTGAAACACAACCAGTTATGAAAGAAGAAACCATGACGGTTGCAGATGTCAAGCCCAAACAATCTTCATCTTCAATGGTTTCCCCAACCATCACAACCTCAGAAGTAGAGGTTAAAAAAGAAGCAGAAAATACGAATATAGCTGATGAAGTATCTACCGAAAAATCTTCATCTCAAATAGTTTCTTCACCAACCAATACTTCAGAAACAGTGATAACAGAATACTCAATACCCACAGAAAACATCAGCACTGAAGACTCTTTATCTAAACCAACTTCTAGCCATATTCTAAAAACAGAAACAGAATCAGAGCCACCAAACATTGAAAAGGAATATGTTAAAGTAAATTTATCCAAGGTCAACGATTAATCAATGCTATCCCTCTTCTGTCAGACTCCGAAAAATGGGGATCAAACCCTGATTCTCTCGTTAAGTGTCGTTGGCTGTAATGACGGAAATTCGTCAGAATTTCGGAAAGTGACAGAAGAGG
>JAAUYD010244435.1_pt1 | contig 18555 bp, 17 predicted proteins | sample 7278101 | NCBI WGS metagenome assembly JAAUYD01 (sample SAMN14350128, study PRJNA611818) | marine sediment metagenome | isolation source: surface marine sediment (0.6m) | place: French Polynesia: Moorea | collected 2018-08
CCAGATAAATTTATGAAAATGAATTTTTTCCAGACCCAGATCATGTGTAGCTGTTGTTGTTGTCACAGCGACGTTTGTTCGCTCATTTTTCTATCCTGTACTCTGCTCAAATTTCCAACAAAAAAGCCCTGGTGTGATCGCATCACATTCAGGGCTTTTGGCGGCCAGCGATCACCTCTTGGTTTTAAGACGCTGGCTGATGGGTTGTATCGTTTTCGTCAGGGGGTTTGAAACATGGGCAGCCAAACGTCGCTGTAACAACAACAACAGCTGTACATGATCTGGGTCTGGAAAAAATTCATTTTCATAAATTTATCTGGACAGCACGATAAGATGGTGAACATTCTATCAGCTTATTGGGGATTTGTAGTTAATATAAATGCGGTATAATGGGGCGAAAACTTTTGTTTGTTTTGTGTATTGGAATTTTTGATTAACTTTTGATATTTACCTGAAGGTTTGATTTGAGGGCTTGGCAAGCCAAGCCCCTACAAGCCAAGCCCCTACACATGTGGAATGGACCAGTCGTCCTTGGACCATATTTCCCTTTATTAGACAAGGATCTCGCCGTGCGCTCCGTTCAGCATGACAAGGTGTTCGTAGTTTACCTGTCCGCCGTGGAAATGTGGCGGGTTGGCAGATAGGGATTTTAGCCAGTGAACGAACAATTTGATGAAATCGATTTAAAAATCATGTCCTTGCTGCAGGACAACGGCCGAATCAGCAACGTCGAGCTGTCGAGACGGCTCAACCTGTCTCCTCCAGCCATGTATAACCGCGTGCGAAAACTGGAAGAAAGGGGGGCGATCAGGGAGGTTGTGGCCCATCTGGATCGGGAGCAGCTGGGGTTTGATCTGTTGTGCTTCGTGCAAATTCGCATGCACGTGCACGAATTGCAGTCGTTGACCTCGTTCAAAGATTACGTGGTTCAGCTGCCGGAGGTGCTCGAATGCCATCATTTAACCGGTCAATACGACTATTTGTTAAAGGTGGCCCTGCGAAATCGTTCTGAGCTGCAGGGGTTTATCAATTCTAAACTCATTCCTTTGCGCGGGGTGGCCCAAATTTCGACCAGCATCCTGCTTGAAGAGGTCAAGTTTGTAACCCAGCTGCCGCTGTAGGGAAATGGATCACCCCTACCCGCCACGGGATTGGGAGTGGATAGATTCAAGCTTATGATCAATTAGGACATGACGGATCACGCTTGTGTCGTAGGGCCGCAGCATGCTGCGACCCTACAATTTGGCGATGGGGTGGACAGGCTGTTTAGTTACCCTATTCATCAACAGCGGCCCCCTGTCATCCCTTGAACCGTATCGGGGAGGGGTCAGTTGACCGGCGAAAGACCCACCCCCTAAACCCCTCCCGACGCGGGAGGGGAAAAAGGACCAATTACCCCTGTTTTATCAGCAGGATAAACCGATTCTGCGCTGTGGTTAACAGCGCCGGCGGCCGAACTTCTACACAATAAGCAAACAGCAAATTTTCGGGGGTTATCAAATTAACATGTCCATGCGCAAACTTTCCGGTTCAGCAGCGGCCGGTTTAATCGTTCTAATCATCACTTTTTTCGCCTCGGGGTTTGACGTGCCGTCATCCACAGCCGAAACCGATTTGACGGCCGACGTCAACGCCTTTAGCAGCGGCCTCAACTTATGCAACGTCCCTATCCAGCCGGTTACCCTGTCAAACCCGACGGTGGTCTCCAACTGCACCCGGGCCGGTTTGCAGGCCGCCCTCAACACCGGGGGTCACATCACCTTTAGCTGCGGCCCCAACCCCACCACCATCAACATCGATCAGCCGCTGGTCATTACCGATCAGCAGGATACGGTCATCGACGGACAGGGGCTAATTACCCTCGACGGGGGCAATCAAAATCGCATTATCCAGAGCGAATACAGCGCCAACCCCAAAACCTTAACCCTGCAACATATCGCCCTGACCAACGGCCGGGCCGCCTCCGGAGGCGACCTGACTACCAACTCGGGTGGGGCGATTCGGGTTGGTCATCCCGGCACTCGGCTGCACATCATCAACAGCACCCTGGCCAACAACAGCACCCGCGACACCACTTTTGAAGACAATCAGGGAGGGGCGATTTTTGTCTCAAATTCGTATGAGACGATCATTGTCGGCTCCGTCCTGGAAAACAACACGGCCGGCAACGGCGGCGCGTTTGGCGGCATTGCCACCGGCCTGCTGATTTTCAATTCCCGCTTTAGCAACAATCAGGCGGTCGACACCACCAGCGGCGGGATTGTGCGGGGATACGGTGGTGCAATTCACCTCGATGGGGTGCGCAACAGCTACAACCCCAACTCACGTCATGAATTTACCGTGTGCGGCTCAATTTTTGAAAACAATCAAAGCGTGCGCGGCGGTGGGGCGATCGGCTCAGTCGTTTCTGACGGGTACGGCACCAAAGCCACGTTCAGTCGATCGACCTTCAGCCAAAACGAGGTCACCGGGCTCAGCGGCCAGTACGGTCAGGGTGGGGCGATCTACCACATTGAGGATGATGTGGTGGGGGCCAGCGGTGAAGACAATTTTGAAATCAACCAGTCCACCTTTGTGGGCAACATGGCCGGCCGGCAGGGTGGGGCGGTGTGGTTTATGGTCCTCGGCAGCGGCCGGGTCCACAACAGCACCTTTGAAAGCAACACCACCACGGCCCCGTTTAACTCCGTGGGGCAAGCGGGGGCGATGGCCGTTTTGCGGGGAATCATCGATATCTCCAATTCGACTTTTGCCAACAACCACGCTGCGTATCAGGGCGGGGCGATTCACGCCGGTGGGTCCGGTGACCCAAATTTACAGGTGACCCTGCGCAACACCATCTTTTTGAACAACACGTTAAACGAACAGGATTTGCCTTCGGAAACTCGCTGGCAGGGGTATCACACCAACCGGCCGCTGATCGACGGCGGACAAAATATCCAGCATCCTCGCTTCAAGCCGACCTACAACAACGACGTCAACAATTTGATTACCAACAATCCGATCTTTGCCGATCCCCTGCTGGCCCCGCTGGCCAACAACGGGGGGTACAACGACACGATGGCCCTGCTCAGCGGCAGCCCGGCCATCAACAGCGGCGCGGCCGGGTGTCCGGCCGTCGATCAACGGGGTGCGGCGCGGATCAGCACCTGCGACATCGGCGCCTACGAGTTTGCCGGGGTGCCGCCCAACGCGCGCCGTCTCGACCTGCAGGCGGTCGTCAGCGATCTCAACGGCACCCTGCCTTATACCCAAACTGTGGCGTTTGAAATGACGTTGACCAATCAGGACACCGCCCCGATTAGCGGAGCAGAGATGAGCGTCACGCTGCCGTCAGGCGTGGCGTTTGACGGCTGGGTTTCCCAGGCGGGGGCCTCGCAAAACGGAGCGACCGTTTCCTGGGGGCCACAATCGCTGGATCCTGGAGAAACGGTTGAAGTCATCTTTACCATGGATGTGGTGGGCACGCCGGGGGCTGAGGTGTCGCTGACGGCCGATTATTCGAGCACGGCCGGTGACAGCGGCAGTCAAACCGCGTCATTTGTAATCGGCCAGCCGCCGCAGGTTCGGGTTTATCTGCCGTTTGTGAAGCGGTAGGGGTGGGTGAAGCCGGCCCGGCCGGAGCATGTGAGGAAGATTTCGCTTGGAAAGGTCTTAGAGTTTTTGAGATTTGGCTATTGGACCATAGGATGGTACACGATTTTTGCTATGTGCCATATTGTGTACTTTTGGAAGCATGGGGCCAAGCCAAAGCCGCCCTCGCTGTGTAGGTTGAGATGGGAAAATATCGAATGGCGATCTGTGGCAAAATCCTGTAAAAGGTATCCAAGTATAAAATTTAGCGATCAAGAACAAACCCTGGTTAATCAGCCCTCCTGTTTTTGATGCTCAAATATATCGAAACCACCTTATCTCAAGGTCCACTTACCTTAGGACAGATCAACTGACCGAAACCTTTTTTTAATAACTTCTTCGGCCCACTTCTCTGCTCCCTCTGGCGTTTGGGTGCGCTCAAGCCACTCATCGTAATGCCTGGCAGCTTCCTCAATAAAAACAAAACGGTCGTAATTGGGGTATTTTTCTCTTAAGATTCGAAGCCAGAAGGGGGTTAAGAATAGAGGCATGGTGATAGAAAAAATCACGCCGATGATCATGGAGAATATGCCTATAAGCGTACCAATATCTCTAATAGGATGTCCCGAAGGAAGGAAACCCGTTATTCCCATAATAATAAAAGCAAAGCCAGAAGGGCCAACTGCATATATCGTCGAAGAATAAATTGATGGAAATATGAAAATCCTTCGAATGTAGCCTCGATAAAAAATGTATGCTAACCAGAAGCATATAATTCCACCAACAATGGATCCAATATTCACCATGAAGGTTTTGCCTTATCCATCTAAAAATGATTAATGGCTATCGTTTTGGTAGGTGTTTGCATTAACTAACGTTATCAAACCATGCCTTCTATATTCACAACTATCAATAAACAAAAATTTGCTCGAATTAATTTTGAAATACCAACAGACTTTGGAAAAGGAAACAAAGCCAAATCAAAATTAATTCAGCGGAAATAAATTCCTTTCAGGAACTATACCACGTTGCTCAAAGATAATTGGTTGAACATAATAATCCCATGCTCTTGATAGACCATAAGCAACAACTATACCAGTTGCCACTCCAGCAAAACAGACTGGAGTTACAGGCCCACATACCAGCGAAGCCGCACCAGCTCCAATTAATCCTGAAACAAGCCCTCCAGCTCCAGCATATACCAGCTCTGGCAAGGTCTTCCTCATGTGCTGCGGCCGGCCTCCGGCCGTGCCGCCTACCTCACCATTTGATGGCGGTCAAGACCACATCGTTTTCTTCTTCCTCACTCATCCAATACTATGCCGAAATGAAAACCGGGAGCCAGTGAATGATGGAAAAGGTGAAATAGTAAATTCCATAGCCCTCATGAATTTTTGTAGTCCCCATAAGCAAAATTTTAGCACGAATAACCAGAAAGGAAGATTTGGATGGAACTAAGCGGCACAGTCTGGAGGCCGGCCGCAGCGAGTGCGTTAGGAAGACCTCGCCGGAACAAGGTCAATCCACCCCCTTCATAAACGAGCATGGTGCGCCAATGGGGCATCCAATTAGGGTTGAACTTTTGATTTTCCCCGGAACCCTTCCTCTTGTCGCAGCAGCCGGGCCGAGTTTGCCATTATCCCCAAATCCGGCAGCGACTGAGCTGCAGCCGCCAGAACGGGCGGGAGGAAGCCGAAGGCGGCCAGGGTCAGGCCGGCAACGTTGTAAACGGCCGTCATTGCCAGATTCATCTTCACAATGCCCATCGTCCGGCGGGCAATGGCGAACAGTTCTGGGACCAACATCCAATCTTCCCGCATCAAGGCAATATGGGCCGCCTCTATGGCGATGTCCGTGCCGGCCGCGCCCATGGCAATACCGATGTCGGCCTGGGCCAGGGCCGGGGCATCGTTGACGCCGTCACCAATCATCATCACCGTATGGCCTTTGGCTTGATAGGCTTTGACAACCTCAATTTTGTTCTCAGGCAAAAGGTTCGCCTGATAGCGGATTCCCAGTTTTTGGGCCAGTGCGGCGGCCGTCCGCTCGTTATCGCCGGTCAGCAGCTCTACATGTTCCACCCCTTGCTCCTTTAGAGCGGCAAGGGCCTCGGGAATATCCGACCGAACGGTATCGGCTGCGGCTAGAACGGCCGCCGGTTCATCATCGCAGGCGACAAAGAGCAGCGTTTTGCCTTGCGCCTCTAACTGGTGGGCGGTGGGCAGTGATTTGGCCGCCGGGATAAGCCGCCTGTTTCCGACCGTCACCCGGCTGCCGTTGATGGTGGCCCGCACACCCAGGCCGGGGACGGCCTCAAAATCGCGCGGCTCGTGTAGGGACAGCTTTTGCCCGGCGGCAGCCACCCGCACGGCCTCAGCCAAAGGATGTTCTGAGAAGCGTTCGGCCGACGCAGTCAGGGCCAAAACTTCAGCAGAAGTCAGGCCGTTCAAGGGAATAATGTCTGTAATTTGGGGTTTTCCCAACGTCAGCGTGCCGGTTTTATCTACCAGGACCACATCGACCTGGGTCAGCGTTTCCAGATATTTACCGCCTTTGATGAGCAGCCCCCGGCGGGCGCTCTGGCCAATGGAAGCCAACATGGCCACAGGCGTCGCCAGGGCAATCGAGCAGGAACAGGCCACGACCAGGACGGCGGCCGTCGCCAGGGGATCGCGGCTGATGAGAAAGGTGAGCAGGGCAATTCCGGCGACAATGGGCAAGTAGTAGGCGCTGAACTTATCGGCAAAACGCTGCACATCCGCCCGGTTCGCTTCGGCCTCTTCGACCATTTTGACGACCCGGCCAAAAGTTGTATCCAGACCCACCTGCCTGGTTTGGACGCGCAAACTGCCCAACTGGGCAATGGCGGCGGCAAAAACATGGGATCCGGCCGCCGCTTCGACAGGCATCGATTCGCCGGTGATGGCCGCCTGGTCGATGGTAGCCTGCCCGCTGATAACCTCGCCATCCACCGGAATCTTTTCACCGGGGCGAACGATGACGATTTCGCCAATATTAACTTGAGTAACGGGGATTTCGATTTCCAGGCCATCACGCTCCACTCTGGCGGTTTGCGGGGCGAGGGCGGTCAACTCTTTCACCGCCCGACGGGCGCCTTCGGTGGTGAAGTTTTCCACATAGTCGCCAACGCGCATAAATATGACGACGATCGCGGCCGTTACCCACTGCCCAACGGCCAAAGCGGCAAAAACCCCCAAGGTCATTAGGGTGTGGGAGATTACCTGTCGCCTGAACGTGGCCCGAATCACGTTCCGAAAAACGGGCCAGCCGCCGACCAAAACGATGACGACGCCGATGGGAAATGGCACCAGTGTATTGAGGATGTCAAATAGCCCCAGCCATTCACCGAGGATGACGATGGACAAGATGACGGCAAAGACGCCACCCAGCAGCAGCCCGACCCGCCGGTTAAAGGCAGCCATAGAGAGGGTCCGCGGCGAAGGGGTTTTCGCTTCTACCATTTCTGGAACCGTATAATCGCCTGCCCCCGTCACCGCTTTGCGAATGGCCGGCAAATCAACCTGGTCAGGGTTAAGCTGGACAATGGCTTTTTCGGCCGCCAGCAAAACGTTGACGGAGGTGATGCCGGGTAACGCGGAAATGGCTTGCTGAACGTGGCGGGTGCATTCGGTACAATCCATTCCTTTTACGGGAATTTCGAGGGTGGTGGGTTTAGACATGGGGAAACTCCTTAGAGAGCCATGTTGGAAAGACGGCCGATTTTGGGCATCGGTTGGTGCCGATTAATGCTGGCAATCATCAAAGTTGTGACCTTATTCATGATTGAGTGTAACGGATGCATTCGTAAACGCCTCTGGCGACGTCAGCCAACAGCACATCAGCCAGAGTTAGAAGCTCCTTGACCCGGTGGTCGCTCAACTGGTAGTAAACATACCGGCCGCTTTGTTCGGCCGTCACAAGCCCGCAGTCGCGCAGGCAGCCGAGATGGTTGGAGACATTAGACTGCGTTAATCCTGTTTCCTGGACGATCTCCGTCACCGTTAAGGAGCCGTTGCGTAGAGACTCTAAAATAGACAGACGTGAGGTGTCGGCGAACCCACGAAATAGTTTGGCCTGCAGATCGACACTCTTGGGTTTAGCAGAAATAAGCATAGCTGGCATCCTTCATATCATTATATCAGTATGTGCTGATATTATAGACCAAATAATAACAGCAGCAACCAGGTCAATGTAATCACAAATGAGCTTTCCCAAGCAGCTGCCTTTCGATGCTGACATCCTCCCTAAGCGTAGCTGAAGCAAAGCTTGCCAAAAAAAAATTTAACGCTATGCTTGATACAAAATACCATTGATACTTTGTATCATTGAGGAGTTGGAAACAGGAGAAGAATAATGAATGATAAGCTGAGAATTATGATCGTGGCGGCCATGATCGCCTTGGGGGTAATGGTTACTGGTTGTGCTCCAGAAGCAAACGAGCAAGGCAGCACATTGCCAGAAACAAGCACTTCTTCAGAGGATGCCGAAACTGCCTCGATTGCGGATGAGCATGCAGAAGAGGAGGGGGAACATGCGGATGAGGAGGGGGAGCATGCAGAGGATGAAGGCGAGCATGCCGATGAGCATGGACATGAAGAAGAAGCGGAAATGCTCGCCCTGCCGGAGCTGAACGCGGCCGAGTTAGGTGGTGAGCCGCTGCGTGTGGTCGCCACCACCAGCATCATCGGCGACGTGGTGGCCCAGGTGGGCGGCGAGACAATTGCTCTGACCGTGTTGATGGGACCAGGGCAGGACCCACACAGCTATGAACCGTCCGCGCGCGATTTGACCACCGTTGCCGATTCGAACGTCATCTTTGTTAATGGCTGGAACCTGGAAGAAGGGTTAGCTGATGATTTGGAAAACATCGGTGAGGATGCCCCTGTCGTCCCCATCTCGGCCAATATCGAACCGATGGCCTTTGGTGAAGACGCCCATGATCATGAAGAAGGTGAGGAACACAAAGAAGGGGAAGAACACGAGGAAGGTGAAGCGCACGCAGAAGAGGAAGATCATGGAGATGAGCACGGTCATGATCACAGTGGTGCCGATCCGCACGTCTGGTTCAGTATCCACAATGTCGAGCAGTGGGTAGAAAACGTTGCCAATGCCCTAAGCGACCTTGACCCGGCCAACGCCGCCACCTATGAGGCCAACGCTGCCGCTTATCTGGCTGAATTGGAGACCCTGGAGGATTACGCTGCGGAACAGATGGGCCAAATATCGGAAGACAATCGTTTTCTGGTCACCAACCACGATGCCTTTGGCTACTTTGCGCATGAATACGACATCTCCGTATTGGGTACCATTATTCCCGGCATGAGCACTCTGGCTGAACCGTCAGCCAGTGATTTGGCCGACCTGATCACCGAAATGGAAGAACACGCCGTTTGCACCATCTTTACGGAAACCACTGTCAGCGATACCTTGGCGCAAACAGTTGCGGCCGAGTTGTCCGATTGCGACGACGTGCAAGTATTGACGCTGTACACCGGCGCAGTTGGCCCTGAGGGCAGTGGCGCAGATAGTTATATCGGTATGTTCCGTGCGAATGTGGATACAATCGTCTCCGGTCTGCAGTAGATGAAACAAACATTAACTTATCGAGGCACGTCGCATAAACCCGATACGCCCACCCTTGACATGCAAGAGGTGTCTTTGGCTTATGCGTCGGTAAACAGGAAGCTGGCGAAACGAGAAACGGCCGTCAATGCGTTGGAAAAGATCACCTTTCAAGCTGAACCAGGTGAACAAATCGCCATTATTGGCCCCAACGGCGCCGGGAAAAGCACGCTGTTGAAAGTCGCTGCCGGCCTGTTCAAACCAAATAGTGGCTCGGTCAAGATGTTTGGCTACACGCCGGATAGACATATCTGCATTGCTTACGTCCCCCAGCGCAGCGAAATCGATTGGCAATTTCCGGTAACTGTGGCCGATGTGGTCATGATGGGGCGCACCCGGCAAATTGGCCTTTTGCGGCGGCCCGGCAAACGGGATCGGGAGATTGTGCAAGCCAGTCTGGAGCGGGTACAGATGGGCCATCTGGCCCGCAAACAGATTGGCGAGCTGTCTGGGGGGCAGCAGCAGCGTGTCTTTATTGCCAGAGCCCTGGCCTTGGAAGCCAATTTGTTGCTCATGGACGAACCGCTGGCTGGCCTGGATGGTCCCAGTCAGGAAGCGACCCTGGATATTTTGCAAAGCTTGCGCCCGGACAAGGTCACGGTGTTGCTGGCGACCCATGATTTAGGCGTCGCCGCTGAACGGTTTGATCGGGTAATGCTGCTGTACAAACAGATCGTGGCCTTGGGTCCGGCAGCGGCCGTTCTCACAACAGCCAATCTCGCGGCTGCCTATGGTGGGTATATCCCCGCAAGCAAAAACGGCACTGCCCCATATATGGCTACAAGCGGGTGAGACAGATGGATTGGTTACTGGATCCCCTGCAGTTTGGCTTTATCACCCGGGCCTTGATTGCGGCCGTGCTCGTCGGTATCGTTTGTTCAACCCTGGGCACCTATGTCGTCCTGCGGGGGATGGCCTTTTTCGGCGATGCCCTGGCGCATACCATCTTGCCCGGGGTTGTGATTGCGTTTCTATTGGGCTGGCCGTTGGCCGTCGGCGCCTTGATTACGGGCGTATTGACGGCTTTAGGCATTGGCGTTTTGACCGATCAAGGCGAATTAAAAGAGGATACGGCGATAGGCATCATTTTCGTGGGCATGTTTGCCCTGGGCATTGCCCTGCTGTCTACCTCTGGTAACTACACCATCGATTTGGCCCACTTTCTCTTTGGCAACCTGTTAGGGGTGTCAACGACGGATTTATGGGTGATGTTGGGATTGGGAACGGCCGTTTTGCTAACCGTTTACCTCTTTTATAAAGAGTTTTTACTAATCTCATTTGACCCGATATTGGCCGCGACCTTGCGCCTGCCAGCTTCTTTCTACCGCTACCTGCTGCTCGTTCTCATTGCCGTGACTATTGTGACGGCCCTGCAGGTGGTGGGCATCGCGCTGGCCCTGGCCATGTTTATTACCCCGGCGGCGACCGCTTCTCTGTTAACCCGGCGGCTGCCCTCTATGATGGGGATCGCCGCCGGGATCGGTGCCTTTTCCGGCATTGCCGGGCTTTACCTTTCCTTCTACATGAATATCGCTTCCGGAGCGGCCGTCGTCCTTGTGGCGACGCTAATCTTTCTGATCGTCTTTACCTTCGCACCCGGTCGTGGTTGGGTCTGGTGACTTGTTTACTTTAACCAGGAGGCCATATGGACAGTGAAACAAAGAAAATTCTGGATGTCGTTGTGGAAAATGGGTATCGTCTTACAAGCGCGCGGCTGGCAATTATTACCGCGCTGGTAAACAGCGCCGAACACGTCACGGCCGATGACCTGGCAGATAAGGTGCGACAACAAGCACCCCATGTCGGTCGGATGACCGTTTATCGCACCCTGGATCTGCTGTGTGAATTGGGCATAGTGCGCCCCATATACCAGGGTACCGGTGCGGCCCACTATATTCTCATGGCCAAGGGCAGCCACCACCACCTGATTTGCAACCGCTGCCATGGGGTGATTGAATTTGAAGAGTGTTTTGCGGCCATGCTGATAGAGGAAATGGCCAAGCGATTTGATTTTCACATTTCCAGTCATCTGCTGGAAATTCATGGCTTGTGTGAAAATTGTTATGAATAAGAAAGAGATGATAGGTTCAGACAGCAGGCGCTCTTTTTTTGCCATTGTAAATGATATTTTGTATCAATTTATGGAGAAACTATGCCCACTTACGTCTATAAATGCCCCGAGTGTGAAGTAGAAGTAGAAGAGCGGCGCAAAATGAGCCAGGCGGATGATCCGCTGGATTGCCCGTTGTGTGGCGGGCAGCTGGTGCGCGGCATCACGACCTTCATGTTTAACAGGGGGCGGGCGGCACCTGCTCCCGAAACGTCTCTGTCAACAGCTGCCCCTCATGGCCGCAGCTGTCCTTGCTGTTACCCGATTCCAAGGAGAAATAAATGAGTTCAAAAAATGAGATCAGCCGTATTCCCGTGACCATTTTGACCGGCTTTTTAGGCGCGGGCAAAACCACGCTGCTCAACCACTTGCTGCATGGTGACCACGGGCGGCGCATTGCGGTGCTGGTCAATGATTTTGGCGCGGTGAATATTGACGCTCAATTGATCGTTGGTGTTGAAGGGGAAGATACGGTTAACCTGGCCAATGGTTGCATTTGCTGCACCATTCGTGACGATTTGTACCGGGCGGCCTTGCAAATATGCCAGCGGCCTGATCCACCAGAATACATTTTGGTGGAGACTAGCGGTGTTTCTGACCCGCTGGCGGTGGCGCAAACGTTTACCCACACGGCGTTAAGCCGCCACGTGTACGTAGAAGCAATTCTCACCATGGTTGATGCTGAGCAGTACGAGGCAATTCCGCGTGAGAATCAGGTGTTGGCACTAGACCAGATTGGCATGGCCGATATTGTGGTGCTGAACAAAGTTGATCTTGTCACTCTGCCGGAACGGGTTGCAGTTGAAGAACGGATTCGCTTCATCTCGCCCAAGGCGCGTATTTTGGCGACGAAGCACGGGCAGGTACCGTTGGGGTTGGTGCTGGGAACCGGGCTGCAAGAAACGGCGCGTGATTACGGCCGTTCCTCCCATGATGTTCACGTTCATGCCGCTCCCAATGGAAACGATCATACGCACGACCATGACCATGAACACGACCATGAGCATGATGATCATACTTTGCTGTTTCACACCTGGCATTATGAAGAGAAACGGCCGTTTCACTTCAAGTCACTGCAAAAGATGGTGAATAATCTACCTTTGTCCATTTACCGCGCCAAGGGATTTATCCATCTTAACGAGGCTCCAGACCGCAAATGCACCCTACATGTGGTTGGTAAGCGAGCCAGGCTGGTGGTGAGTGAGCCATGGGGCAAACTGGAGCCGACCACCAGCTTAGTGTTTATCGGCCTAGCCGATGGCGTGCCGGCCCAAGCATTGGCCGAGCAGTTTGAAGCGTGTTTGCTAGAAAATCAGCCACCAGCTACGCCTCTACGCTCGGCGATAAACTGGGTGCGGGATGCGTGGCAGCTCGCAGCAAGCAGTTAGGCACTCTTTTTTTGGCTATATAAATGATATTAAGTATCAATAGCGACAGAATATATGACGGAAAGTTATTGGATCAGCTATCCAGCAAAGTACAAAAAGCATATCAAGCCTTTGCTCCATCAACAAATGTGGCTATTTGGGCGTGATATTCTCTGTCCCGAAGGCAACCTCCTGTGTGAATACAGTTTTACCCGCGAACGGTCGGCCGGCCGAGGCGGCTCTATGTACACTCGTCGGGATGGTGCCCAACAAATTGTGCTGTGGGGGTGGGGCATTTGGTTTGGGCAGGTCGACACGGGCGCAATTTTTGTAAATCGATACAAAGCCAGGCCACAGTTTACGGCCGTTTCTGTCCTCTCCCAAACAGTCCACCGCGAAGAAGCACTCCCCCAACGAACAGACCGCGTAAGCAGCGTGACTGAGGCACAAACGATGCAAAGGCTGTGGGTCAATCTACTCGATTGGCTGGCCGATTATGAGGCGTGGGTGCTGGCGACGGCCGGGGACTGTTGGCGCCAATCTACGCTGCAATCGTTCAATCAAGCCGTCACCAAACCAGAAGCGGTTGACCAGTTGGCCAAGCAATGGCAAACGCTGGCTGAGCAGAGCCATGCCTTTCCCATTAACTCGAATACAAAAAAGGAAGGAATTAGATGAGCGATATACAAATAGAGAACCAGCGGCTGCCCGTCACCGTGCTATCCGGCTTTTTGGGAGCGGGCAAAACTACCCTCCTGAACCACGTGCTCAACAATCGGGAAGGGCTGCGGGTAGCGGTCATTGTCAACGATATGAGCGAGGTGAATATTGATGCCCAGCTTGTGAGTAACGGCGATGCGCAGTTGAGCCGCACGGAGGAGAAGCTGGTTGAGATGAGCAACGGCTGTATCTGCTGCACCTTGCGCGAGGATTTGCTGTTGGAAATCAGTCAGTTGGCTGCTGAAGGGCGATTTGATTACCTGCTGATTGAATCGACCGGCATTTCAGAGCCAATGGCGGTAGCGGCCACGTTTGATTTTCCGCTGGATGAGAACGGCCGGTCTCTGTCTAATGTGGCTCAACTTGATACGATGCTCACCGTTGTGGATGCCGAAACCTGGCTCGATGAATATACAAACCAACAAACGCTGCTAGAGCGAGGCATGGCTGTCACCGACGATGACGGCCGGACCCTGTCCGATCTGCTGGTGGAGCAGGTGGAGTTTGCCAACGTCATTCTCATCAACAAAACCGACTTGGTGAGCGACAAGCAGTTGGCCGAGCTCAAAAGCTACCTGCATCGCTTTAACCCCAGGGCGGTGGTGCTGGAAAGCAGCTACAGCCGCATTCCGCTTGACCGCGTGCTAAACACCGGGCTGTTCAATTTGGAAGCGGCGGCGCAGCTTCCCCGCTGGGCGGAAGAGCTGCAGGGTCACCACATTCCAGAAACGGATGAGTACGGCATCAGCAGCTTTGTTTACCGGGCCAGACGACCGCTGCACCCTCAGCGGCTGCTCGATTTTATTCAATCGGGTGGCTTTGGCTCGCTGCTCCGCTCCAAAGGATTCCTTTGGTTAGCCAGCGAAAGCGACATGGCTTACTACTGGTCCCAAGTGGCGCGGCAGGGGTATTTTCAAATGGCTGGCCGCTGGTGGGCGGCTGAATCCCGTGAAAACTGGCCCGAGGACTCCGAGATTCAGTTGGAGATCAACAACGCTTGGGCCGAACCGTATGGCGACCGGCGGCAAGAGATCGCCTGTATTGGCCAGAAGCTAGATAAGGAGCAGCTCATTGCCAAGCTGGATGCCTGTTTGCTAACCGATGAAGAGATGAGCCTGTGGCAGGCGGGCAAGCTGCACTTGGAGAATCCGTTTGTGGCCTCAGCCTAAGCGGGGCCTGGAGGGTATATCGATGACTATTGATGACGAAAAAATTCCCATCACCATCTTGTCCGGCTTTTTAGGCGCAGGCAAGACGACGCTGCTCAACCAAATTTTGCACGCCGACCACGGTTTGCGGATGGCGGTGCTGGTCAACGACTTTGGCGAAGTAAATATTGACGCTCAACTAATCGTTGGTGTAGAAGGGGAAACGATTAGCCTAGCCAACGGCTGTATCTGCTGCACCATTCGCGGCGATTTAGAAGCGGCCGTCCTTGATCTGATCCACACGGCCGACCCGCCTGAATATATTTTCATCGAAGCCAGCGGCGTCAGCGACCCTGGTGCGGTGGCGCTCACCTTTGTGATGTCGCCTGAACTGCGTGCCCGTGTGCGGGTAGATACCATCCTGGCGCTCATCGACACCGAGCAGCTTCTGGAGCTGGACGGCCAATCGGCCAAGCTCGCCCGCCGCCAGATTAGGATGGCAGACTTGCTCATCCTGAACAAAGTTGACCTGGTACCACCAGATACGGTCGAGCTAATCAAAGAGGTGCTTCGCGACCTGGTGCCGGATGTGCGGGTGCTGGAAACGACATATGGCCGTATTCCCCTGGAACTCATATTGAGCGTTGGGCGACACACGTTAGACACGCTCCAGCCCGATGCCACACTGGACATCCACGTGCATCCAGAAAAATCTGCCTCGGCTGATGGGCACCACGATCACGACCATGACCATGAGCACGAGCACGAGCACGAGCATCATGACCATACCCTCGTCTTTAGCACCTGGCGCTATCGCAGCGAACGGCCGTTGGCCTACCATGCGCTGCACGATGCGATCAAAGCGCTTCCCCCCACCATCTATCGCGCCAAAGGGATTCTTCATTTGGAGAGCAGCCCGGAACAAAAGCGCGTGTTACAGGTGGCCGGTTCCCGCGTCCACTTAACCCGCGCAGGTGATTGGGGCGAGCAGACGCCGTACAGCGAACTGGTCTTTATTGGCGAAGCGGGCAGCATCGATGCGCCACAGCTTCAGGCCACGTTTGACGGCTGTCTGGCTGAAAATGCCTCACCTGCTCCCGATCCGTATCAGGAGGTGCTGGCCTGGATGAGGCAGATGATGGGCGATTCATCATAGCAGCCGATTAACATCACGTTCTTAACGAGAGGTCGAAGAAATGGGCTTTTCCAACCATGTGCAGCGGCGCAGCAGCAAGCGCGCCGTTGGAAGGTGTAGGCATGTCAAGTCAAGCTAATGGCACATTTGATAGGAGAATTAAATTGAAACGGACACAGTACGATGTTGTGATTGTTGGCGCCGGTGCCGCCGGGATTGGCTGCGGCATGGTGCTGCAAGATTTGGGGGTGAAACGTTTTGCCATTTTGGATCGGGACGAGGTAGGGGCATCTTTTCGCCGTTGGCCCGCTGAAACGCGGCTGCTGACCCCCTCATTCACCAGCAACGGCTTTGGCATGTTAGATTTGAACGCCATTGCGCTGCGCACATCACCGGCTTACTCGCTCCATACCGAACACCCGACCGGATCAGAATATGCCGCCTACTTGCGGTCTGTCGCTCGGTACTTCGAGCTGCCCGTCCGTACGGGGGTGACGGTGGACCAGATCATGCCTCAAACAGGACAACCCGGCTTTGTCCTGGAAACGAGTCAAGGCAACATTCAGAGCCGCTTTGTTATCTGGGCGGCTGGTGAATTCCGATTTCCCAATCTGAACCCATTTCCCGGGGCGGATTTGTGCCGCCACTACGCGACGGTTCCTTCATGGCAGGAGATGCCGGGGGATGAGATCGTGGTGATTGGTGGGTATGAGAGCGGAGTGGATACCGCAATTCATCTTGCCAATAGGGGCAAGCGGGTACATGTGTTAGACCCCGATAAACCTTGGGATGAGACCGAGCCAGATCCCAGTCTCTCGCTTTCCCCCTTTACGTGGGATCGGTTACGCGAGGCGAACGGTGACGGTTTAATCTCCTTTGTCCCCGCTGCCGTCACACGGGTGGAAACGGCCGATAACGCCTACTGCGTGTACTTAGACAACGGCAAGACACTCACCATAGATCAGCCCCCCATTTTAGCCACTGGCTTTAACGGCCGTGTGCCACAAATCGCCCATCTGTTTGAATGGAACGAAGATGGCTCTGCCGTGGTGACAGAAGAGAGCGACGAATCCACCCTCACGCCGGGCCTCTTTTTGTCCGGTCCGATGGTGCGTCATCGCCGCGTCATCTTTTGCTTTATCTATAAATTTCGGCAACGCTTCGCCATCATCGGCAACGCCATTGCAGAAGAGCTGGGATTGGATACGGCCGTCCTCGAACAGTACCGCCAAGCCCAAATGTATCTAGACGATCTGAGCTGCTGCGCGGTGGAATGCGCCTGCTAAAAATGAGTTCTTCTGTATCAACTGTCTCTTTACCTGCCGTCGTTTTAGTCGGTTTAGAATCGGTTGGCAAATCGGCCCTTTTTCGCGCCCTGACCGGGCAGGCAACGGGAGATGAGCTGAACTTTCGCGGCTCGACCATCGGCGTGCGCACCGCGCCGCTGCCCGGGCAGGTGGCACAGGTCGTAGACACCCCCGGTATCCGCGTCGCTGACGACAGCGACACCACACGGCTGGCGCTGGCCCAAATTGAACAGGCGGACACGATTTTGCTGGTGGCGCGGGGCACGCACGCCCGGCAGGAAGTGGAAACGCTGCTGGCGCACTTTGGTCCCCAGTTGACGCGGCACAAAGCGGTTTTGGTGCTTACCTTTGCCGACCGCAGCCACGCGCAGTTGTCAACGGCCGTTCAGGCGTATACCGCTTTATTGGGTGTCCCCGTGGCGCTGGTGAATGCGCGGCAGATGGCGGCCACGGAACGAACCGCTTTACTGCAAGCGGTGGAAACGGCCGTTCCGCTTGCTCCCCAGCCGGTGGCCACCATCCCCCTGCCCGACATCCCCATCATCCAGCCGCAGACCACCCTGTACGAACGGTCGCATTGGGGTGCGCCTCTCTCCTTGCTCACCCTGTTTTTGCTCTTTGCCGTCCCCGTCTACCTAGCCTATATCTTGGCCGACAGCTTGCAGCCAATCGTCGATGCCGCCCTGATCGAACCGCTGGTGAACGGGTTTGCACCGTTGGCAACGGTCGTTCCCCTACTGTATGAGATGCTTGTTGGCGATTATGGCGTCATTACTCTGGGCTGGTACTCCTTCCTTTGGGCCTTCCCCGTGGTGCTGTTCATGGGCGTCAGCGTGGCTGTCACCGAAGAGATGGGGCTGAAGGATCGGATTATGGCCAGCCTAGACCCATGGCTGCGGCGCATTGGGCTAAACGGCCGTGATCTCATCCCCGTGCTTTCTGGCTACGGCTGCAACGTCGTGGCCGTGTTTCAGAGTCGGGCGTGCAGCCGGTGCACCCGCGAGGCATGTACCTCCCTCATCGGCTACGGTTCGGCGTGCAGCTATCAGATTGGAGCAACCCTCTCCCTCTTTGCCGTTGCTGGCCACCCAACTCTTTTTGTCCCCTATCTGCTGTTGCTGTTTGTGGTTGGGGCGATTCACACCCGCATTTGGTATAAGCCGCTGCCGCTGGAAACGGCCGTTTCTCTTGCCGACCGCTCCTTCTTGCAAAAACCATCTGGACGGGCCGTTCTGTGGCGGGTGCGCGCCGTCCTCAAACAGTTTCTCTGGCAGGCGATGCCCATCTTCCTATTGATGTGCGCCGTTGGGGCCGTTCTGGCCGACAGTGGCCTGCTGGATTGGTTGGCGGCGGGGCTGTCGCCGCTGTTAGGGCTGTTTGGACTGCCTGGGGCGGTGGCACCGGGCGTTATTTTCGCCATCGTGCGCAAAGATGGCCTGCTCATTCTCAACCAAGGGGAAGGAGCATTATTGGCTTCGCTGTCGGTGGGACAGATGTTTGTGTTGGTCTACCTTGCCTCCACCTTCACCGCCTGCCTGGTGACGCTGTGGAC
>JAAUYD010032229.1_pt1 | contig 18541 bp, 19 predicted proteins | sample 7278101 | NCBI WGS metagenome assembly JAAUYD01 (sample SAMN14350128, study PRJNA611818) | marine sediment metagenome | isolation source: surface marine sediment (0.6m) | place: French Polynesia: Moorea | collected 2018-08
AAAATTTGCCGCTGCGGCATCGGCAGGGATGATGGGGACGATCCGATGGGAAAAGACCTCTGAAGTCCCCGAAGCGGGGTTGAATGCGCTGACACTCTTAGGCGCATGCAGAACGCGTATCTTCAGGCGCGCTTGTGCTGCATGTAGATCATGAGGTCGATGGCGCTCCGCGCCACTCCGCAGCGCTCAGCAACGTTCTGCGGATCGGCGCCGTTGCGGATCAGACGAAAAGCCTCGTCGTAGTGTCCTTCGCGCACTGGATTGACGACGGCCATGGGCGTTTGATCGGCAGAAGGGCATACTTCTACTGCCATCGGGTCGCCACCGGTCATGCGCTGCAGGGCAGCGAATTCATCCCTTAAGGCCTGCTGAATGATGGTGTAGCTGCGCTGTGATTGCTGATTCAACATCTGAAGTTTGATCTGCGCGTGGAATGCGGATTCGGTGTCGGGCCCGGCGACCATTCGGCCATAGCGCCGCCGGTTGACCACCAGTATGGCTATCAACACCAAACTGACGGACAAGGCCAGAAAGTCCATCAACACACCATTGTTGAGCTGATTGAGGGCGAAATCCATGGGGTCTCTTTCATCGTGGGCGCTTCAAGCGGAAGCGTTCGTGCGATACCGGTTGTCTTGCTTAGATAACGACATTGATCCGTTGGCCGGGTGCAGGTCTTTTCTCCTTGTCACCGGTGCCGCTCGTGTCGGGATCATGTTTTTCCCGCCTGTCGGTGGAATGGTCGTGGTGCTTTTCTTCCGATTGGGGGTCGCGACGGTTTTGACGATCGCGCTCCCGGCGCGTCCGGTGCACGCGGCTCGGTGAGTTGACCGTTGGTACGCGCTCCAATGGTCGCAGGCGATCTACCATGCTATCCGATCCTTCCGACCGCATCGTCATCGGCGGGCACCGGCATCAGCCCCTTCAATCAACACGTCCAATGCGCGTTCGCGTCAGTTTTCGATGATCCTCTCGCGCCGCAATTTATTGCGCAAATGAATAACGGCCTGGGAATGAATCTGCGATACACGCGACTCGGTAATATTCAGTACCTTACCGGTTTCCTTCATATTAAGCTCATCAAAGTAGTAGAGTGACAGGACGAGCTTTTCTTTTTCGGGCAATTGTTCGATCGCGCTGGCCAAGGCCGCTTTCAGTTCGTTCAGGTTTGTGACGGTCAGGGCGTCATCGGCGTCGTCGGCCAAATATTTTAACAGACGCCCCTTGTCGTTGGATTCGGAGTAACCCATCTCCTCGAAACTGATGAATGAGATACTGGATAAACCTTTGATCTTGTCCAGTTCCTTGAGATCGATCTGCATGGCGTTCGCAATCTCATGGTCCTCGACATCACGTCCCAGTCTTTGTTCCAGCATGGCATAGGTGTGGTCCATTTCACGAATCTTGCGTCGATTGGAGCGTGAGAGAAAATCGCGCGATCGAAGTTCGCTAAGAACAGCCCCCCGGATCCTGTGAGTGGCATAGGTGATGAATTTATTGTCGCGTCCGGGGTCGAAACGGTCGATCGCCTGAATCAAACCGATCACGCCGACATTGTAGAGATCTTCGATGTCGACGGTCGAAGGCAGGTGAATGGCCATCCGGTTGACGATGCGTTTTACATGCGGCAGATAGTCCGTCATCAGTTGGTTCCGATCAGGAACCATCTTCTTCTTTGGCTGTGCGGAGTACTTACGGGCTGCTTTCATTCGGGCACCTACTGACGTTTGGCGATTAAAGATGTTGTTAGTGATACATGCGAAAAGTGTGCCTATGCTATTTCCATGAAAGTTCTTCTTGAAAAATATGATGCCAGACCAGATGGCTGTCGCCACGTACCGCCGATTGAGACGGCAGCGCCCTGGTTTTACGGGCCAAATTGCGAAAACCGCGAGCGGCCTGGGATTCCGGAAAAGCATGCGTGGCGATGCGTTGTTGTTTGACGCAGGCCGTCATGATTTCGTCCTGCGGGATACAGCCGAAGTAGTCGACTTCGATGTCTAAAAATTTTTGGGCCACGATATTGAGCTGCCGAAATATCTCGCGCCCCTCGTGGTCGTTGGCGGTCTGGTTGACAATCAGTCGACAGCGTTTTTCTTCGTATTTGAGCGCCAGAACCTTCATCAGCGCGTAGGCATCCGTTATGGACGTGGGTTCAGGCGTGACGACGACCATGGTGTCGTGAGCGGACACGCTGAAATCGAGAACGTTGGCCGATATTCCCGCTGCGGAATCGATCAATAAGATGTCCACCGTATCCAGCAGACGGTCCAACTCATAGAGTATGCCGATTTTCTGGTCCCTGGAGAGCCGCGTCAATTCCTGGATGCCCGATGCCGCCGGCAGAATCTGCATACCGCCGGGACCTTTCACCACGATATCGTCAATACGTTTTTCACCGAGGATGACGTGCGATAAGTTGTATCGGGGCGTGAGACCGAGCAATATGTCCAGGTTGCCCAAACCCAGGTCGGCGTCCAGGATGAGGACCCGCTGGCCCGCGCGGCTCAGTTCAAAACCCAGGTTGGCAACGATGTTGGTTTTGCCGACGCCGCCTTTACCGCTCGTGATCGAGATCGCGCGTGTCGACGGACGCGTGTGTGTGCGATCGCCAGTGGGCGCCGTTACCCTATCCGGTCGTCGGGCGCTGAGCGAGATGACTTTTTCCGATGGTTGAATCGCTGACATTATTACTGTTTCCCTTGAAGCCACGGTCGCGGCTTGGCGTTGTGGCACTAATCGACCGCCCGTTCGTGATGGAGCATACCGGTGATCGACATGTGCTGCGGATTGCAATACCGGCAAGGTTTGAAACGGTTATTCAAAGCGTCGGCAAAAGATCCGAACATGACGATGTTTTCTTTGTTGATCAGCCGAATCCATTTACACCCGGACCGGTGAAAGATGTCGGAGTTCCTGTTCGCCAGATACTGCCCGCCGGAATCCGTCGCCACTCTGGGTGTGCGCCCAGCCGCCGGGCTTTCCTTTTCCGCCGGTGCCTGCATCAGGAGACGTGCGAAGAGATCCAGGGATGCGTCGGTCAAATCCTGAGGCACGTCCGGCCCGTTGCACAGGCCGACCACCGGAAGCGCTGCGGCGCCCAAGAACTGCAAGACGCCCCCCAGCCGTGGATTCAGGTCGGCCTTGGTCACAAGGACAGCCGCCATGTTCAGGTCGTCGCCCATGGCGGCCGACAGTTGCATGGTTTCCACCCGATTGTCGGCACCGACCACCAGCCAAACGGTCAAATCGTCAATGAGGGGCAGGTGGGTTTGGAACACCGCCGGTCTCTTGGCCTTGCTGGCGCCGAGAGCCGGTGTGTCCACCAGAATAACATCACAGGCGGCCATGCTTTGGAGCGCCTTTTCGAATTCGGCGGCGGATTTGGGGATTGCCAGGGGAATCTTCAGAATTTCGGCATAGATGAGAAGTTGTTCGCCGCCGCCGATCTTTTCGCGATCCAAAGAGATCATCCCGACCCGGCGGCCTTCTTCATGCTGCAGACGGGCGGCCAGCTTGGCAATCGTCGTGGTTTTGCCGACCCCGGCATTGCCCACCAGGGCAATTGTGTGAGAGGTCTCCGCAGAGAAGGGCCAGGGCATGACTTCCAGGCCGTTGGCCTTCAGGCGCTTGCGCATTTGCGCGTTCAGATCCGCCGCCGAATTTTCCCTCTGATCCTTGATTTCAGGACCTGAAGAAGTGTGCGTCATGACCGCCTCCTGTCGGAGGGCCCCGTTCGAGGCGGCTTCACGGGTGACGGCATTGCCGTCGCGCTGGCGAGAAGGCTTTTCGGGGCCGATCCTCACAATGTCACTGACCTTTTCATGCGCGAGGCTTGGAATTCCGCGACGCCTGTTCAGAGGCCGTTCCTGGAGATCAACGAACCGTCCGGTTCCCGGTCGCGTTACCGCTGGCGGCAGTTGGTTCTGAATGGCCCCGTCGACAGCCGCCGTCACCTCGACGCCGACCTGGCGCGATATCCCCAGCAGGCGGTTTTCTTTGCGGATGTCTTTCGCGGACAGGATAACGGCCTCGGCGCCCAGTTCGCGTTTGATCTGTCGCAGGGCTTCGGTCATGTTTTTGGCTTCAAAGCGTTTGATCTGCATCTTCAGTTAATCTCCACCACACCGATCGTCTGCACCTGGGCGCAGTTCATAACCTCGTCGTAAGAGAGCACGGCCAGGTTGGGCACGAGTCGATCGATCATACGTTTGAAATGAATCCGGACTTGGGCCGAACACAAAACGGCCGGCTGGCTGTTCAAGTTGACGAAAGCTTCGATATGACCGGAGAGGGCCTGGACAATCCGTTCCACCATCCGCGGATCCATGGCCAAAAAGCTGCCGTGTTCGGTGCGCTGGATCGATTCGGCGATCGTCGTTTCTATCTGCTGATCAAGCGTTACCACAGCAAGTGCGCCGGTAGGCCCGATGTAGGGCTTGACGATGCTGCGCGACAGGGCCTGCCGGACGTACTCCGTCAAGATATCCAGATCCTTGCTCATGGGCGCCCAATCGGCCAGTGTTTCCAAAATGGCCAGCAGGTCGCGGATCGAAACCTGTTCCTTGAGCAGGTTCTGCAGAACCTTCACGACACCGCCCAACGGTAGAAGGTTGGGTACGAGTTCCTCGACGACCTTGGGGTAGGATTCCTTGAGATGATCCAGCATGCGTTGCACGTCCTGACGACCGACGAGCTCATGTGCGAAACGCCTGATGATATCCGAAGTGTGGGTCGTCATGACCGTGGCGATGTCGACGACGGTGAATCCGTCGGCGATGGCCTTCTCGCGAAGCTCATCTTTGATCCAGACCGCCGGCAGGCCATAGGTCGGCTCGGTGGTCTGGACACCGTCGAGTTTGCCAACGGCATCCCCGGGGTCCATGGCCAGAAAATGATTCAAGACGAGATCGCCGCGGGCGATTTCATTGCCTTTCAGCAGCAGGCGATACTCGCCCGGCTGAAGCTGCATGTTGTCCTGAATATGGATCGGCGGGACGATGATACCGACGTCTTCCGCCATCTGGGTGCGAATGGTCCGGATGCGATTCAGCAGTTGGCCGTCCTGTTCGAGATCGACCAGGGGGATGAGCCCGTAGCCGACCTCGAGCGAGAGGATGTCAAGGGGCGGCAGGGCGTCCATACTTTCGGTGATCGGTACGCTCTCGACCGGGCTTTCCGTTTCCGGGGCTTCCTCGGAGAGCGCAAGCGTCGATTTGTAGATGGCATAGGCGATGCCGGCCGTAATGCCGGCCAGAATGAGAAACGGCAGTGTCGGCATGCCGGGAACAAGCGAGAAACCCACCAGCACAGCGGAGGCGATGCCGATGGCACGGTGGTGGAACATAACCTGGGTGGTAATATCACGTCCCAGGCTCGACTCGGAGCCGGCCCGGCTGACAATGATGCCGGCGGCCGTGGAGATCACCAGGGCCGGAACCTGGGAAACCAGCCCGTCGCCCACCGTCAGCAGCGTGTAGTTCTGCGCAGCCTCGGAGAAACTAAGCCCGTTCTGCAGGACGCCGATGGTCAGGCCGCCGAATATGTTGATCAGGGTGATGATAATGCCGGCGATGGCATCTCCGCGTACAAACTTGTTGGCCCCGTCCATGGCGCCGTAGTATTCGGCCTCCCGCGCAATGGTCTCGCGCCGGGTGCGCGCTTCTTCTTCACTGATCAGCCCGGCGTTGAGGTCGGCATCGATGCTCATCTGCTTTCCCGGCATGGCATCCAGCGTGAAGCGGGCCGCGACTTCGGCGATGCGCCCCGCACCCTTGGTGATCACCATGAAATTGATGATTACCAGGATCAGAAAAACGATGATCCCGATCAGGTAGTTGCCGCCCACGACGAAATGGCCGAAAGCCTGAATGACCTTGCCCGCCGCACTCGTTCCTTCAGCGCCATGCATGAGGATGATACGGGTCGAGGCGATGTTGAGGGCCAGACGGAAAAGCGTGGCCAGCAACAAAATGGATGGAAAGGATGAAAGTTGAAGGGGATGAACGATATACATCCCCACGAGCAGCACGATGATCGCTCCCGTGATGTTAAAGGACAAGAGCAGGTCCAGCACGAAGGGCGGCAGTGGGATGACCATCAGCACCAGAATGCCGACCACCAGGCTGGCCATGATGATATCGGCATTGTTGTTCAGGAAAGCCATTTGATCGGGGAGACTGTTTTCGTGGGCGTGTTCCATGGCCTTTTCCAGGATGCGTTGAGGTCAATCACCTTAACCGACGGGCCCGAAATTTTGCAGGAACCATGCCTGAAGAAGGGGCGTCTCCGGAAAAAACGCCCTTCCGGCATTTATCCCGAATAGCTACATGATTTCAGGCTGATAGCGATGAGGATGCCAGTGTCAGGAACAACCCGGAAAACGGATGACGCGGCCTCACAGGAGCGGTCACGTCAATACCGCCGATGGCTGTCAAGCTTTTGACAGCGATGGATCGGGCTTGTCCGGGGCATCGACCCCGGCCGCATCCGGATCGAGAGCGAATGGCGGATGCCCCTTTTCTTCAGCCCGAGGAGCGAATCCCTTTGAGCCGATAGACATGGGCCAAAACTTCAGCGATGGCCTGATAAAGTTCCACGGGCACCGGATCGCCGATTTCGGTGGCTTTATAGAGCGAACGGGCCAGCGGTTTGTTTTCAACCAAGGGCACGTCATGGGCCTGGGCCGTTTCACGGATGCGCCGGGCCATGTGGTCGGCGCCCTTGGCCACCACCTCTGGAGCGGCCATGGTGTCGGCATCGAACCGGATCGCGATCGCCAGGTGGGTCGGGTTGGTGATGACCACATCGGCTTCCGGCACCATTTCCATCATCCGCCGGCGAGCCATTTCGATCTGCATGCTGCGGATACGGGCTTTGATCTGGGGGTCCCCGTCCATCTGCTTGCGCTCTTCCTTGATTTCCTGCTTGGTCATCATCAATTCCTTCTGATGCTGCCAGCGCTGATAGCTGAAATCCGCAGCCGCCAGAACGATAAGCCCCAGGCAGACGAAGAAAGCGATTTTAAATGCGGCTTCGCCCGTAAAAACCATGATGGCAGCGACATCCATCTGCGTCAGGGCGGGGATGACATCCAGATCCCGCTTGAGAATCAAATAGGCGATGGTGCCGATAAACAGGATCTTGAACACCGATTTCCCCAGCTCGACCAGGGATTTGAGGGATACAAGCCGTTTGATCCCGCTCCAGGGGTTGATCTTTTTGAAATCGGGCGCCAGGGCGTCTTCCTTGAGCAGGAAACCGAACTGCGAAACATTGGCGAGAATGCCGACGACCACGAGTAGCAGCATGATCGGCATGAGTATCACGATCACTTGATCGAAGCACCACCGGGCCAGGGCGCTGGCGCTGAGGGCGTCCTGCAGCACGGGGGCGTTCAGCTGCTGGTAGCTGCCGGCGATCAGGACCTCCATCCGCTGGAACATGAAGCCCCCGGCAAAATAAAAAAAACCCAGCGCCGCCAACAGGATCATGGCGGAAGGAATCTCACGGCTCTGGGCCACCTGCCCCTTTTTGCGGGCATCCGCTATTTTCTTGGGGGTGGGCTTTTCGGTGCGGTCGCTCTTGTCGCTGGCCACGCGCCCTCCTTAGGGACCCATCAAGCGGATCACGCCATTCAGCTGGATACCGAAATCCCGGAAAAGCGTGACCAGAAAGAGACGGCAATACGGCAGACTGAAAATGACAAAGGCAAGTCCCACCACGATCTTCAGCGGCATGGCCACGATGAAGATGTTCATCTGGGGCACGGTCCGGGCCAGCAGTCCGAAGGCCACGCTGGTCAGGATCAGCACGACAATCACGGGGGCGCCGATCTTGACCGCGATGACGAACATGGCCCCGGCCGTGTCGAACAGGTGATTGATGACCGGGGCCGACAGCCTGAAATTGAACAGCGGCAAGAGATGGAAACTGTCCACCATGCTGCGGAAAAACCAGTGATGGGCATCGATGGTGAGAAAAATCAGCATGGCCATCAGATTGTAGGCCTGGGCCAGGATGGGAATCTGCAAGCTCGTGGCCGGGTCCATGATGTTGGCGATCGCAAGCCCCATCTGATAGCCGGCGATCTGGCCGGCCATCTGCACCCCGGCGAACAGAAGTCTTACGAGCAGGCCAAGGCAGGCCCCGAGCAGAACTTCGCCCGTGGCGCCGACGACCAGGAGGGCCCAGTTTTCCAAACCCGCCACACGACCGAGGTCAAGGACCGGGAAGATGGCCAAGGCAATGGCCAGCGCCAGTCCGGCCTTGATCATGACCGGAAGGTTGCGACTGCTGAAGACCGGCATGGCGGCCAGAATGGCGACAACCCGCAACAAAACCATAAAAAAGAGCATCAGTTGGTCGAAGGGAAGGCGCAGCGCGAGCATCACAAAGGCCGTTTCGCTAACGAAGCATGTCCGGCATGCCGATGAGCAGGTTTTGCAGGAAGTCGATCAGAACCTGCAGCATCCAGGGGAAAGCCACCAGAAGCGCGACCGCCACGGCCAGCATCTTCGGAATGAAGGTCATGGTCATCTCGTTGATCGACGTGGCGGCCTGGAAGATACTGATCACCAGACCGGTGACCAGTCCGGCCAGCAGCATGGGGGCCGCCAGAATGATGGTGGTCTTGATGGCTTCCAGGAAAAACCCCGTGACGAATTCCGGTGTCATGGCCGAACGCCCCCCTTCAGGCAAAACCTTTCACCAAAGACCCGACGATCAGATGCCAACCGTCGGCCAGAACAAAAAGCATCAGCTTGAAAGGCAGCGACACCATGACCGGTGGGAGCATCATCATCCCCATGGAGAGCAGCACGCTGGCCACCACCATATCGATAATCAGAAAGGGCACATAGAGCATAAACGCCATCTGAAAGGCGGTTTTAAGCTCACTGATGATGAACGAGGGGATCAGAACACTGGTGTCCACGTCTGCCATGGCCCGCGGCCGTGGGCGCTTGGCCACTTCGATCATCATGGCCAGGTCTTTTTCGCGGGTCTGTTTGAACATGAAGGCGCGTACCGGTACGATGGCCCGCTCCAGCGCCTCACGCTGTGAAATGGTTTTGTCCAGATAGGGCTTGAGCGCATTTTGATGCACGTTCTGCCAGACGGGGGTCATGATGAAAAACGTCAGGAACAGGGCCAGTCCGATAATGATCTGGTTGGGCGGCATGGACTGGGTGCCGATGGCCTGGCGCAGAACCGACAGGACAATGGCGATCCGCGTGAAGGACGTCAGCATGATCAAAATGGCCGGCGCCAGGGACAAAACGGTCATCAACAGAAAAATCTGCATGACCACCGAGGTCTGGCCCGGATCGTCGGCCGCATCCATCGCAATGCTGATGAACGGGGCCTCCGTGGTTTCCGCCGCCTGAACCGGCGCAGACATAAAGATGAGAAAACCCGCCAAGGCCACGACCGCCGCCAGCCGCCGGAGATGGGCGGGACGATATTTCCTGTCAGCCAGGCTCATGGGGATTCATCCGGGCGGCTGGTGGGGATCGCCGTGGTTATGGTCGAGGTCAGGCGCTGCAGGTGTTCCTTGAAGCCGGTTGCGGCGGCATTGTTCGCCTGCGGCGAAGCCGCCGCATGAATGCCGTCCGGATCGTCGATACGCTCGAGCAGTGCGATATGCTCGGCGGTCACACCGAGCACCAGAACGGCTCCCGGCACCTGGACCATAGCGATGTTTTTCTTGACCCCCAGATGGGCGTTCTCCAGAACACGAATACGGCGGCCGCTCCTTCCGCTGCCAGCGTGCAATTGTCGACGCAGGTAGACATTCAGAAAAACCAGACCGCCTACGATCAGCACGAGCACGGCGATCATCTGCAATCCATCGGCCAGCATCGGGGTCGTGTTCATCGCAACTGCTCCACGCGCTCCATGGGGCTGATGATCTCGGTGACCCGGATCCCGTATTTCTCGTTGATGACAACCACTTCCCCACGGGCCACAAGCTTCTGGTTGGCCAGGATCTCGAGCGTCTCACCAGCCAATTTGGAAAGCTCGATAACCGATCCCTGCCCCAGCTTCAGCAGGTCGTTGACCAGCATCTGCGTCCGGCCCAGTTCAACCGAAACTTCCAGAGGGATGTCGAGGATGAACCCGAGATTGGCCGATTGGTCGGGGCGCGTTTTCTCGTTCAGGGCCGAGAATTGATAGCTGTCCGTTTCACCGCCGCCGGCATTTTCAGGCACGCCGCTGTTTGCTTGCTCATTGACGGAATTCATTCGCTGTCGCTCGCAATCTTCTCCGGGAGGATGGTTTCCGTCAGTTCAACGGCGCGATTGCCGTTGACGATGCCCGGAAACCCCCGATATTTGGGGACGCTTTCGATGTTGACCGTTATGGGGTCATGCGGCCCGGTGTTGAGAGTGAAGATATCGTTTTCCTGCAGACTGAGCAGGTCGCCGAAGGTGTGATCGGTATGCCCCAACTCAGCGATCAGTTCCACTTCGGTCTTCTCCAGCATTTTTTGAATGCGGTCGCTGAAGGCGTGTTCGGTATCCTTGGCGCGCAGATAGCGCGAAGACAATTTGTCCTTGATCGGTTCCAGCATCCGGTAGGACAGACAGATATGGAAATTCCCGGAAAATTCTTCGCTGTTGATCGAAAACACGATAACGATCATCAATTCATCCGGGCTGACCATGTGAACGAACTCGGGTTTGGTTTCGCTTTTTTTGGGCGTGATCCGGATAGAGAAGACCCGCTCCCAGGCCCGTTCGAAATCGCCCAGCAGTTCACGACTCAAACGCTGCAGCATGCCGTTCTCAATCATCGTGAACTCGCGGCTCTGCTTGAGGGGCTTTCCTTTACCGCCGAACATGCAGTCGATCATCGAGAAGACCAGGCCGGGCTCGATGGCCAGCAGCGCCGAGCCGATCAAAGGCTCCATGGTATAGATCGTAAAACTGGTCGGGTTCGAAAACGCCTGCATGAAATCTCCGAACTTGACCATTTCGGTGGAAACGAACTTGACTTGAAAGGTCTGTTGCAGGAGGGCCGAGAGTGAATTTTGCAGAAGGCTCGAGTATTTGTCGTAAACCTCTTCAAGCGCCGAGAACTGATCCCGCAGCATGATGTTCTGCGAAGTGAGGTCATAGGACTCGGCTCTGGCCTCAGGCGGTTCCTCCTCCACCTTAAGATCGACCTCGCCGCTGTCCATGGCGGTGAGCAAGGCATCAATTTCGTCCTGGGAGAGAACGTTTTCGGCCATGGCAAGTGTTCCTATTGAACGACGAATTCGGTGAAATAGATATTGTTGATGACATCCTTCCGCAGCAACGCGTTCAACCGGGTCATGATCTCCTGACGCAGCAGGGTTTTACCGTCGGCGGTCCGGATTTCCTGGAAGCGTTTGGTGGGCAGAATCATCAGTATGATGTCACGCACCTGGACCAGGCGCTGTTCGATAATATCCACGGTTTCGCCCGCCTTGAGTTCGATCTGCATGGTTACCCGCAGATAACGCTTGGATTTTTCATCCGCGAGGTTGACGATGAAGGTATCCAGCGGGAACATGGCCCCGGTCGCCAGAAGCCCCTCCTCATCCGCTTCCTCGACCTCCTCCTCCGGCGGGCGGACGAGGGCATCCAGATCGGCCAGCTTGTTCCACATCATGTAAAAGCCCCCGCCCACGGCGCCGACAAAAACGAAGGCGACCGCAATGACCGCGATAAGAATGATCTTGTTCAGCTTGTCTTTCTTTTCCGCCATGAATTTTCTCCCGATCCCTTCCCGTATATGGATTCGGTATCCTCCGCCCTGTCGGTCATCGACTCGAGGCCGGCAAAGGCCTGATTGAAATTGAATCGACAGATAATTTAGCAATATATGTGCCATTGGCGGTGAGATTTTCAGCCGGTCGGCTGGAGGGCGGAAGTGCCCGCACGGAAGCGGATTGTCGCAGGAAAGGCGGAAAAAAGGACGGTCGACGCACAACCGCGGGCCACCGCTGGAATCTCTGATTTGACGCCTGTCAACACGTTGACAGCGCCACGCGCGAGGAGGCCATAAAATGAGGGCGGGTGGGCTACGACATCGTCGCAACAGCCTGGCACCCGCCCTGACATTGGGGAGGTCGATTCGGTTTACTGCCGTCTAACGTTTGATATTGATCAACTCGTTTAAAATTTCATCGCTGGTGGTGATCACCCGCGAGTTTGCTTGAAAGGCGCGCTGGGTGGTGATCATCTTAACAAATTCCTGCCCCAGATCGACGTTTGACATTTCGATGGCGCTCGGGCTGATGCTGCCCAGGCGTCCGCTGCCGGGGACGCCCGGCATGGCATCACCGGACTGCAGCGATGCCGCGTAGAGATTGCCGCCCATCTTGGTCAATCCGTAATAAGAAGGGAAATCCGCCAGGGCCACCTGAAAGAGCGGCACCAGCTGACCGTTGGAGTATGAACCGGTAACGACCCCGGCTTCGTTGACCGACACCGCGCGCAGCGATCCGGCCGGAAAACCGTTCTGAGTCTGGAAAGTGGTCGTGGATTGGGATGCGTACTGGGTTATATCACCGTTCGTCGAACTCGTGGCGGCATCGTACAGATCCCAGGTAAGGGTCGGCATGGTAGCGCCGGTGCTGAGGGTCAGGTCGATTGTGGGGTCAGTGGTGCCCAGCAGATCGCCGGTGGTGGCATCAAAGGCGATCGCGGTGGGTGCGGCCGGGGTGACCGCCGTGGCCATCGTGGAATTGGCCTGCCAAGTCCACGCGTTGCTGCCGGTTTTGACGAAGTCAAGGGTCAAGGGCACGTCGTTGCCCAGTGAATCGAAAACCGTAATCGTCGTGGAGTAGGTGTCGCCCACCAGGGCGCCGGAATCGAGATTGACGTCGACGGTGAATTCGGTGGAGGCCTGTGGCGGGGTGGTGCTCTCGGTCGGGATCTGGATGGCATCCAAAGTGCCCAGGTTGAGCGAGCCGTCGGGGTTCTCGGAAAGCACCCGGTAGCCCTGAAGCTGCAGATCGTCGGGATTGACGAGTCGCCCGTCGCGATCGAAAGTGAACTCTCCGGCCCGGGTGAAGAAATTGGAGCCGGACGCATCGTTGACCATGAAGAATCCACGCCCGTTGATGGCCATATCCATCGGAGCGCTGGTGTTTTCCAGCGATCCCTGACTCCAGATCGGCGTGGTTCCCCAGAACTCGACGCCCCGGCCGATATCGTTGCCGCCTCCGCCGATGGCCTGGCTGAGTACGTTGGCAAACGAGGCGCGGTTGGACTTGAATGCCGTGGTGTTGACATTGGCGATGTTGTCGCCGATCACGGTCATGGCCGTGGAGTTGGCGTTCAATCCCGAAATGCCTGCGAACAATGATCCAATCATCGTGTCCTCCTAATTGCTTGGTCGTGCTGTAAGGTATCGCTATTCATTAATCGTGGGTGTAACATTAATTTTCCGAGGGGGTGCCTGCGGGCCGGATCACCTCGATGACGTCCTTCATCGCCACTTCGCGTCGACCGATTTTGAGCACGGCCTGACCGTCGGCGAAGGCAACCCCGTCCACACGCCCGCTGCTCAGCGCACGGACACCGAGTTCCTCCCCGCCGGCGCTGACGGCCATGGCCTCGAAGCGGTAGTCACCGGGCGGCATCGGATTGCCGTCACTGTCTTTCCCGTCCCAAGGGGCGGTCTGACGGCCTGCGGCCTTGCTGCCGCATTCAAATGACGACACAAAACCGCCGGTGGCATCATAGATGCTCAAGTAGACATTGTGAGCCGGCGCCTCAAGTTCAAAGGCCAGCGCGGCATCGGCTTCGCCGTCATGGGCGAAATCGCTGCCTTCGGACAGGACGGTGTGACCGATATATCCGACAGCCTGCGAACTGGCGAAAGCAGCCTGCGAATGGGCCATCTCTTCGAGTTGGCCGTTCATGTTGCTCAGCTGTTCGAGGGAGCTGAACTGGGCCAGCTGGGCGGTGAAATCCGTGCTGTCCATAGGGTTCAGAGGATCCTGATGCTGGAGTTGGGTCACCAGAAGGTTCAGGAAATCGTCCCGGCCGAGTTCACCGGGTTTGGCCGTTTCCGCGCTTCCAGATGCCGGGATGGTCGATTCGACGCCCGCGATGGTCATGATTGCTATTCTCCGCTTGCTTTAGATTGAAACTTTTTCCGCCCGGCCTGCGAACGTCAGGCGAAGTAGTCGATTCCGGGAGATCGTTCAGCAGCCCCCCGTCGGATTTCCGGCTTGATCTCATCCGCAGCGTGCGTCTCCTCTTCCGCCACTTGGCCGGAAATGCGGTTGCCCGAACGACCGTCTCGAGCCCGTCGCTCGCCACGACGGAAATGCTGTTTTTCTTCCTCAAAGCTCACATCGAATTCCTCGACTTGGAGACCTTGCTGCTGCAGTTCGGCCCTCAATTGCGGCAAGCTGGATTCAAGCAGATCGCGGGCCATCGGAAATTCGGTCATGATTTTGATACTGACCATGTTGTTGTCCGTGGAAATTTGAACCCGCAGACTGCCCAAATGCTCCGGTTTCAGCGCAATCCGGGCCTCGGATTGATGGCCCCTGACCGTCACGGCAACGCGCTCGACAATCGAGGCGAGATTGTTATGGCGAAACCCTTCAGGCGTCGGAGGAAGCGGTCTTTCCGGGGCTGGCGCCTGGGCGGTCTTCTCGCCGGGTGCAGCCGCCACCCTCTCAAAGCCGCTTAGTCCTTCAGGACGCTGTTCAACATCCGGGCGCGCGGTTTGAACCAGACGCTGGACCGCTGGCGGTGTGTCTTTGGGGAGCGTTGCGGTTCCATTGTCCTCAAGACTCTCCTGGGCTTGGGTCGGACCATCGGAACGGACACGCCCTTCGAACGCGTCGATGGGGCGTCGGTCATTGGCGGACGCCCTGGTCGCCGCTGCGGGCGGTGTCGCGGTCGCTTCAGGGACGCTGTCGACAGCGCTTTTGATGGGATTGCCGTTTTTAAGCGCCTGGACCTCTTCGCGAGACGCTGGAGGCGCTGCCGGCGAGTCTTCCAAGGACTTGAGCGTCTCGGCCGAAGACAATCGCCCTTGTACGGCATCTGCCTTGACTTCCGTGGCTGGCGGCCGGAAGTTCGCCTGTCTTGTTGTGCCCGGCGATTGTGCCGGCTCGGCCGGCGACCCGGCGCTATCATCCTCGGCGGCCGGTGCGGTGGCCAATGAAGCCGCCAATGCTGGCGAAGGTTTGGCTTCCAAGGCCGCCCTTGTCGCCTCTTGGCTTTCGCCGGGCAACACGTTGGGGGTCAGATGTGATGCGGCCCGACCGTTTTCAGCGGGCGCTATCGCCGTTGAATCGTCTGCTGGCAACGCCAAGCGTCCGACCCGACCGATCGCATGTGATTGGCGGGGTGAATCGATGGCGACGACGACAGCTCCGGCGACCGCCTCCGCCGATTCCTTTGATGCCTCGGCCCCCGTGCGAACGTCCGGGATATCGTCGCCTACCGGTGATTGTTGCTCGCGGGCCACAGGCGCGGCAGCGTCTCGCTCGATTTGTCCTTGCGCATTAATTTCCTGCAGGGTCGTTTTGAAATCGGCCGGTGGTTGTTCTTCAACGGGAGCTGTAGAACCTTCGCGACCGGCACCGCAATTCTTTGCCGCGGGGGGCGTATCGACCGTAAGCGGCATATTCGGAACAGCGTTCAAAATGGTCTTCCTTTCACATTCACGCGCGTCATCGCATCGTCAGGTTGAAATGTTCCGCTGAACCAATAGTTCAGCATAAACCGTGCCACTAAATCAGATATCCCGATTCTGGCGTTGAAGCGATCGAAAAATCACGTATTGCTTCGCTAAAGGCTTGATGACGCGCGATGCGGCCGATCATCGCGCCGGCGACGGGTAAAAACGATGCGGCAGATTGTGCCCCTACCGGCATGTTTTTCCCTGTCCCCGCCCCCACCCGATAGGGATTGTTGTCATGCGTCATCATACGCGCGGACCGAAGCGGTGCTTTTTCGTCTGGATGTGATGTCTCCGAATCAGGACTCCCCCTGAAATCGATGCAAAGCCACCTCATCGAGAATTTTTTGCTCCTGCGCCAACCCCTGACGCGTGGTTCTTTCCAGAAAACGCTCTTTGAGCTTCCCGATGACCTTGCGGTTCTGAAGCGACGCCTTCAGTTGCTCCCGCTTGGCTTCACGCTTCGCCGCCAAGTTTTCCACCAATGCCATCTGCGCCGCGATTTCACGGTCGAGTCGCCCCAGATAGCGGTGGTAGCGCTGCAAGTCATCCGCCGTGACATTGATTTTCATTTTCGATTTAAGCTCGCTTTCATGGCGGAACCGGTTGTTCCGCATCCCGTCCAGAATTTGGCGTGCCTCTTTCCAGCGGCGGCTGGCGTCGGAAAATTCTTGGTGAGCCAAGTCCTCGAGGTGTTGGCGGTGCTGCAATACGGATTCCAGTTTAAACCGCGGCGCCATGCATCCTCGCTAGCCCAGCATGGCCTTCAATTGCCCGAAGCTGTCCTCAACACTCAGCGTGGCGTCAATTTCTTGGCAGAGGTAGGCCTTGATGGGTCCGATCATCTTCACGGCGTAGTCGATCTCCGGATTGCTTCCCTCAACATAGGCGCCGATATTGATGAGGTCCTCGGCTTTGCTGTAGGTTGCCAGCACATTTTTCAACTTGCGGGCCAACGCGATCTGCTCGGGGCTGACGATGTCGTCCATGACACGGCTGATGCTGCGGGATACATCGATGGCCGGGTATTGTCCCTGCATGGCCAACTCGCGGGTCAGCACGATATGTCCATCCAGAATCGACCGGATGGCGTCGGCAATCGGTTCGTTGGTGTCATCGCCTTCGACCAGCACCGTATAGAGCCCGGTGATCGATCCGCGCGTGGCCGACGTCCCCGCCCGTTCCAGAAGTTTGGGCAGAAGCGTAAATACCGAGGGCGTGTATCCCTTGGTTGTCGGCGGCTCGCCCAATGCCAGTCCGATTTCTCTTTGGGCCATGGCGAATCGGGTGACCGAATCCATCATCAAATTGACGTGCAGCCCCTGGTCGCGAAAGTATTCCGCGATGGCCGTGGCGACAAAGGCGCCGCGCATTCGGATGAGCGGGAGGTGGTCTGATGTCGCCACAACGATGACCGATCGGGCCAGCCCGTCGGGACCCAGCTGTTTGTCGATGAATTCATTGAGTTCGCGTCCGCGCTCCCCAATCAAGGCGATCACGTTGACGTCGGCGGTGGTTTTTTTGGCGATCATCCCCAGCAGCACGCTCTTGCCGACGCCCGAGCCCGCAAATATGCCGACCCGCTGTCCACAACCCACGGTCAGCAGACCGTTGATGGAGCGAATGCCCAGGTCGAGGGGCTCGCGGATTCTTCTGCGCTGAAGGGGATTGATCGGTGTGGCGTAAATCGGGTAATTCGTCTCGCCCTGCAGCGGGCCCCGACCGTCGATGGGATCGCCCAGACCGTCGATGATTCGGCCCAGCAGGCCGCGCCCTACTGGCAGGTAGGCCTGCGTCTGCCGCGCCACGACGGAACTGCCCGGACCGATGCCACGAATCTCCTCGAGCGGCATCATCAATACGCGATTGTCGCGAAATCCCATCACTTCGGCGGGAAAACGTCTGCGGCCGTCTTTAGTGGCGATCTCGCACACCGTACCCAATCGGCATTCCGGCCCGATGGACTCCACGACGAAGCCGACCACCCGATTCACCTTGCCGCAGGCCCGGATGGTCCGGCATTGATCAAGGCGATCGTGATAGCGCTGCATGCAAATCGTTGATGTCATGGCCGCGCCTTTCAGCTTTCGTTTTGGATGCCCATCGATTCCGCCCGAAAGGCTTCTTCGATGGCCTCGAATTGCTTGGTGATGCGGGCGTCGATATCGCCGTATTCCGTGTGCACCATGCAACCGCCGGCTTCGATGGCGTTGTCTTCTTCAAATTGAATGTTGTCCGCGTTCAATCCCAGTATCGCCTTTGCCGGTGTGCTTTGCAGGCGCTCGATATCGGCGGGATTCAGACGAACGCGTATTTTTTCAGGCTCTTCCACGTCTTTCAGCGCCTCGCGAACAATTTCGGCCACGAGCGCAGGGTCGGTTTGGAGTGCTGCGCCAACCACCTTGCGACCGATATGCAGGGCCAAATCGACCACCTCGCTTTCAATCTGATGGTGAAGTTTCTGGCGTGTATCCGTCAGTTCGGCGATCAGGTTTTCCAGCGTGGCGACGAGCGGATTCAGGCGGTGTTCGGCCAGGGCGAGGGCATCCTTTTCTCCCTGGGCAAAGCCCTCGGCATAGGCTTGCTTGGCCAGACGCTCCAGATGCTGGCCTTCCTCCCGCGTGGAACCGTCCCTGCGGGCGTTTATCGTGTCCCCCGCCTGGGGCACCCCGTTTCCGGATCCCGCGGCGGCGTTGGGACCTTGGCCGCCTGCATCCGGGGCTTCCGCCGTCTGGGATCGATCGGCCGGGGTGGGAATATTCGGGAAGTAATGCAGCCGAAACGTATTGGCCCGATGGGCGTTCGAGCTTTTGATGATCTTACGCAACGAGCGCTTCCCCCCGCCGGCCGCTGATGACCAACT
>JAAUYD010143013.1_pt1 | contig 18536 bp, 17 predicted proteins | sample 7278101 | NCBI WGS metagenome assembly JAAUYD01 (sample SAMN14350128, study PRJNA611818) | marine sediment metagenome | isolation source: surface marine sediment (0.6m) | place: French Polynesia: Moorea | collected 2018-08
AAGACCGCTACCTGCGATTCTTCAAGGAAGTCGAACCCTTCGGCATTGCCGGCACCGCTGCCGACGGCACGTCATACCTGGCATTTCGCGGTACCCAAACCGACTATGACTGGTACGAGAATTCCGACGTCAAGCACGCCGACTACGAAATGGCGGCCGGCTACGGCCAGGTCCACAAGGGCTTTTACAGAATCTACCAGACCATGAGTCCCGCCCTGCGCGACACGCTCGGCCGGCTGCAGGGTAACGGGCACCTGATGGTCACCGGGCACAGCCTGGGCTCCGCCCTGTCCACCCTGGCGATACCCGACATCCTGAACCACCTGGGTTTCGCCGGCGTGCGGCACTACAACCTGGCCAGCCCCCGGACCGCGGGCCCCGAATTCGCCCGGGCCTACAACGCCAACGGTGTTGAAACCTATCGTATCGTCAACACCAGCGATCTGGTCACCAACGTACCGCCCTGTGTGATCAGCCAGCACCTGCCGGTCTACCAGCACGTGGGCACGCCGGTGGATTTCACCGCCCACTATGGATCCATCTCCGGCAATCACGACGTGCGCCAGGCATACCTGTACGCCCTGCAGAACCCGGATGAGCCGGAGGGAGACTCCTCCACCAGGTCCCGACCCGATTGACCACTGCCCAGCGGTGCGGTACCGATATCGTCGGGGCCGCTGCCGTTGTCCGACATCACGTTACCCGAAACCGGAGTGTCCTTTCGCCACTGCCACCCATCTCGCCCAGGTTGGCAGGCGCGACGGTCTGAGTCACGCTCCAATCGCCACCGCTGTGCCTGCTGTACAGGAATCCGTCAAGCACCGGGTCCGTAGTCCGCAGGGCATTCCACGCAAGGTTCAGGGAACCCGGATCAAGGGCGGTCAGGTTGATGAAGCTCGACGGAACGGGTCCAACCAGCCGGTTGGAGCGCAGGTTCAGCACGTTGAGCGCTGTGAGATTCCCGAGCTGCGTCGGAATTCCACTGGTGATCTGATTGCCCTGCAGCTGGACCAGGCCGGTGAGGTTGCCGAGGGACGCAGGCAGCACGCCGAATATCTGGGGTAGCAAAATGAACGGCGGACGCCGGTGACACATCACCGCTTTTCATTGCTGATGGTCGTGCTCCATACTGCCCGGCCTTTACAGTCGATGTTTACGATGGGGTACTGCCATGGTCAATACACTGCCGATCACCAGCCTTTATGCCGCGGTCTTTGGTTTGTTTCTGATTCCCATCACCTACGCAGTGGGGCTTCGCCGACTGAAAACGCGCACGTCATTCCTGGACGGCGGCGACAGAATCCTGCTGCGCAGAATGCGTTCCCACGGCAACTTCGTGGAGTACGTCCCCTTCGCCGTGGTGCTGCTGGGGCTGACGGAACTGAACGGCGCCTCCGCAGCCTACCTGCACGGACTGGGTGCGCTGCTGCTGGTGTCGCGCATCGCGCATTACGTGGTCATCAACTTCCGCCCGAATGTTGCGATCCGGGTATCATCGATGATCGGCACTACAGCGGTTTTCCTGTTGTCGTCCGGATATCTGATTTACGCGCAAATTTGAGCCGGGCAGCGACCATGCCCTGCGGGTCACCACAAATACGGCATCACCCGCCAGCGCACCTTTTTGCGGTACTCGTCGTATCCATCCAGTTCCTCCAGCAGCACCTTTTCCTCGTTGACCATGCGAAAGTGCAGTGCCACCGGGATGGCGACGGCGAACAGTGCAAGGGCCCAGTACGAGCCCAGACCCACAGGCAGTGCCAGGGTGAACACCAGCACGAGGCTGTACATGGGGTGTCGAACCACGGCATAGGGGCCGGTGTCCACCACCGTCTGATCTTCCTCCACCTCGATGGTCCGGCCGGCAAACTCGTTGATCACCATGACCCAGCAAACGCCCAGGTAGGACAGCCCGACCACCACATTGGCCGCGATGACTGCTGACAGGGGAACCTGGGACCAGCCCCAGCGATAGTCCAGGCCGCACAGAACAATGCCGCCCACATAGACGACGGTCATCGCCGCGATGATCACCCGCTGTTGCCCTTCTTTTTCGCGGTAACGCATGCGGCGTTCAACCAGCGCGGGGTGATTCCGGAAAAGGTAAATGCCCGCACCAGTGCCTAGAGGTACGATGACGCCGAGGAATATCCATCCTGGCACATAGGCCAGGGTTCCGGCCGGCAGGAACAGCATGAGGGCGTAGGCGGCGAGGGCCAGCGCCATCCGCACGGCAAATCCTGCAGGCGTCAACGGGTTTCCTTTGGCGTGTTTTGCCTGGTCGGCGTTTTCACTCACCGGTTCTGTCTCCGTCTCACGCCCGATTGCCCTGGCAGTCTGCCGGACTTCGGCCGAATCGGCCAGAAATCCGACAGCCTGCTAGCCAAACGCGTCCTCGCGGAAACGCCGCTGGATCTCCTCCACCTCGTCCAGGTTGCCAATCAGGGCATCAACGCAGTCCTGGTCCAGGGTTTCCCCGGCCAGCTGCTGCAGGGTTTCCAGGGCGCGGGTATTGCTCCAGGCGTCTTTGTATGGGCGTCGGCTGGTCAGCGCGTCGAACACATCAGCAACCGCCACAATGCGAGCCTCAAGCGGAATCTCTTTGCCCTTGAGCCCGCGAGGATAGCCACTGCCGTCCACCGCCTCGTGGTGGCAGGCGGCGATGTTTCGCAGCAGGTCCTTATATTGCATGTTCTGCAGCCCGAAACTCTCGATCAGATCGCTGATCATTTCCTCACCGACCTGGGCGTGGGTCCGCATGATCACGGTCTCCTCAGCGTTCAGGAAACCTGGCTTGAGCAGGATGCGGTCAGGAATGCCGATTTTCCCGATGTCGTGCAGCGGCGAGAATTTGAATACGTGCTCGATGTAGGCATCGTCCAGTTCGTACTGATCTGCCAGAACCCGCGCGATCAGACGAGAGTATCGCGACATGCGATCCAGGTGGCTGCCGGTCTCCGGGTCCCGCACATGCAGCATTCTGCCGGTGGTTTTCAGGACGGCGGACAGGGTGTCAATGTTGGACAGCTCACTGATCACCATCAGGGATATCAGGTGGCCGTAGGCATCGATCTGTCGCAGCACGAACTCATCGAACACGTCGGTCCTGTCTGCGTTGAAAAAAATGAACCCGACAAACATACCCTCGTTGAATATGGGCAGGGTGTAGCTCGCCGCGTAGCCGGCCCGGCCGATCCTGCGGGTGTGTTCGTGTTCTCCGTCCTCGAAGGTCACCTGGTTGTTGATCACCCGCGGCGCGCCCTGGTCCAGGATCTGCTTGAGGGACGGCGCCTCGTCCATCCGCGCCTGATAATGGTCAAGTGGGTTGGCGCCACCGCTGCTGTGCAGATAAGTGCTCAGGGTATCGGTCTTGGGATCATGAATGGCAATGGCGATGCGCACGATGAAAGGAAATGATTCCTGCACCGCCGCATGGGCCGCCTCCAGTTTTTCCTGCAGCGACCGCGCCTGGTTCAGAGCCTCCAGCGAATCCAGATGATTTGCCATGTTCTATTCCCGCCCCAACGGGTAGATATCCCTCTCAGAAAGCATGCACCATGAATCGCATGTTTGCCACGTGGTACATGGGATTTCGCTGACCCCGCTTAATGTAGACTATCGGCCAGGAGGGAGATTAATGAAAAAGGTGGGAGGCCGCATTGCCCCGGGGATTCAGTCCAGGCCCTGCAGCCATTCGATGGCGCTTTCCCGGTTGTCAAAGACCCTGACCCGCCACCCCCGGTTGAGGGCTGACGACTCAAAAAACTCAACCAGTTTTGCCGCATCCGGATCCCGGGCAGTCACAACAGCGATACTGCTGTCAGGGTTGGCGTGATTATCCGGGTAGGTATCTGACAGAACGCCGTGGACATCCAGTGCCTGGGTGCGGGGCGCGATGACGTCACGGGCATTGATCACGAATCGGGACACCTGTTTCTCGTGCCCCATCCTGATCCTGGCGGCTGCACCCTCAACAAAATCTTTTCCCGTGCTGTCACCGAAGAAAATCAGTTCGACAATCGACAGGGTTGGGTGATACTTCAGCTTCCAGGCCAAACCGTCCTCCCGGGAGGGTTTTTTCCCGGGCGAACCATATCACGGCTGAGTTGTTTCCAGACAGCCGGCGGCACGATCTCCATTGTCACCATGGTCTACCTCAGCTACATTCGACCCATGAGCCTGCGGGAAAAAGTCGAACAGCTTCTGCCCAACTGGGAATCCTGGTATCCCAGCCTGTTCGACGCGGCCAGGGATCTGGGCGTCATCGTGCCAGAGGTATGTGATCCCAACACCCTGCTGCTGACCCGACGCCACCGGCGCATCGTTCAACGGGCCCAGGAAGCCCATCGGCAGAAATGGGGCGGCAGCGCACAAGATTAGCGACCTTTGAGGGCCCGGATAACAAAAACCCCGCGCAAGGCGGGGTTTTCGCTGATCGAAGACGATCGATTAATCGGAATCGGAGTCGTCATCGTCGTCGGCTTCACCCTCAACGATGTAGGCATGCAGGTCGTAATCACCGACCTCGAAACCACCCAGACCGAACAACGACAGCGGGAAGACTAAGCCGCCACCAAAATCAATGGTGGATGGCGAGGACACCTGCAGCACGTAGTCGCCCTTCTCCGGCAGTTCAAAGTCGATGATCATCGGCTCGATACCTTCAAAGGTCAGGCGGTTGCGGGTCAGCTCGACCAGTGATCCGTCATTCATCTTCTGGCTCAGCACCAGCAGACCGATGATCGGCTCGGCGAAGTCCACATCGCTGAACGAGATGACTTCCGCGTTGAACACCTGGCCGGCCTTGCCTTTGAACTTGTAGGAGTCAACTTCATCGATGACGTCCAGGCGACCGGCGATCAGGGATGCCTTGGTCTTGAGCTCCAGCCCTGCATTGACCCCGGCTTCCAGCGGATTGGGGGTATCCAGGCCCGCCAGCTTCAGCTTGCCCCGAACCTTCGACTCCTTGCGGACCCGATCCTCGATGTCGGCGTTGACAGCCATCTTGACCGCTGAACGTTCGGCAAAGAAGCGATCCTCGATGGTACTGCCGGTCAGCGGCAGGCCAACGCTGGCGCCGGAGGCCATGGTATGCAGGATGGTCTCGAAGGCATTCTGGTCAGTTTCGCCCAGAGGCAGGTAGTCGAACGGGTCAACCCCGGGCGGCAAACCGTCGCCCGGCGCGCCGATGGAGTCATGGTGGCGAAGGCCCTGGATGTGCCCCAGCTCGTGCGAGCCGGTGTTGGAGGACTGGTTCACCACCGCCAGCCGCTCGACCAGGTCGATGTCGGAGGCCTTTTCGACCGGGATGCCGGAAAAGTTCTGCAGGTTGGAAGTACCGTTGGCCCGATCAAGCTCAGCAACAAAGCGCCAGAAACTGCCGTCGATAAACGCATTGTCGCTGCGATTGTTGTTGCGGAAGTCGATGTTTTCGGCCCGGCCAAACAGGATACTGACGCCACCGGTGACTATGTTCAAGGCGATATTGCCGCCATCGTTGTCACCGAAAGTCAGCGTCGAAAACTCACCGGAGGCAGGCTGCACCTGGGTGAATTCGTAATCGTAAAGCTGGTAGTCAGCCTCGAGGCGCGACTGAATGAGATCGCGGTCTTCCTGGGTGTAAATATAGTCGTCGAAAACCAGCGAACCCACCGCCTGGCCGTCGAGAACCAGGATCACGGGAAAGGTCGGCTCACCCGGATTGAACTCCAGGTAAACCACCTGGGTCTCGTCGTCGTCATCGCTGTCGCTGTCGCTGTCGCTGTCGTCGTCATCGTCACCGGAACCGTCATTGGTGATGCCGCCGGTGGCCAATGCAGCGGCCACGCTTTCCTCCCGCATGGCAGCCAGGTTGCTAAGGTAAGCCTCCAGTTCGAGCTGACCACCTCCCTCGAACTGCATGCCGCCGCTGCCGATCAGGCAATGGGCAGCGTCTATATGGATTTCACCGATATCTGAAATGGTCATAGCAGAGGCGGATGTTGCGGACAATGCCGCAAGGCACGCGCCAGCCAATAGCGATCGTTTCATAAGATTCCTCTCTGAGATTGTTAGATTTCCGCTGGGTTTGAACCCTGCCACACCCTCCCCAGGGTGGCCGCTTGGCTGGCCAAAATGAAAGTCTGGCCATTAGCGAAGCTGGAGGGTCATCAAACAGGAGCGCGGAGCAACTGTCAATACCACACAGGATATTGACCTGAGCTAAGCTAACGACTTTGGGCCTTCCGGTCGTGTCAGGCGTTCAGCTTTCGCGACTCCTGACCGTGCTGATCTGGAAACTGCTTGGAATCCACCGGCCCGCCAATGACCTTCATCAGCAGCGACCGCAGGTCCTCGGGGCTGAACGGCTTGCTCAGGTATTCGTCCATTCCCGCGTCGAGACAGCGGCGCCGGTCTGAGCTGCGGGCGTTGGCGGTCAGCGCCACGATGGGCGTACGGGGCGTACCCGATTCCTCTTCATGCCGGCGGATCATGCGGGTGGCGTCAACACCGTCGATGTCCGGCATACACATGTCCATCAACACCACGTCAAATGCCTGCTGGCGCACCGCCTCCACGGCCTGGCGGCCGTTTTCGGCCACAGACGTGCGACAACCCAGGATACGGACCATCTCGGTGACAATTTCAAGATTGACCGGATTGTCCTCGGCGATGAGCACATGCCAGCCGGCAATGGCCAGGGGTTCAATGGCGGCCTCGTCTGTCACGACGGCGGGTTCCGTGGAAGACAGCACCCGGCGCATCCGCACGCTGAACCGAAAGGTCGAGCCCTGTCCCGGTGTGCTGTCCACCTGCATGCTGCCGCCCATGGCCGACAGCAGTTCCTGGCAGATGGACAGGCCCAGCCCGGTGCCGCCGTATTCCCGGGTGCTGGACCCATCAGCCTGGGCAAATGAGTCAAAAATGCGGTCCATCTGGTCTTCGGGAATGCCGATCCCGGTATCCGCCACGGAAAACCTGAGCTGGTCCTCTGACTCACCCGGGCCAACCGTCACTGTAATCCGGCCGCGCTCGGTGAACTTGATGGCATTGCCGATCAGGTTGGTCAGGACCTGTCGCAGCCTGCCGGCGTCCCCGTTCACCAGTGCCGGCAGATCTGAGGAGGCCTGGCATTCAATGGACAATCCCTTGAGCCTGGCCGAGCCGTCGAGAAGGGATGCCGTTTCTTCGGTCCAGCGGCGGGGGTCAAAGTCCTGGGACCGCAGTTCCAGGCAGCCTGCCTCGATCTTGGCGAAGTCCAGTACATCGTTAATGATGCCCATCAGGGATTGAGCCGATTCCCGGATGGTGCGGGCAAAGTGTTTCTGGCGGTCGTCCAGGCCGGAGTTCATCATCAGCTCGGTCATGCCCACCACGCCATTCATCGGCGTGCGGATTTCGTGGCTCATGGTGGCCAGAAATTCGCTCTTCGCACGGTTGGCCTGCTCCGCCTGCTCCTTGGCTTCATTCAGCTGGGCCGTCCGGCGCTTCACCCGCTCTTCGAGCTCCTGCTGGTGCCCCGCCAACTCCTGGTTCAGTCCGTCGATGCGCTCTTTTTCACTGATCAGGTTGGCGACCAGCCGGGCATTGTCAAACTGCAGGTCGAATCCGGACTTGAGAAATATTGCGTATTTTCGGGCAGCAATCACGACCAGCCCGGCATAGGTCGCCAGGCTGGCGCCCAGGATCTGCTGGGTTTCATCGCCGGTGACAAACATCCCGGTGACCAGGGTCAGGGCCGGCGGCAGTACATAGGCCAGTACGCCATAGAAATTCACCGACAGCACCGGAATGGCCAGTGAGAGCACGCCGATGATGACAATGACCAGCACGGTCTGGACCGGGGCCGTGACGCCCATGAAGGTGAAACAGGCGCAGGTGGCCCAGCCAAGGGCTACAAAGAAGGTGGCCACGACGTAACGGTGCCCCCAGCTGGCGGCGTGCCGGGAGGCATCGGGAGTGCGTTGGTAGAGCAACCTCAAAGTCACCCGTACCGTGCTGGTGGCAACCATGTAACCGAAAAAGCCCATCAGCCAGGCCGAGGGCAACTCGGACCAGCAGGCCAGCACCACCAGCACCGTTCCGCCAATCACCGCGACGTTGGCACTGACGGCCTGCTTGAACAGGACCGCGACCTGCCGCTGGGCGATAAACACTGCACGCGCCTGGTCGTCGCCGGCACTGAATCCCGCGGTTGAAGATGGAATATGGCTCATCTATTCGGATATCGGCCACGCTTGCGGCAGACTTGAGCCCGGCGCCAGCGTGTTGCGCTCGGGGCTCGAAGCCGGACCGACGCCAGGTGGAGGCGTCGCCGGTATGTTGCGATACTGTGATTCCGGCATCTGGAGCGCGACCATCAGCGGCATATGACGCCAGACAAGGGAATCTTTCGGTTTGCGGATTTCGAGTTGAGCGTGCGGGCGCACCGCTTGACCCGGCATGGCCAGAGAATCAATCTGCCGCCACTCTCCTTCAAGCTGCTGCAGGCCCTGGCCGAGGCAGCACCGGAATCGGTTTCCCGCGAAAAGCTCATTGAATCCCTGTGGCCGGATCGAGTGGTGGGGGATGAAACCCTGACCGAACGGGTCAAGCTGCTCCGACATGCCATCGAAGATGACCCAACCGACCCAAAACTCCTGGTCACCGAGCGCGGATGGGGCTACCGACTGGCGGTTGCACCGGCTGCAGCTGTGCAGCGGTCCCCAACGCGAAACATCAGGGTTCTGACGGCAGCGATCCTCGCCTTGGCGGCCGTGCTGATCGCGGGCGCTTACTGGCTCCGGGACGACCTGCCGGAAGTTCGCAGCCTGGTGATTCTGCCTTTCGACATCCTCAGCGACGACCCGGACGACGCCTACCTGGCAGGCAGCATCGCCGAGGAACTGCGGACCCGGCTGGGGCGCCAGGATCCTGGCCGACTGGTGGTCCTGGGTCGGACCACGTCTGAACATCTGGCCCGTGACCCCGGTGCGATCCAACAGCTGGACGTGGACTACCTGCTCGAGGGCAGTATCCGGCAACGCGACCAGCAGAAGGTGGTGTCGCTCAGCCTGCTGACCGGGAAAGACCAGCGCCCCTGGTGGCGCGACGACTTTGTGGTCAACGTGCTGTCCCGGGGATGGCGGCGCTCGCTGGTCAACGAGACCGCCATTGCCCTGACCGTCGATCTGGCCGCGGACGAGGAATCCAATGTCCCCGCCGCAGCCTGGGACGCCTACCTGCGCGGGCGACACGCATGGCGGGACTGGACCCGGCGGGGTTTCAGCGAAGCCCTGAGCCACTTCGAAAGGGCGCTCCAATCAGCGCCGGAGTTTGACCGCGCACACGCCGGGATTTCGGATGCCCTGGGTACCCTGTTGTACAACGGCGTCATCGACCGGGAAAAGAACCTGCCGCGGGCGCGGTTCCATGCGGCCAGGGCCCTTGAGCTGGCGCCAGACTCGCCCCTGGCGCTGACTGCCAACGCCATGCTGCTGCTGTTTTTTGACCATCAGCCCCAGCAGGCATCCGAACTGCTGGCCAGGGCCGTGAGCCTTGCGCCGGGCAACCCCGAGGTGCTGCTGGCCCGCGCCAACGCGTACTGGTCCATGGGCTGCCGCTTCGAGGCCGTCAATGCTTCGCGGCAGGCACTGCGCTTTGATCCCTACTCACCCATCGTCCGAACGGCTCTGGCCTGGTCGCTGCTGCTGGCCAACGATGCGGCCGGCGCACTGGAACACGCCAGCGCGGTGCTGGACTGGAAACCGGATTATCCCTATGCGGCCTACGTGGCCGCCATGGCGGCGGGACAAATGGGCGACACCCGTCGGGCTATCGGCCTTCTCCAGGGCCATGACAGCCCCGACATGACAAGCGCCCGCGGGTACTGGCAGACCCGGGACGGACAACGGGAGCCAGCGCGGGAGTTGCTGAATCAGAACTGGCCGCCGGACTCGAATATTGCACATGCCCGGCTGTTGTTTGCCCTGGGTGACCCCTCCGCGGCACGCGATGCGCTGGATCGGGCACTGGCCCGGCGGGAGCCGGAGATCGTGTTTGTTAACCGGGATCCATCGCTGCGGGACATCCCCAGGTCCGCGTCGCTGCAGGCCGTCCTGAATCGATTCCAGGCGGCCTGCAGCGGGCAGTAAGGGCATCTTTACCGGGGTTCGAGCAGGACCCGGTAGGCCAGCTTGAGCTGACTCTGGATCAGCCTGTTCTGCAATGGGGAGGCGATGCTCCGGGATTCAAGCCAATGCCCCAGCAACACTGCAAAGGCCAGCTTCCTGTAGACATTGGGGTTTCCATGGGCTGCGGCTTGCATGACCCGCCGCAGCTGTTGCGTAAACAGCTGCGCCGCCCAATCCGGCCAGCCAAAAGAGATGACCCGGTCCATCAATCCCGGCGGCCAGGTGGCCAGGGTCCGGTCCTTGGCCTGCAGCCAGGCACGGACTTCACCAAACACCGGCCCACCGCGCGGCGCCACGTTGGACAGCTGGTAAATCGTGACGTTGCCGGGTGGCACACCGTTGAGGGGTGGCCGGGGATGATGCACCACCAGGGTCTGCATGTCCGGGGAAATCGCAGGCTCTGCGGGAAACGGCATGATCAGCGGCGTCTCATCCAGCTGAAAGCGGCCGCCGGCAATGCCCGTCAGCCGGGTAACAGTCCCGGCGAAAACGTTGGTGATTACGCCCAGATCACAGTCGGCCGCCAGGTCGATCTGAAGCGGCGCCAGCCCCACCCCGTCAGCAATGCTCAGGGTCTGCTCCAGCTCCAAAAACCCGTCGGAAACGCCTTTCAGGATCAGTACCCTGGCGTCGGGCTGCCCCAGGTCCAGGGCACCCGAGACCGGGACCACGAGCCGGTCGTCATCGCAGCCCACGGCAAAGTCGCCCAGGGCAACGCCCGTTTCCAGGTGGTCAAACGGCGGTGACGGCGGCAGCACGGGGATCGGATCCAGCAGCAGGGTGGAATCAGGAACCAGCTGCCCGTGGAGCAACTCATGGCTCTGGACGGCAATCTGTGGGGTGAAAAACGCCGGGTCACTTGGGGGGACCTGGTGCAGCGCGGACTGGGTGATCACGCGACGGTCGTCATGGGTCACGGCAATGGCCTCAACCGCGCCCAGGTACGGTGCTTCAATCCCGAGTTCGGAGGGCACATGCACCACCGGCTGATCAAGATTTTCCACCACCCCGGCCAGCAGCGCCCCGGCGCCAGTCTGGTAGCCAATCACCGCGTGGGCCCCGCCGCCGAAGAACCCGGCCGACAGCGGCTGATGCGGCAGCGGGTATTCGCGCAGCTCAGCAGTGGCCGGCTCATCCATGCCGCTGATCACCAGCAGGGCGTTGTCAAAAATGCGCAGTGCGATGCCCGTGGTCCCATCCGGACTCAGGGAAAACGCCAGCACCGGCGCCCTGTCGCCCAGGGCAATGGCCGCGTCTATCTCACCCGTGGCCAGGTCAATCCGGCTGAGCTGGTTCCGGCCCGCCTGGTAAGGGGGATCCAGCACCCCGATCACGGGAGTCGGATCGTAGGATGAATCCAGTACCCAGGCATAAGACGATTCCGCGCTTCCCAGGAACGCGAGGTCTGCCGGATTGGCGCCCTGGGCGGCGCAGCTTGCGAGCAGCAGTAAGGCGGGAAGGTTTCTCATAGTCTTTTCCTCCAATGCAGGTACTGGAGATTCTGGTCCTGGGCACCCCTGGCGGCCGGAAAGACGGCAAAAAATTGCCGGAAGATTGCGAAAAGGTCGCGAGATGGGCAGGCCGGCTGAAGCTTTCAGCCCAGAACAGCGGTCCCGCGTTTCAAAGCGGTACTTTTCAGCGCCTTTAGGTTTTTTTGGACAAACTTCCGCGGTTTTTCCGGCAAGGGCAGCGCACATTCGAGACCCTGCTGTTGCCACCAACAGACTGCCAGGAGTTCAACATGCACGTGCTTTATCACGCCGGATTCAGCCGGCCGGTCCTGCATCAAATCGCGGCCGTTCTGTTCTGCGCCGCCTCATGGACCGCTGGCGCCCAGACCAATCCAGGGCTGGTGGCCTACTATCCGTTTGAGGGCAACGCTGCAGACCGGGTCAGCCAGAACCACGGCATTGAGCGCGGCGGAGCCGCTTACGCCCCGGGCCTGGGCGGCGGCCTGGCCCTGTCCCTGGACGGTATCGACGATTTCGTGGAGCTGCCGCCCACGGTGGAGGGTGACTTCAGCGTCGGGTTCTGGGTCAACACCACGGCCCAGGCACCTATGGGCACCGACTGGTACCAGGGTCTGGGCATCGTTGACGGAGAGGTCTGCGGATCGCCGCCTGGCGGTGACTGGGGTATTGCCCTGCTGTCCGGGGGCCGCATCAGCTTTGCCGACCGCGCCTCCCAGGCCCAGGTCAACGACGGACTCTGGCACGCCGTTGTCGTGACCCGGAACTCCGGCGACGGCCGCTTCGCCATATTCATTGACGGCCAGCTGGAGGCGGAAGGATTTGGCGGATTTTCACCGCTGAACGGCGTGCCATTTATCGGTGTGGGCAACAACCCTTGTGACGTTCAATTCGGCCGCCGGTACTTTCCGGGCCTGGTGGACGAGCTGAGGTTTTACAACCGGGTACTGACCCCGGAAGAAATCGAGACCTTGTCTACCAGCCCGGTTTTTGCGGACAGTTTCGAATCACGGCCGTAGCAAGCGCCAATCCCCCGATCCTGTCGGACCGGGGGATCATTGGGCACGTTACAGCTTCGCTGCATCAACGCCAGCGTCGAAAAATGCGTCCTGCGGTCACGCCCTCGGGCAGGCATCCGATCTGGTCACAGGGCAGCAGCATCTCATAGGCCAGCGGCAGCGGCGTCAGTGTGGTGATGATTTCAACACCTTTCATCCGCAGCCCCCCGCAATCGCCCGTTGACTTACCTCTCAGGTCCAGATTACTGATCCATACGCCACCAAACCCCGGAGGGAAAAACGGGTCGAGAGGATTGGCCTGTCCCGGCACGAAGCTGCGCTGGCCGGCAAAGGTTCCTTCCCAGGTGCCATCGCAGCCGTCGGATTCCAGCTTCCACGTGCCCCAGGCGGGGCCGGAAAAGGAGGCACTGTCAAAGCTGCCGCTGAAGACAAAGGTCAGCTGGCCGGCGACCCTGGGGTCGTTGGCGTGCATCCGGGAATAGGCCGTGGCATTCCTCACTTCCAGCGTCGTCCCCGGCGGGCAAAGCGGCAGCAGCGGGTTCGTCATGTCGAGTACGCCTTCAGAGCAATAGAGATCTCCGGATGGCGGAGAGGGCAGCCAGTCATCGGTACCGAACACCTGCTGGACGTGGCGATTGCCGAGCCAGTTTCGTCCAAATTCATCCGTTGACCAATCCTCGGCAATCAACGGACCGCTGATGATGACTGTCAAAACAATCGTCAGCGCTTTCGAGAGTTGTGTACGCATCGTCTCATCCTCCTGACTGGATTCCAGGGCAACGTGCCCGTCCAGATCCAGTTTCGAGTGTAAGAAGTCCGGCAGCGGAGGGCTTGACGCTTTGCTGACGATTTCGTGACGGTAATGCGACGGTTTCAAAGGCAACCCCGAAGGCGGCGCAATGCGCGGTTTGCGACGGATTCTTGTCGCCCCCCGGGGGACATGAAATACTGGAGATTCCCCGGTGCTACCGGGAGCGCCGTACAGCGGCTGACCGCCAGGGGCGATCTCATGAATCCACATGGCGACTACCGATTCGAAGACTTTGTCGTAGATCTCGAGGCATGGAAGCTGCTTCGGTCCGGCACGGAAGTGCACCTGGAACCCACCGTTCTGAAACTCCTGGCCTACCTGATCCAGCACCGTGACCGTCTGGTCACCAAGGACGAACTGATGGCCACGGTCTGGGGCGACACCGTCGTTTCCGATTCAGCCCTGACCAAGGCCGTTGCCCGGGCCCGCAAGGCGCTGGACGAGGACTCCGCTCACCCCCGCTACATCGAGACGGTGCACTCCCTGGGCTACCGTTTCATCGGCGAGGTTGAAGACCATACCCGCCCCGCGGAGTCGCCCGGCCCGGTGAAACCATCCGCTCGACCCGGTCGCCGTCTGGTGGCGGCGCTGTCGGTAGCGGGCGCGCTCTCGCTGATTCTGGTCCTGGCGTGGATCCGATTCGGGCCCGCTCCGGAACCGACTGAGCCCGCCGGCATCCAGTCCCTGGCCGTGCTGCCACTGGATAATCTGTCCGGCGATCCGGAACAGGACTATTTTGCGGAAGGGCTGCACGACGTATTGATTGCCGACCTGTCCAGGATTACCGGCCTCAAGGTCATCTCCCGCCAGTCCACGCTGCGCTACCAGGAGAGTGAAAAGTCCGCCACCCAGATCGCCCGGGAACTGGACGTCGACGCCCTGATCGAGGGCAGCGCTTTGCTGATCGGCGACCAGGTGAAGATTTCAGCCCAGCTGATCCATGGCCGCACCGACGAGCACCTCTGGGCGCAGACCTATGACCGTGACCTGGGCGACGTACTGACGCTGCTGGGCGAGATGGCCAGTACCATCAGCGGCGAGATCGAAATGTCCCTGCGGCCACCGGCTGTGCGGATGCGCTCGGCGCCCGGGCCTGCCGCCAGCGAGGCGTACCTGCGGGGCCTGTATCAGTTCAATCGATTCAGCGTGGACGGCTTTCGGCAGTCGCTGAATTTTTTCGAGCAGGCCATTGAGGCCGACCCGGAATTCGCCCTGGCCTGGTCCGCGCTGGCCGGGGCCCACCTGATGATTGCCTACTTCGGCGACGAGCCACCGGCGGGCGCCGTCACCCGGGGCCGGGAGGCGGCGTTACGGGCACTGGAACTGGATGATTCCCACTTCGCCGGCCACGCGGCCATGGCGTGGGTCCACTTGTTCACGGGGAATTGGACCGCCGCGGGCCAGGCATTTGAGCGTGCCCTGGAGCTGAACCCCAATGACCCCACCACTCTGCATGGTTATTCGGACTACCTGCTGCTCACCGGACATCCCGAGGAAAGCCTGGAGCAGGTGCGCTATGCCCGGGTCATCGACCCCCACACACCGTCCTCCAACCTGCCGCTGCCGTACCACCTCTTCATGATGCGGCAATACGACGAGGCACTGGCTGAATGCCTGGCCCTGGTGGAGGGGGACCCGGATTATCCGGTGCATTGGCTGCTGGCCATGGTGCTCTGGCAGCAGGGAAGGCTGAATGAGTCAGTTGTCGCGTTCGAGAAAAGTCTGGCCCGGCAGGGCCAACCCCGGCTGGTGGCCGCTCTTCAGCGCGGCCTGGCTGAGGCGGGGCCACGGGGTGCCATGATCGCCGTTGCCGCTGAGCTGACCGCGTTGTCCGAAGAAACCTACGTGGACCCGTTCAGGATCGCGGCGACTTATGCTCAGGCCGGCGAGGTCGAGGCCGCATTCCTGTGGCTGGAAAAGGCAGTGAGCCGCGGGTCCCTGGAACTGATGCACCTGGGCATGCGGCCCGAGTTTGACCTGCTGAAGGGCGATCCCAGATTCGATGCACTCTGGCAGCGCGCGGGGATGTCGGGGCACTGAGCGGGCGGTCTCGCGGCATGTGTCCTTCGACCCATACGCCGCGTCACGGAATCATGGGACACTGGGACCATGAACCGAACCATGCACCTGATTACGGTCCTGCTGCTAACCCTGCTCGTGACCAGCTGCAGCTCCGGCGGCTGGAGAACCGCCAGTCGCGCCTCTGCGGGCATCGCGCCCGATCCCATGCAAACTCCTGAGGCGGTAGTCCATGTCTACGGCGCAGATGCCTGGGGCTGGCGTGGCTGGTTTGCGATTCATACCTGGATCGCGGTAAAGCGCCGCAACGAAAAGTCCTATACCGTCTACGACGTGGTGGGCTGGCGCGGCCGCAACGGACAACAGGTGATGCGCGTGCGCCAGGACATTCCCGACCGCCACTGGTACGGCGCCGAGCCGAAGCTGCTCAAGGCCCACCGCGGGCCCCAGGCCGAAGCGCTGATCGACCAGATCGATCGCGCTGCCAGGGACTACCCCTGGAAATCAACCTACCGCGTCTTTCCAGGGCCCAACAGCAACACCTTCGTAGGGTGGATCGGGCGCCAGGTTCCCGACCTGGAACTGGATTTGCCTTATTCCGCCATTGGCAGCGGTTACGCGGACTGAGCCATCAAACCGACCCACCTTGGTCTCGTATTCCTGTGATCAGGCCGACCAGGATGAACACGATGGCCGGCAGCGGCGTGATCACCAGGTGAAAAAGGGCAAACACCTGGTAGGTGTCGCCGTACCTTCCCATCATGGCCCCGGGAATGTTGAAACAGGCGATGCCCAGAATCAGCACTGAATAGGCAAACCAGGCCATGGCAATCCTGGGGTTGCTCCTGTTGCAGATCACCACCAGGGCGGCCGTGAAGATCGAGAAATAAACCACAAGGCCGAAAGACTCCCACCGGGAAAACGCGATCTCCCAGAAGGATGGGTCCTGGCTCGCGAACCGGTTCATCCTGCCATTGATCCGAATGGCTTCATACGCCACGCAGGTCAGTCCGCAGGACACCAGCGTCCACGTCGTGAGTCTCTGCTTAATGCTGGACAGGAAGCTCATTGACAGCTGACTCCCGATTGACTCTCATGATGATGCTAACCCGGATACCGGGAGTGTAGGTAGAAGCCCGGATGGATAAGCGCTGACCCTGGGCCCACATCTAGACGTTGACCAAGGTGCAGCATCGCCGGAGGTATCACCATGCGTATTCTGGCCATCATCCTGGTTTCTCTGGCCGCAGCGCTATTCTCAGATCCGGGCCAATCGACTCCCGATTCTTACACTTGCTCAGGCGAGATGGCTCTGGGGTTCAAGTTCCACGAACCCACCAGGGACTGGATCCGGGGAAAATTCGAGACCAGCGACTTTATTGTCGTGCGTGAATCCGGGCACTGGGTGCTGAACAAGCTGCACAGCGACATGACCGCCCCCTGCAACAGCTCGGCCCACAACTCCGGCGAGATGATCTGCGAGCAGCCCGGCATCTTCACGTTCCGCGTCAACCTCGACACCAGGCGCTTCCTGTATTCCCATTACCTGGGATACGTCAATGGTGACGAACATACAGAAACGCCCTATACGGAGATCGGCCTCTGCCTGAAGTTCCAGTGAATGAGGCCGGGCGTATCACCATCCCCAGGGCAGGTATTCCCGGATTTCATCCGGAGACTGGGTCACCAGGTTCTTGTCCACTTCACAGGCGACCTTGTTGAGATAGGAACGATCCAGGCTTTTGCGCAACAGGCCCAGGAATTGTGGCGGCGCGATCAGTGCAATCTTTTCGCAGTGATCCAGGGGCTGGCTTTGCCTGAGGTGTTCGGACACCTCCCGGGCAAAAACCCTGGCTTCGTGACTCTGTGGGTCGCCCCCTTCGCCCATGGCATGACGACCCGCACCAGCGCTGTCGAAAGATCTCCCGGGCCGATCTGAGGTCAAGCTGTTACTGCGGGTACGGGATTCCGTGTGGCTCAATCCCGCAACCTCCTGGAGTTTCTTGTTTTCCTCGTGAAAAAAACGGGCCCGGCTGCTGTCGGCAACGATGATGCAGTTGTGTTTTGCCATGAGTCATTCCTCGCCGCGAGAATCCACTTAGTCTAGATGATCTGCCGCCCGGGTTGGCCAATCACAATTCGGACACTTACCTATATGTGAATCTCCCTGATCAGCGCCCCACGGCTGATACCATCAAGCGGTTCCAGGCATTTGTCGCCAGGCATGAATACAGCGACCCGGGGGAATAGCAGCCCTGACGGACTGTGGGGAAATCTGGCACAGACCTCAAATATTGCCGTTACCGACGCCCCAACCATAAGCACTGCCGGGCAATCGGCCTGTAACATAACCTTCCGCCACTGCCACGGCCTGGATCAGGCTTAAACGAAACCTATCAGGAGCACATCATGTCCCGGACAGTCATCGCCCTTGTCGCGCTGCTCACTTTCCTGCCAGCCAGCATGAGAGCCCAGGACATGGAGTCGACGCCGAACACCATGGCGATCGTGGAGCAGATCAGCGAGGCCCTGGACGAGGTTTACGTGTTCCCGGAGGTGGCCCAGCAGATGAACGGACTCATGCGACAGCAGTTGGACCGGGGCGCCTATCGGGATCTGGACCTGCCCACGCTGGCAGCAAAACTGACTGAAGACCTGCAGTCAATCAGCCGCGACCGGCATCTTAGCGTACGTCCGATACCACCCCAGGACACGGGTACCGAGCCCCAGGACCTGGAGGCACAACAGCAACGCTTCCTGGACAACGCCCGCCGGCAGAACTACGGCTTCACCAGGGTCGAGATCCTCCAGGGAAACGTCGGCTATCTGGACCTGCGCGGATTTTTTGACGCCGGGTACGGCGGGGCGGCCGCGGTTGCTGCCATGAATTTCCTCGCTTCTGCCGACGCACTCATTATCGACTTGCGCAACAACGGCGGCGGCTCACCCTCCATGATCCAGCTGATCACCAGCTACTTCTTTGAACAGCGCCAGCACCTCAACAGCTTCTACGTTCGTCGCAACGACAGCACCCGCCAGTTCTTCACCCAGGAACACGTCCAGGGGC
>JAAUYD010076321.1_pt1 | contig 18489 bp, 18 predicted proteins | sample 7278101 | NCBI WGS metagenome assembly JAAUYD01 (sample SAMN14350128, study PRJNA611818) | marine sediment metagenome | isolation source: surface marine sediment (0.6m) | place: French Polynesia: Moorea | collected 2018-08
AGCAGAATCATTGAGTCAGTTTGGGCAAAAGTATTGAGCAGTTCAACCGTATTGTCAGCCGTTTGGAAGAATTTTTCTAAGATAATATTTTGAGGAGAAGGGAAAAGATTAGGGTTAAAATTCTCCTGATAATCTTCTTTCGGTAGCTTTACTAATGAGTCTTCGGAACAAAAGGGACAAACAGATGGGTCATTGTCTGTAACTTTGTTTAAGTCGGTACTGGCAACAATGCCCTGGCATTCTTCGCAGTAATAAATTTCCAAATTTGTTGGATTGTTTGTGATCTGCATCGGTGTTTTTTCCTTGTTTAAAGTGATAACCCATCTCATGGGAAGATGGGTTTTTGGTGTGTTTTGGCTATGGCTCACTTTTAATGAATATCCATGCTATTAAAAGCAGAAAAATCAAGAAAGTAACTAAGTCTTCCATCAGTCCTCTTAGATTAAATTGTTAACAAACATTTCTTCGGGTTTTTCTACTTTTTAGTCCCCCAATTGGGGTGGTGTGTTGTGGCCAGAACACACCTGGACGGGGGGTTGAGATGGTGGAATTTTTGGCCTATATATAAGGTGAAAATTTTTCCCGTGGGTTCGGCAGTTTTTTAAAACTCACCCCCCATCCCGTCACGGAAATTCCCACGGCTCACCCCAAGCCCTCACCGATCCGCCCCAATCGGAGACGATCAGGATGGATGGTAGTGAGCGATCGACTTTTAAGTTGATCATTAGTAGACTAAAGAAGGGTTATTGTTTAGGATTACCAGGCCCCCCGTGGGGTCTGGGTGGGCATTAATCATCAGTGGGTTGATCATCTGGGATTTTCGACACATCAATTCCAAGGGCTTCAAATACAATCTTGGGTGACTTTTCAAGCAAACAGCACATAGCAGCCACTACTGGAGCCGTAGGCATTTTTTTACCAGCTACATAATCGTTTATGGTAGATTTTGCCATTTTCATAGCTCTAGCAAAAGAGGCTTGTGAATATCCTGCTTGCTCAATCAAGTCTTTCAATGGTCGCTCTGGTTTAGTGTGATCCTCATTCATTTTAACAAAAAAGTTCGCTATAGCGGGTTGACATAACTCAACAAGTTCGCTATAGTGAACGATATAGACAACAGTTAACCAACCAACCAAGGGGATCAGGAGTTGTGTATCCATAGCTGGTTGATTGATTTAACCTTATTGTCTCGTCCACTGAGTTAGGAGGAGTTTGCCTATAAAAAGCCGTTTTTCCACTGTCTAGAAATAGTACCTTCGATTGAACAACGGAGTTAGTGTTAAAGTTTTCGTCAGGGGAATTATTCCCCTTTCTTCCTCATGATTTCTTATTCATTTACTTGTCCAAATTGCAACGATCACCGAGTATTACAAGGTCAAGATGTTGTCGATCAGTTATTTAAAACCGGCTGGCATCAATGTGGTCTTTGTAACACAAGAACCGATGCAGATCCTGCTAACGTCTTTGAGGAGGACAATCCCGAACCCGTCGATTATTATCATGAAAACTCTGTTTATAGAGGATATGACGGGCAAGACTTCCCTGCTCCTAGAGACATGGAAGCGTTCGGGGAAGACTTAGAAGATGTTGAGCATTGGCAACGATTAATTCTTGAAGAGTTTGGGGAATCTGATGATTTAACAAGGGATGACAAGTATGGTTATGAGGATGCCCTGCACCAGTTAAAAAGTCATCAGTTTGGATGGGTAAAGTTTGGGGCTTGGGCTTTTCAATTTAAACTCAAGCGATTCTATAAAAGACATTACAAAACTTGGAGTAAATTCTGCGAAAAAGTTTTACATCAATCCCACTGGTACGTTGACAAAATTATCAAAGCCACTAGGGTCATTAAGGAGCTTCTCTGCTCTGGTTTTACTGTATTACCTCAAAATGAGTATCAATGTCGTCCCCTTACCAAGTTTTGGGGGGAAGAATTGATAGAAAAGTGGGAAATAATTGTCGATGCTGTCGAACCTCATCTTATTACCTCAGACCTAATTAAATCTCGTTTTTGTAGTAGGGAACCAAGGGATAAGAAATGGTTGAAAGTTGACGGTCAGGTGTGGGAAGAGTTCGAGTATAAAGCCCGTTCTAAGGGTTTAGATCCTAACCAGATTATTGAAGATTATTTAGAAGATTGGGGGGGAAACGAAGACGAAGAAACCACCGATGAATTAGATGATGATGAGATGGAGGATGTTCCTATTGAAAAGTTAGAAGTTTGGCAAGCGGATCTACAAGCCTTAATAGAAGAAAAAGACCGCTCTGATAATTGGTTTACTAAGTTAATTTTATGGAGTTTTAGCAATGACAGAGGTTCCCCAGTTTCGGGTATTCCTTAAGGATAATGAACGATTCAAATCTCTTAATGACAAGTTCCCACAAGGTATTATTTGTTGTGATTTTATAGACTTAAATGAAGGGACAAATGATCCTATAAACATGGTTCTCCTTGTGGACATTAACAGATTAGTTGGCAGTGACCACGTTTTATTAGACGATGTTTTTAAGTCTATATACACAGGCACTATAGACACTGAGGGTACAGCCATCCCCTATATTCCTTTAAGTATGATTAAAACTGTCACAGACTTAGAAGGGGCAGAAATATCAACTACCTCGTTTATCTCATCTAAGTTCTTAGTTGAAAATGCTCGCAAGTTTGAAGAAATCAATTTTTCTTTAAATGGTGGTAGTCTCCATCTCTTGATCATGGGATTACAACAAGCGTTGTTTGTAAGCCCTAACTCAGAACCTAGTTTAAATGATTGTTTTTTGACCATCGTTTGTGAGTTAATTAACAAAATCACAAAAGGGGATGTTGCTCTTAATGAGCTTTATTATTACGGGTTTCCCTGTGAATACATGGAAGCAGCCAAAGAAAAGCTAAATATTGAATGACCAAAAACCCGTTACCAGAAAGCCATGACGGGTAACGGGTTTGATAAGAGACTGATTATTTTCTAAACACCACATATTAGGAGTATAACATGACAAAACGTTACCTGTCTTTAGTATTAGTAGAAGTTCCTGATTACCTTCAAGCAACCCCTTATGTTCACTGGTTTCATGCTGTATCAGTTGAACAAGCAAAGCTTAGAGACGGGATGCTCGAATTAGTTTACTGCGACGGAACAATTAAAGTATTTAATCCAGAAGAAACTGAAGAAATATTGCTAGACTGTGGAGAACTTTTAAATAAGTTTCTTTGGGAGAATGACTTTAATCTTAATGAAGATACTAATAATTTAATTAATGAGGCTTAACCCATGAAAATAATTGTTACTCAGACCAAACAAGTCAAACAATATGAACCTAGAAAAATTGAGGTACATATTGATACCAATGAAGAACCCCTACAAGGTGACTGGGAAGACTTTGTTAAGAGCGTCGCAGAATCCCTAGACCGCATTCTTTACCCTGAGAGATGTAATCAAACCGAGGATCAAAATGATCAAGCTCCCTTTGACTTTTAGTTCTTTCTTTCCCTGTTTCTTTAACTGTTAACCTTCTGCATCCTACCTACTCTTAGAAGTAGGGGGAATGGAGGGGGTTCGCTACCCTTTCCGATCTGGGGATAATTCTGTCTTATAAACTAAATAGACGAGCCTGTCTTTATTTCTTAATAGACGCTATCCCCATGATCCTTTTAATTCTTCTGTCTTCTAAAGTAATCAGCCGTTTCTGGCTTTGGGCATTAAAAGACGCTAGGAATTAAAAGGGTCAAAATCATGCCCTGATAATGTTAGAGAATAATGGACAATCAAATCATTGTAGGACTAGATATCGGTTGTTACAAGAGCGTAGCAGTACCGATGAGTTTTGATGTTTTGATGACTATCTCGAATACCCCATAACTAAGGCAACTGATTTTTATGATCAAGCCTGTTTTTACGAGATCGAGACTAACTTAACGCACCTTGAAAAGTTAATAAGTTTGGGGAACATTTTTATCATGGAACCCACTGGCAACTACTCTAAACTATGGCTTAACACTTTGCTAGATGCTGGTAAAGAGGTTCGGTTTATTAGTAACAGAAGCTTAGTTCCTTATCGTCAGCTTTGTAGATGGGAATACAAGGATGATTACCACGACGCTACAGCCCTGGCTTATTGTGGCTGGCTTAATATTAATAACCCGTCGGCTTTCCTTTCTTTGAAAAACCCTGAGATTCACGCAACCTATCAGTTATTCTTAGAACATGAAAGGATTAACCGTGAATTAAAACCACTGGTCAACCGTGCTAGAAGCTTACTTCATACAGAATTTCCAGAAGCAAAAAATAGTAAAAGTCAAACTTCTGACAAAGTAGATGGGATTTGGTTATTTATTAGTAATAAGACTCAGCATCCTGGGAAACGTAAATTTTGGTTAAAAAAGATTTCAAAATCTATAGGGACTGTACAAAAATGCGGGTTTAGCCCTCAGTTAGTTAAACTAAGCGAACAAATTGTCAGATTAAAACAGCGTCGTATTGAGATCAGGAAGGCTTTTCAGGAGTTTTTAACTAACCCTAAATATGAGTTCTATTGTGAAGCTTTTGAAAGATTTAACCTTGGCGTTTACGATCGCATAATTATCCTCTGTCAGATTTACCCCTTTGAGCAGTTCTTAGATACTAATGGTAGGGAGCTAAGGAAAATGAAACCCCGGAAGTTTGGGAAAAGTGGGAAGCCTATCACCAAGCGAGTGGGGTTAAATCGGTTTCATGCTTGTTTGGGGAAAGCGGTTAAGCCATGGGAATCTGGGAAGAAAAAGGGACATATAGTCACGGGTTCGGTTCTGGCAAGGATTCAGTTGTATTTGTGGGCGCGTCGCACCATGGCCATGTCACCACCGAAAAACCCTAAGCCACGGGTCAAGGAATTATGCGATCGCTATCTTAATGATATCCAGGCAAAGTTAACCGAGGATGGCAAGATTGACCCTGACCACTCAGGCAACAACTCACTGAAACAATGGGGTAAAGCTCGTGTGGGGGATAAGTTGGTTAAGCTGCTTTTCAAGGAACTGATTGGGGCTTATCGTAGACATAGGGAAAAACAGCCATGAGAAAAGGGAGGCATTTAGCCTCCCCTATTGGTGGTCAAAAAAGCGAAACAATCTTAAAGTAAGAAAGAGAAACCACCAAAGGAGTAACCCACAGATGTTGGCATACATCCTAGCGATCGCTGTTGGCCTTGCAAGCTTAAGTCTTTATTTATCCGCCTTTTTCCTCCCTGAATTACATCGAAAAGATGACTTTCTCTGGAGTGGAGTGGGACTATTTTACGCCCTCGTCCTCTGGGTTTGTGCAGGGAGAATAACCGGAGGTGTATTATTAGGACAAAGTGCTGCGGTGACGTTAGTGGTGTGCTTTGGTTGGCAAACCCTACGCTTAAGACGGGCGATCGCTCATCCTGACGAAAAGACCGATATTCGGGGATTTTCTTTGGTTAGTTGGGTGCAAAACCGTTTCCCAAAAAAATCACCCACTCCTACACCTCCTGTGGATGAAACACCAGAAAAAGAACCACCTACCGGCCAAGAAAAAATGGAAGTGAGTGCTGAAACTGAGACAGAAACCACTGAAGAAGAAACTTCAGTTACTTCAGAGGTTGAACCTGAAGACATTTCTGAAGAAGAAATGACACTGAGTGCTGAAACGGAAATAGAAACCCCAGTTACCTCAGAGGTTGAACCTGAAGAGAGTTCCCCAGAAGACACTTCTATCACATCCTCAGGAGAAATAGAGCCAACTGTTGAAGAAGAAGCGAGTTCAACGATTACCCAAACCCCTGAAAACAAAAAACAAGGGTTTTCCTTGAAATCTTTATTTGGGTTAGGTAAATCTAAATCTCAACCGACGATGGAATCTGCTGAAAAGTTAACCCCTGAAGTTGATCTTGAAGAAAGCAACTGGGATGAGGAGAATGAGGAAATCGATAGTTCAGACACGGAAGAAGTGACCTCAACTCTGGTAGAAGAAACAGAAGTAATCGAGTCTGAACCGGTTGCAGAAACTAGCGAAGTGAAGCAAGAACAAACAACTGAGAAAAAGACTCCTGAAATGACAGAAAGTCTTGAAGAATACGTTGCTGAATTTGAACCTTACCTGGCCGATGATGATGCAGAAACCCTCATCGAAGACTATCAACCCAACACCGAATCCTCTAACTCTGAAACTAAGGAAAAAGATCAGGATCAACCTGTAGAAAATGAAAGTAATCAGGAAACTGGCAAAAATGAGCAGGAGAAGCAGTCAGATTAATTGTCAGACTTAAAATTAGAAAGAGGAATGGGAAAAAATCTCATTCCTCTTATGGTTTGAAAATCTGGAATTCCATTGAACTTAAAAGATTAGGAAACAACAAATTTAATGTACTTTTGAGTTAAGATTGACCAAGAAATGGGCATTAGCAACGAATGACTAAAACTTGTCCTGGGAAAATTAAGTCAGGATTATCCCCAATGACATCTTTATTTTGGTTATAAATCTTTTGCCAATCACTATTGCCACACACTTTTTGTGCAATTAAGGTTAAATTATCTCCAGATTTGACAACGTAAACAATCCCAGGTTCAACACAGTTGATATAGAGAACTTGTCCAGGAAGAATAAAATCAGGATCATCTCCAATGACTCCAATGTTATCATAATAAATCTTCTTCCAAAGACTAGCATCACCACATTGAGATAATGCAATCCCTGATAAAGTATCACCACGTTTGACTGTATAGTAACTAGCCATTATCTTTCTCCTTGTTTTTGCTCAATATGCTGAGATAAACCTCACATCCCTATTGTACTTAAAAATTCATACTTTATCGGTGATTTTTGACGATAATTTACAAAAATTATCAAGACTTAAATATTAGAGTTAATCTTATATAAAAGCTGGCAATACTTAAGCCCTAAAAGATTTACAATAGCCTATTAATCTTATGACAGAAGTTACAAATAAGCTATGGATATTAATCAGAATTACCATTTTTTCCTTGACAAAACAATTGGATAGACTGAATTTGTGGGGCCAGTTCCCCAAACCAATCTAGATAAATATTTCTTACTGGTGGAGTCTTGATCACCGAATTAATAAAACTCAACCATTGGGGATCATTATTGGGTAAAATTAGACCATATTTTTCGCAATCGATGGGATTGTTTGGGACTAAAGTATAATCTGGTCCTAGTCTTAAGTTTTGGATTAATGCTTCCCCAACTAAGAGAATCCCATCACTAGCAAAGGCATCGATTTTACCCCCTCGTAATGCTTGTATTCCCCGATATCTACCCGTTACTCCTTGAAACTGAACTAAATTAGCTAAAGGATATTTGTCAGCCATTAATTGTTCATTAGTGGTATTTCTCAAAACACCAATATTAACGTTTTCTAAACTGCCATTAGGATTAATACTTTTTGCTTTATCGATGCTCACTAATAATTGAGTTCCTGTTAAGAAAAAAGGAGAAGAAAATTGTATTTGATATTCAGGAAGTTCTCGAATGGTATTGGGCCCGCATTCTAGATCGACAATGCGATCGCTCACTAATTCAAAGCGATTAAATAAGGTTGATTTATATAATTTAATAGCAATGATTTGTTTATTCAACTTTTGTTTAAGTTTTTCTCTGAGGACAGCGATCAAATCTAAACATAATCCCTCTAAATCTCCGTTAATATCTCGATAACCAAAAGGAACAGCATCTTCTCGAATACCGACTTCTAATAAACCTGTTTTATCAATTTTTTCTAAGACAGTTTGCTCTTGAGCAGAACTCGGCAAACTAGAGAAACATAATAAAAATAAATGAATGATTGCCCCATAAAATTTAAACTTGTTCATCGCTTTTTTCCATCTTTAAATAACAGAATTCCAAGGGTCTAAAATATCTTTAAATAAAACTTCTTCAATCCAAGTTTTAGCCACAACAGCTAAAGGAAGAGCTAATAATAATCCTAATATACCAAAGGTTTGAGCAAAAAATATTTGTGCCATTAATGTTACCGCAGGGAGTAAAGAAACTTGTTTGGCCATGACAGTAGGGGTTAACCAGTAACTTTCAATATTTTGAATAATAAAATACCAAATCAGAATCGCCCAAATTTTCCAAGGATCATCTAATAAAGCGACCATTAAAGGAAAAATTACACTGGTAGCAGGACCCACATTGGGAATAAAATTGAGTAACCCTGCTAATAAAGCATGAACTAACACTAATTTGACTTGTAATAACCAAAGACCTAAACCACTTAAGGTTCCAATAAACAAACAATTAATGGTAACTCCTGTTAACCAATTGCCTAACGCTATTTCAGAAAGTGTTAAAATTTCTTCCCCTCGTTTACGATAAAAAGAAGGAAATAGTTTTAAAAATAGACGACGATATTTTTTAGGTTCGATCACCATTGTTATTGTCAAGAAAAAAACAAAAATAACTTGTAAAAGGATCAACAAAGAATTAGAAAAAACAGTAAAAAAGTTGGCAAAAATTTCGGTTAGTAAAGGTTGTAAACGAGCTAACAAATCACTTAAAGAAGGGGGTGGTGGTAACCACTCGAAACGACTTTGTGTCTCCGATAATAAAATTAAATTACTACGCAGTGTTTCCCAAACATTAGGCAATAATCCTAGTAATTTTTGAAACTGATCTAAAAAAGGAGGAACCACTAACCAAGCAAATAAAATACTTAAGCAAATAATAGTAATAATAATCATAATAATGGCAAAATTCCGTCTGATTTTAAATTTTTTCAGGAATTTTACCAATCGATTTAACGCCGTAGCGAAAACAACCGCCGTAAATACCAATAACAACACCTGTCTAATTTCCCAGAGAATATAACAGGAGATGATGAAACTAGATAAGCCCAGCCACTGACCAAGATTCATGGAACTCTAATAATCACTATATAAAACTAACCCCAACCTACTCGTGTTGGTATTATTTCATCAAATCAATTGAGAAAATATTATCAATTGAGATTAGTTTTCTCTACTTAAATAATAATACAAAAAAAGGATTATACCTAAAAAATTAGTCAAGTTCGGATAAATCAATACCTAAATCTTGTAATTTCTGTGTTAATCGTTCTGCCCGTTGTTTTTCCTGTTCTGCCCGTTGTTTTTCTTGTTCTGCCCATTCTTCTAGTGTCGGAACTAATTGACCTTGAGGGGTGAAAAACCTCAATTGAGATTGATGTATCCCTAAATATAACTCTAATTGCTCACTCCATAACCATCCTTGTTCATTGGGAGCAATTTCTTCATATTTTCCTGTAATTAAATGAAACCCCTTAAATTCTGAACTGTTAGGATCAAACCAAAAATAGTTAGGGGTGCGAAAAATTTCTTGATAAATCTCTTTTTTTAAGCCTCTATCAGTATCTGCTGTTGAATCAGAGAGGATTTCAATAATAACATGGGGATATTTGCCATCTTCTTCCCAAACAACCCAACTTTTACGGGGTTTTCTTTCTACTCCCAAAACAACAAAAAAATCAGGACCACGAAAATACTCAGATTTACGTTGATTGGGACTGTAATAGATCGTTAGATTGCCAAAGGCATAGAAATCTTGGCGGTCTTTCCATAATAATTCTAAGGATTGAATTAAAAGCATCAACTGACGCAAATGGAGTTCACTTTCCATTGGTGGTTCATCACTGAATAAGTCGCTTTCAGGAAAGATAACATCTTTTTCAATGTCTTGCGCTAAGGTCATGATTTTCTCAATATCCGTTAAATTGGTAATGCTTTTATTTTAGAAGGATTTTCAAAGATCAATCTGAAAATTAAAAAAAAGGAAGAAAGTTCCCTTCCTTCCTCCAATCATTGACTTTTGTGATTAATTGAGGTTATCGCAGAGTACCACGGGCATTGGTGCCACCAGACTTGGCAATTTCCTGTTTCAAGATATCGTAAGCCTTGTCAAATTGGGGATCACCAAAATCTCCAATTTTGTCTCGTTCCTGTTGAAGTTCCTTTCTTTGCTCCTCAGTCAATTCCACCACAATATCAGGTTCAATCCCCTGTTTATTGATATCTCGACCACTGGGGGTTAAATACTTAGCAATGGTCACAGCGAGTCCTGATGTACCATCTCCTAACCGTCGAACCGATTGTACTAAACCCTTACCAAAGGTCTTAGTTCCCACTAAGGTAGCCCGGTCGTTATCCTGTAAAGCTCCTGAAAGAATTTCACTGGCACTGGCAGAACCACCATCCACCATAATCACGAGAGGTTTATCAGTCAAAGCGCGATTGGTAGCCCGTTGAGCTTCGAGTTCTCCATTACGACTCACTGTTGAGACGATCCTACCTTGATCAAGCCACATCCGAGCAATTTCGACACTGGAGTAGAGAAGTCCCCCTGGATTGGAGCGTAAGTCTAAGATATAACCATTAACTTTAGCAGCTTCGGCCTCACGAATGGCATCACGCATTTCCTCACTAGCGTGGGCGCTAAACTGAGTCAAACGGATATAACCCACCTTACCTGAGGGAGTCTCTTCGATGCGAGCTTTAACTGGATGAAGTTCAATGCGCGCTCTGATGATGGGATAATTAAATTCCTGATTGGTACGACGAATAGTTAAGGTAACTTTGCTTCCTGGTTTACCGCGAATAAGTTTAACCGCATCTTCCACTTCCATCCCTTCGGTGGTTTTGCCATTAATTTTCGTAATGACATCTTTAGCAAGAATTCCTGCTTCAAAAGCGGGAGTATCTTCGATGGGGGCAACAACCGTTAATTCTTTGGTTTCCTCATCCTTAGTAATTTGAATACCCACACCGGTCAATTCCCCGGAGGTATCAATTTGCATATTTTTGAACTCTTCGGGGTCCATAAAACGAGTATAGGGATCACCCAGTTTTTCTAGCATCTCCCGAATCGCTTTGTAGGCCTCGTCTTTAGTATCGTAAGTTTTGGACTCTCCGATATATTCCCGACGAACTGCAAGCCAATCTACCTGATTAAAGGTAGCATCTACATAAGTATCATTAATAACTTGCCAAACTTCGTCGACTAATTTTTTGGGATTATCTTCAAGATAAGCAAAACTACGGGACAGTCGTAGTCCTGCTCCTGTTACAGCGATGGTGGTTAAAACTGCAGCAGTGGCACCAAGAACTAACCCTTTTTTGTAATTGACCATAAGCTAAGTGTGTGTTTATGAAACTTCTATAACAGGCGAGTGCTGACTCTAAGACAGGAACTTGTCTGAATTATTTTTATTCAGTATATCTTAGACTTTTGTTAGTTGACTGAGTAAACTCATTTTATCGAGTTATTTTTTTATAGAGTAAGCCTCCACCCAATCATAACATTGTCTTCACAATAATCATGTAAATTTGATGACAGATAGTACCTTAATTCCTGCTGATTCCCTCAAAAATCAACGTCAAAACCTGCGCCATCAACGACGTTTAAAAGCATGGCAAGGAGTCTGGCGATTTCTCTTCCTCTGTGGTATGACAGGAGGATTAATCTGGGGTGTAAGTTTACCTGATTGGCTGATTCGGGAACAATCACAAATCAAAATTCTGGGTAATGAGCGATTAGATGCAGAACAAATTCACGCCATGCTGGATCTGAGTTATCCCCAGTTAATTTGGAAGTTACCCATCCATCGCTTGAGAGACAAACTAGAAAGCCAACCGCCTCTAGAAACCGTCTCTATGACTCGTCAGCTATTACCAGTAGAAATCACCATTTTGGTCACAGAAAGACGACCTGTAGCTGAAGCAACAATGGGACGAGAAGCTGGTTTTATCGATGATGAGGGGGTTTGGATTCCTCAGTCATTTTACCAAGAAGCCAAGGTTAAACCATCAGTTAACTTGAAAGTGTTAGGTTTGAGTCCACAAAGTTTAACTTATTGGAAAAGCCTTTATCCTTTAATTGTTAATTCTCCTGTAACAATTACGGCCATTGATTGGCGTGATCCCAGTAATTTAATTTTACACACAGCTTTGGGAAAAGTTCATTGTGGAACTTATCGTAATAATGAGCATTTCCTAGAACAACTGCAAGAGTTAGGTAAACTGCGTAAATTATCTTCCCAAGTAGCCAAAGAACGCATTATTTATATCGATTTATCTAAACCTGACGCGCCTTCAGTTCATGTTAAAGATATTTCTTGAACACACCCCATCTAAAATCTTTGATTTAGATGGGGACTGCGCGAAACGATTTTCACTCAAAAAATTAGGAGGCCAAAAGCCAAGAATTCATCTCCAAATTTATAAGCTTAACTGCTATTAAAGTGTCAATTAAATAATTTTTTATTATCAAATTTCGCTTCTCTAGTTCAGATGTTTTATTCTCAGAATAAGTATTGTAGAACCGAAAAAAACCAAATATAAATATTTAGGACGAGCCGGAAGTGAAGCTCATATTGATGCCGTGGAAAAACTGACTAGAAGAAATCTTAAAGATTATAAGGAAGAGGGGGAACAATACTGCGTAGGTTTTGCTCGAAACGCTTCAGTTGAGGGAGGCTCCCGGAAGCAGAGGAGGAAGTCCCATTTTCTCCCTCTGCTCCCCCACCCGTCCCCTGCTCAAGAAAGCTTGTCTCAACAGACAAATTTCCGCGGGCCGAGCAGTATTGAGAGAGGGAAGAGAAAATGATAAAATTTTTCCATAGTAAAGTATTTTGATGCAAATATGTTTGTAAAAAAACTGTTTCAACAATATAGGAAGAATAACCAAAGTAATTTATATTTACCACTTCCTCGTTTTAACAAGAGTCCCCAAAATAGTATTTTGGTTCAAATAACTCAAAATAAGAGATTAAATTCAATTCTTCTCTATATCAGTATGGCAATTTTATTTTGCTTGCTGCCGATACTTAACACAACTGCCCATTCCCTTGGACAAAGTTATCTCTATTTTCAAGTCTATGACCAAGCCATTGAAACTCGTGTAGAAATTACCGTTGAAGATATCAATCAAGCTTTAAACTTGAATTTACCAACGAATCAGGAGGTTACAAAAGAAGACGTTGAGCCACACCTTGAAAAAATTAGGGATTATATAGATGAAAATTTGATGATTAGTAATAACCAACAAGAATATCCTTTAAAATATCAAGGATATGGGCAGTTTGAAACAGGATTTGCTCGCTATTTAACTTTTAAGTATCGTCTTGATAATTTAGTAGAAATTCCTCAAACGCTTGACGTTGATTACAGGGTGCTGTTAGATGTTAAACCTAAACATAAAAACTTAGTTGTTATTGAGCATAATTGGAAAACAGGCACATTTGCTAATGAATCTTCTGTCTCCTTAATTTTCACTGCTAATAGCTCCCCACAAACCTTAGATTTATCTTCTTCTTCTTTATTGAGAGGGTTTATTTCTGTGGTTCAACTGGGTTTTTTACATATTTGGGAAGGCATTGATCATATTTTGTTTTTAATTGCTTTAATTCTTCCATCTGTCTTACGCAGAGAAAATTTAGGTTGGCAACCAGTGAAAAATTTTCGTCCCGCTTTTTTCTATGTCATCAAAATTGCCACTGCGTTTACAATTGCCCATAGCATTACATTAGCATTGGCAACTTTTCAAATTGTTGAAGTTCCCTCCCGCATCGTTGAATCCATAATTGCGCTTTCCATTGCCATCGCTGCTATAGATATTATTTATCCTATTTTTGGACGGAGAATTTGGTTAATTATCTTTGGCTTTGGATTATTTCACGGATTTGGTTTTGCTAATGTCCTAGCAGAGTTAGGGATAGTCCAAGAACACGCACTTCTCTCTTTATTTGGATTTAATTTAGGGATAGAACTTGGTCAAATTGCCATTATTGCTATTATTTTTCCCATTCTTTATCTATGTCGGCAACAAAAAATTTACACTAAGTTTATTGTTCAATCTGGGGCTGCTTTTCTGTTTATAGTTGCCATTTACTGGCTTATAGAACGTGCTTTTGAGGTTGATCTTCATGTTTTAGCTCTGGTGAAACAAATTTTTTAAGGATAAAGGGTACTTCCGAAGGGCATTGGCTCAAAAATAAGCTAATCTAAAGCTAAAAAACGATAAAATCTAGATGATATGGAGGAAAATAGTGAAAACCTTAATTCTCTCAGTCAATGAGATCCGCAAAATTGTGCAGAAAGTTGGCTTAGACACATTGATGGACGAAATGATAGCTCGTCTGAGCAAAACATTGCAAAAATCTAAATTCAATATTCATTATGGACTTCGCTTGGTCAAAAGAACAAATAGCCTTTAAGCAACGAGTGATTAAGTTTGCTCAAGATAACTTAAATGGAGACATTATTGAACGGGATTATCAGGGAAAATTCTCTGAGGAAAACTGGAGAAAGTGTGCTGAATTTGGCATTCAAGGAATGTGTATGCCAGAAGCTTACAGTGGTTCTCCGACTTTAGACATCATGACTGCCGTTCTCGCTATGGAAGGATTAGGTTATGGTTGTGAAGATAATGGCCTCACATTAGCACTCAATGCTCAGATGTGGACAGTACAGATTCTACTCTTGCAGTTTGGGACAGAGGCGCAAAAACAACGTTATCTTCCGCCTCTTTGTAAAGGGGATTGGATTGGGGTTCATGCTTTGTCCGAGCCAAATTCCGGTTCAGATGTTTACAGTCTCCAGACGACGGCTAAAAAGTGCGAAGGGGGCTATATTCTCAACGGCCGTAAAAAGTTTGTCACTTGCGCTCCCATCTGTGACCTAGCGATCGTTTTTGCCACTCTCGATCCCAGTTTAGGGAAGTGGGGTATAACTACATTTCTAGTGGAACGCTCATCCCCTGGCTTTTCTACCAGTGCAGTTAAAGAAAAAATGGGGTTACGGACGGCTCCTTTTGGTGAGATTATCTTTGAAGATTGTTTTGTTCCCGAAGACAATAGACTTGGGCCTGAAGGGGCAGGTTTTAGCTTTTCCCACAACTCCCTAGAATACGATCGCTGTTTTAATCTTGCCAGTGAACTGGGTGCCATGGAAAAGCAGTTAGAAGAAACCATTGCTTATGCCAAATCTAGAGAACAATATGGACAAGTGATCGGTAAGTTTCAATCGGTTTCTAATCGAATTGCCGAGATGAAGTTGCGACTAGAAACCGCTAGATTACTCCTTTATAAAGTAGCCTGGCTCAAAGATCAAGGAAAACCGGCTATGTTAGAAGCGGCTTTAGTTAAGCTCTATTTAAGTGAATGTTTTGTTGCTTCCGGGTTGGATGCTATACGCATTCATGGAGGCAACGGCTACTTGAGTGAGTATGGAGTTGAAAGGAATCTTAGAGATGCTATTGGTGGCGTTATTTATGCAGGGACATCGGATATTCAACGTAATATTATTGCCAGTTTATTAGGATTGTAATCTTACTCCTGCCTCCTGCCTCTTCTCAACTGTAATGTTTATTTTTGTCCAGGTACTTACTTAATCATTGGTTATTCCTGAATTAGAAATTTGATTGTCCGCTAAAGTTATTCTTTGATCATTGGGAAAGAAATTTTTGTCTAAGATTTGTTCAATGGTAAAAGGACAAAAGTTTGGATAATCATAAGTCTGATTTCTTTTCCAGTCTTTTTCTAATAGCAGCAATTCAAGAACTTCTTCATAAATAGGGGTAATGGCTGTTTGTAAGTAAGAATTTAAGGTTTTAGGATATTGTTTCATTAATCTCTTAATAAAAATTCGATGGCTAGCTATGTTAATCATCCATTCGCTACTAAAATCTAAATAAGTATTTCTTTGAACGGCAGTTTTCATCAAATATAAAAGCAGCATCATCAAATAATTATTGAGCAAATGACGGGGGAAACTGGTCAAATCTTTGAGCGGCCCTGCTAAATTCTCCCAGTCTAAAGCGTCCGAATCTCTGTTTTCTACAGCTTCTCTTTGCTGCTCTAGCCATAACTCGTAATCTGTTTGATATAAGTTATTATCCATAAGAAAAAAAAAATACTCATCTAAATATTTGTTCAATTTAGTTAAAACTATTATATGGCAGTTCCGAAATTTTGATACACTCAGTTGAAACTCTGTCCTTTTCTCTGATAGTAGTTTTGATATCAATAGAGTGAGCAGCAAAATAAAAATTCCCCCCACACTAAACTTAACTAAAATTTTGATACACCCACTTTAAAACCGCAATACAACAGATGATTTATCTTATCCATCACGCTATAGACAACTCAGCAAAACTATTTCCTGAACAGGAAGCCTTCAGATTTGAAAATAAAAGTTTGACCTACCAAAAATTGGTAGAACAGGCCAATAGTCTGGCCCATCTTCTAATAGATCAAGGGTTGAAAAAAGGCGATCGCATTGGCGTTTATTGTAACAAAAGCCTAGAATCGGCAGTGGCTATCTATGGCATTATGAAAGCAGGAGGTGCTTATGTCCCTTTAGATCCGTCTGCACCAGCAACTCGAATTAGATTTATCCTTAATAATTGTCAGATTCGTGGTTTGATAACTCAACCTCAAAAACAATCCTATCTCGCGGAAATTTTGCAGGAAACTACATCTTTAGACTATGTGATTGGACTTCCTGAAAATAGCGAACTACCTATTCGTATTTTTGATTGGAAAACAGTAACAGAAATTTCTGCCAAGTCTTCACCCAACGTAAAAATAATCGAGCAAGATTTAGCTTATATCATGTACACCTCTGGTTCAACAGGAGAACCAAAGGGAATTATGCACACTCATCAAAGTGGTTTAACTTATGCCAAAATGTCGGCTCATCTCTACAATTTAAACAAAGGCGATCGCTTGGGAAATCACTCCCCATTACATTTTGATATGTCAACCCTTGACTATTTTACGGGTCCTTTGGTGGGTGCAACAACGGTGATTATTCCCGAAGCTTATACTAAAATTCCTGCCAGTCTTTCCCAACTAATTGAAATAGAAAAACTTACGATTTGGTACTCTGTTCCCTTTGCGCTAATTCAATTGCTTCATCGTGGACTTTTGCCTGATCATGACTTGAGTTCTTTACGCTGGATACTCTTTGGAGGAGAACCGTTTCCTCCCAAATATTTATATGAATTAATGACATTACTTCCCCAAGCACGTTTTTGTAATGTTTACGGTCCGGCTGAAATTAATCAATGTAGCTACTATCATATTCCTCCCTTGGAATCGATTCCTGATGAACCAGTTCCCATTGGTAAAATTTGGGATAATGCAGAAGAATTAGTGGTTGATCAAGAAGATAAACCGATAACCCAAGGAGAAATAGGGGAATTATTAGTCCGAACCCCTACCATGATGCAAGGATATTGGCAGAATCCTGATTTAAACAAAAAAGCTTTTTTTTATCGGAATAGAACAGGAAATCATCAAGACATTTTTTATCGCACAGGAGATCTCGTACAACTGGAACCCGATGGCAATTACCGTTTTTTAGGACGCAAAGATCGACAAATTAAAACACGAGGTTATCGAGTAGAACTTGATGAAATTGAAACTGCCCTTGTCTCTCATCCTTTCGTCGAGGAAGCCGGAGTTTTTGGGGTTCAAGACTCGGAAGGGAGTCAGCATATAGAAGCAGCCATTACTTTAAAAGGACAACAGCAAATTACCCCCATTGAGTTAATTCGCTATGCCTCTAATATTTTACCCAGATATGCAATTCCCCTCAAGATTTCTATTAGAGAGGAATTACCAAGGACAACATCGGGTAAAATTGATCGTCGAGCTTTACAGCAAGAGGCCATGAGAAACTTAAATGAACTACCTGGATCAAAATAAACCTAAAAAGCCGTGAGCGAGAGTTAGCCAGTCCGTTTTAACGGCTGGCAGTCGAGCGAACGGGGGTTTTAACCCCCTGTATCTACTTAGACTACTATATCAACAGGAGGTGGAGCAATGTACGGATGTCAACAGAATCTTATTCACGCCAATGACGATATAAAAGCAATCCTAGAGTTTATTTGTTCGGAAGGGAATAAATTGGCTAATTGCGGTATTTATTATTGTCGTCAAATGTTCTTTAAAGCCTATCGCTATGTGAAAAAATACGAGCTTGATTCAGTCCTTAAAAATAACCCTCATTTTAAAGCAATGAGGTCAGCTTGCGCCCAACAAGTATTACATGATGTCGTTGAATCTTTTACTTCATATAAAAGATTAAGTAAGTTATGGAAAAATGGGCAATTAGCGTCGAAGCCACGCTTACCAAAATATCGTAAAAAAGGGGGTATGGCTGTTGTTAGTTATCCTGCTAGATGGATCAAGTTAATAGATGGAGGTGCGACCCAACCGCCGTCGTACGGCGGATTGGAAAGCGAGTGCGTAATTCCGAGGTGTCCTCGGAATGAAAGACGCACTCAAGACAGCGCACCTAAGATGCTCAAAATTCCACTAGGAAAGCAAGTAAAAGCATGGTTTGGTCTTGACCATTTTCTGTTACCAATGCCATCTAATTTAGACTTTAAATCCATTAAAGAATTTCGCATTGTCCCTAGAAATAGATGCTTTTATCTTGAATGTGTTTACAAGCAAGATGAGGTTAACAAG
>JAAUYD010010888.1_pt1 | contig 18484 bp, 15 predicted proteins | sample 7278101 | NCBI WGS metagenome assembly JAAUYD01 (sample SAMN14350128, study PRJNA611818) | marine sediment metagenome | isolation source: surface marine sediment (0.6m) | place: French Polynesia: Moorea | collected 2018-08
ACAAATACACTGCGGACACCAGTAACTCTGGAGACACTTAGAAGTTTACAACTTTCTGGGTGCCAATGAATCCCCATCTATAATCTTTGATTTAGATGGGGTGTGTTCAATGCTTGGTATTAGTTCAGTTCTCAATACTTAAATAGCGATCAAATTTTTGACGAGATAATGTATTTTTTATCTCTCTGAATATAGTATCAGATAAGATTATTTTACCTAAATTTTTAGCTAATTTAACTGCTTGTCCTGGGGATGAATTCTCAAATAAGATTGCACTAATGATTACATTTGTATCAATGACAATTTTTTTCATTAGCTTTCTTGTAAAATGGATTCTAAAATTTCAGGAGTTAGACCATTTGCTTGTGCTTCTTCACTACATTTTTCCATAATTTCTTCTAATAACCCATATCAATGAGCCAAAATATCATCAATTTCTGCTTCCCATTCTTCTACTCCTACTCCTTTCGCATCAAGACATTTTTGAAGTAAGTTTTTAATCGCTTTTTTGTCTATTTCTGATTCTTTTGGGATGGGTATTTGTGAAACATATCGAGATCATAAGCAGTGGGGTTAGTAACATCAATTAATAGCTTACGAATACTCGCTTTAAGATTAAATTGATCATCAAAAATTTTACTAACATTTTCTGAAGTATTACGTGTTCTTAAATCATCAAGTTTGAGATATCTAGTCATCAGTTATCAGTTTTTTAATCTCCGAAGTCTCCGAAGTTTCCCAGTTTCCGAAGTCTCCGAAGTCTTGTAACAATGCTACAATAAAAAACTAGGTGCTACGAATGGCATAATGTTGTTCAGGAATGGGATAACCAGCATCACCCAAGGTTTCACGAATGACTTTATTGGTATCAAAATAAACTTGCCAATAATGTTCGTTATTACAATAGGGACGAACCGCTAAAACGGGACCTGCTAGATTAAATTCCAAAATTTCTACATCGGGACTGGGTTCATCAATAACATTAGGAATTTGACTTAATCGTTGTTGTAATAAATTGATCGCTTCTGCATGATTAACACTATGATTCAGTTGCGCTACTAAGTCAACTCGACGATAAGGATTAGCTGAAAAGTTTTGGATATTATCAGAAAAAATCTTATTATTTCCGACAATGGTTCTTACATTATCAAGGGTGTTAATGGTGGATACAAATAGGCCAATTTCTTCAACGGTTCCCGTGACTCCTGCAGCACAAATAAAGTCTCCTACACCAAACGGACGGAAAATAACCAAGAAAACCCCGGCCGCAAAATTAGCCAATAGTCCCCCCCACGCTGCACCAATGGCAATCCCAGCAGCAGCTAATAAGGCAGCAAAGGAGGTGGTTTCGATGCCAAAATAGCCTAGAATGGCCACAATTAACACAATTTTTAAGGCGATACCTAAAAAGTTGGCTAAATAGGCAATTAAGGTGGGTTCAATACTTTGTCGCTTGAGAACACGGGACATTAAACGGACCCCTTTGTTAATTAACCATTGTCCCACTATCCATAAAGCGATCGCACCCAGAAATTTTAAGCCAAAATTGGTAATTTGTTGTTTAAGGGTTTGCACGAAAACGTTAACCTGTTCTACCTGCACTTCATCAATGGGTAGGTCAACAGGTGCTTGCAGTAGATACATTTGTGTAATCCTTCACACTGTTATTACATTATTTAAGATATAAGAAGGCTTAATTAATGTGCCAAAATGTTCATAATTTGTTATGAATTAATCTGTTTTTGACTGAAACTCATGGATATAGTTATTTCAATCTAGAAAAATTAGATTAATAAGTTCGGAAGTTACACTTTTATAAGTAACTTCCGACTTTAGCTTGAAGAAATAGGGTTTGAGAATCGCTTAAAAAGTTAATCTGCAAAATATGCGATTCTAAAAATATCGGATTCTGAATTGGAGGCATCTCGTTTTTGTAAAAGCATCAACCAAAGTAATAATAACGTAAGTGATGACCACCCAAGAGCTTCAATACATCTTAAAAGTTGGGATGCTTCGTATGAATTTTTATCTCCTATAAATTTTTCCCATAATTTTTCATCATTTATTAAATGTTTCCAATTTTTCTTGTTTTTTCCAAGTCTTTTTATATGCTCATTGAGATGTTTTAATTTTTTGCTTTCACGGTTCTCTGCATGATCTTCTATAGCAAGAATCAGAAATTGATATCGATCGCGATAAAAATTACTCTCTTTTTTTTGAATCTTAGCCTTTTCTACTAGGATATCTATCATTCTACAAAGATTCTGTTCTTCATGAAATGCTATTTCATCTTTTTCGTTTGTTAAAAGATAAATAGCTTGATTAACTAATAGAGAAGTCCATATCTTCTTAAACTCTTTAAAATCTTTTTTCTCAGTAATTTCCCATTCTGACTCAACTATAGCAATTCCCACATTACGCTTTTGTGTCCTACCTTCAAACCAAGTCAGGGACTCAATTAAACGTTCTCGTTTTTTTAAGTTTGATTCTTGATTACTAACATATATCGTAGCTAAACTACCAATACCACCACCAATTAAGGCACCTAAAAAACTCCAAGCAGCACCATTACTAATTAGATTCAACAAGATAGACTCTTCTTTGGGTGTTCCGTTTTCTTTCGGGTTAGGATCATTTACACCGTTTGAATTTTGTGTTAATATTATTGAGCTAGATTGTAATGGTGATGTTAATAAGAAAAAAACACTTCCAATTAACAATACTCCTAAAAGCCTTTTTCTGTGATTTTTGCTGTGTTCTATTTCACTCATATTTTTAAGTTTCTTTGGACTTTAATGTAGTGAATTAACAGAATATTCAAGAAATCGATTTAGCTGGCTTTTTCATGGTTGATTTTAATAACAAACCGTATTCAATCCCTTCTACTACTGCTTGATAAGAGGCTTCTAAAATGTTAGGAGAAACCCCTACGGTTGTCCACCGTTCATGACCATTACTCGACTCAATTAAAACACGAGTATTGGCTGAAGTTCCAGCACCTCCATCCAAAATTCTCACCTTATAATCTGTGAGGTGAAATTGTGCAATTTCGGGGTAAAAATTGACCAAAGCTTTGCGTAAAGCACTGTCTAACGCTGAAACAGGTCCATTTCCTTCGGCTACCTCTAATCTATCTTCTCCATTAACCGTAACTTTAATAGTGGCTAACGCATTACTGTAGGGCATTCCTTCCCCATACAACCGATCACAATGAACTTGGAATCCTTGCAGTTGAAAGAAGCTTTTTGTTTGCCCTAATGCTTGACGCATTAACAGTTCAAAACTGGCTTCTGCTGCTTCAAATTGATAGCCTTCATGTTCTAATTCTTTGATTTTTGCTAAAATTTCACGACAGGCAGTATCTTCTTTCTTTAACTCAATGCCAAAGGTTTTTGCTTTCGATAAAACATTACTTAAACCCGCCATTTCTGAGATAACAATGCGTCTTTCATTACCAATATTTTCGGGTTTAATATGTTCATAAGTTAACGGGTTTTTCTGCACCGCAGACACATGAATACCTCCCTTATGGGCAAAGGCGGAACGTCCCACAAAAGGCGCGTGATCATCTGGGGCTAAATTAACCATTTCGCTGATTAAACGACTGGTTTTTGTGAGTTGAGTTAACTGGGTTTCTTCTAAACAGTGATAACCCATTTTTAACTGTAAATTGGGAATTAACGTACATAAGTTGGCATTACCGCACCTTTCTCCGTAACCGTTGATGGTTCCCTGTACCATTCTCACCCCTTCCACCACTGCAGCTAACCCGTTGGCTACGGCGGTTCCTGAATCATTATGAGTATGGATACCTAATTGGGGGCTACCATTGTCCGATTGAATATCTAAGGCAACCACCATATCTTGGACAATTTGGCTAACGGTATGGGGCAAGGTTCCGCCGTTGGTATCACATAATACTAACCATTCTGCTCCTGCTTCTTGAGCGGTTTTCAGGGTCAACAGAGCATATTCAGGGTTATTGATATAACCATCAAACCAATGTTCTGCATCATAAATGACACGCCGGCCCTGACTGCGGAGATATTCAATGGTATCGGCGATCATTTTCAAGTTCTCTTCTAGGGTAGTTTTTAGCCCTTCTGTGACGTGGAGATCCCAAGATTTGCCAAAAATGGTCACCCAACGGGTTCCGGCTGCTAAAATCGCTTTTAAGAGGGGGTCTTCTGCTGCTAGTTTATGGGGGCGACGGGTAGAACAAAAGGCCACCACTTCCGCTTGAGTGAGGGGTTCTTCTTGTAACTTCCAGAAAAATTGAACATCCTTGGGATTAGCCCCTGGCCAACCCCCTTCAATGAAGGGAATGCCCATTTTATCCAATTGACGGGTAATTTTCAGTTTATCTTCTAAGGATAAGGAAATTCCTTCTCGTTGGGCCCCATCTCTGAGGGTGGTATCGTATAGCCAAATGCGGTTAGCGGTCCCCATAGAATTACTTTTATTTTAGTGGAATCGTTGCCAGCGTTTGTCGCCTTATTTCTAGACTACCTTATAATTAGCGATTTGTTTAACTCTTACTAAGAACAAAGTGTAAAATAGAGGTGAGGGAATTTACCCAGAAAATTAAGATTTTTTAAGAAATATGGAGGGTAATATCAATGTGCAACAAATCCTTAACTTTACTTTTAGGAATTACCTTATCTTTCGGGGTTTTGGCAACAGAAACCTTAGCCTATCCTAACAGAGTTCGGTTTAATCCCAATGCCGGCGTTCATCGGACAATTATTGCTCCAAATGGGAGAATAGGCAATAGTTATCCCAGAGGAAATTCTTATTATGGAGGTAGGGGAAATTACACTTTCCGAGAAAGAATTACCATTCAAAGGGGTCAGCGAGGTTATTGTTACCATTGTGGTTATTCTAATAGGTATAATCCTTACCGAAATGATAGAGGTTATGGTCGAAATTACCGATTTTTTCCTAACAGTAGATCCCATCTATATTATCGATAAATTGAGTCATAAACCATAAACAAGGATAATTAAAAAAGGGACAATAAAGGTAAAGATTAGGGTTAGGGGAAGTCCTACACGGGTGAAGTCTAAAAATCGATAGCCCCCTGGCCCGTAAACCATGGTATTTGTTTGATAGCCAATGGGGGTTATATAACTATTAGAAGCAGCAAACATAACCGCTAACATAAATGCAATAGGATTGAGATCAAGATTTTTTGCCACTTCAGCAGCTACGGGTAACATTAATAAAACTGCTGCATTGTTAGACAGAATTTCAGTTAGCAAAGCGGTCAAAAAATAGAAAAAAACTAAAACAAAATAATTCGGCAAATAATCACCCAAATTAACAATATAGTTAGCAATTAATTGATTGGTTCCTGATTTATCCATAGCAATTCCCAAGGGAATTAATCCTGCTAAAAGAAAAATAATATCCCAACGAATTGCACCATAAATTTCTCCTGGTTTTAAACATCCTGTTAAAATCATCAACATTACCCCCACTAAACTACTCACTAAAATGGGTAAAATATTCAAAGCTGCAACAGCAACAACTCCAAAAACAATGGCGATCGCAATATAGGCTTTATTTTGTCTTAATGTTTCGACATCTCTTTCTTCTAACACTAATAATTCTCTAGTTGTTTGTAATCCAATAAAGCTTTCTCTGGGTCCTTGAACTAACAATAAATCACCAAATTTTAAACGAACTTTGCCTAGTCTTTCTCGTAATAATTCTTCCCCTCGACGAATAGCAATAACCGTAGCATTATATCGTTGTCTAAACCGTAAATCTTTGAGAGTAGAACCCATTAAACGAGAGTTAGATAAAATAAGAACTTCTGCGACTTTATCTTCTCCAAAAGTGAGTTCATCTTCAACTTTTTCTTGATCAAATTTAACATCAGCTAAAATATCAACTCCCCTTTCATCTCGAATTTGTAATAAATCTTCTTTACTTCCCCTGACTAATAAAATATCTCCTAACGATAAAATTTTGTCCGCTAAAGGTTGAGGAAAATGAATATCATTATGGATAATTTCTAGAACATCAATATCAAATTTTCTTTGAATTCCACTTTGTCTTAACGTTTGTCCAATCAGATTAGAACGAGGAGTAATAATAATTTCACTAACATAATCTTTCATACCATAATCAACATCTAACCCATCATTACTAACAGATTTGCGATCAGGTAAGATACGAGGAGCAATAAAAGTTAAATAAGTTAATCCAATAAAAAAAATAGGAATTCCAATCGGGGTTATCAAAAAAATACTAAACTCACCATAACCTAGTTTTTCTGACAATCCACTGGCTAAAATATTAGTCGAAGTTCCAATAATGGTCATAACTCCTCCTAAAATTGCTGTATAAGAAAGAGGAATAAGTAATTTAGATAAAGAAATTTTGCGCTTTTTTCCCCAAGCTTCTATAATCGGCAAAAACACAGCAACTACAGCCGTATTATTAATAAAAGCACTGATGAATCCCACAATAATTCCCAGAGAAGCAATTTGCTTTTTTAAGCTTTTTCCTCCTAATTGAAAGAGTAAATCTCTAACAATTTGTAACCCTCCTGTTCTAGTAATTCCAGCACTTAAAATAAACATAGCCATAACGGTAATCGTGGCTGAATTACTAAATCCAGAAATCCCCTCTTCAGGGGTAACTAATTGGCACAAAATCAATAAAACTGTGATCCCAATCGCTGTGGTATCTACAGGTAAAAACTCACAAACAAAGCTAATCAAAGCTAACAGTAAAATGATTAGGGTTAAAATAATAGGTGAGATCGACATAAGAATGAGGTTTAACCTGTTTAAAACTAAACATCATATCATAAGATCACTGATATCACTATAATCTTTTGACTCAAAAGTAGTTTATCTTCCTCTAAATTGTCCAGAGTAGAAGCAAACGTCAGAAAAAAGAGAAAATTGTTAAAATAAGTGGGTATAATTTATAAGGAAAGTCAAAACCCTTGCATATCTAATGACACGTTCTCTGGGAAAAAGACAATCAAAAAAACGGCAACGAGATAATTCGTCCGTTGACATCAAAGAGAAATTAGCACAAAAACGTAAAGCGAGAGAAACAAGACGGAAACTAATGGGATTAATAGGGTTTTCTCTATTCTTTGCCATTCTTGTTGGTGTTCCCCTTAGTTTTAGTATCAGTCCTAAAATTGGTACATCAATGGGGTTATTAATCCCTTTACTTGTAGTCTGTTACAATTACCCCCGCACAGCTTTATGGGCTTTTCTAATTTATATGCCATTTAGTGGGACTATTACCTATTGGATTGGCGGTGGTAATGCTCTGTTTCAGCTTTCTAAAGATGGGTTTTATATTCCTGGACTTTTGGGGTTAATACAGTATTGTAGACGCAAACGACAACCTATTGTTGTTTCTAAACCACTTCTGACAACCTTAATCTTTTTAGTCCTATGTGCTTTATTAACATTATTTTTTGTTAATGGATTCCGACAATTGTTACCAACTTGTGATTCCCTAAGTGAATATGAGAAATTCTTACGAGATGCTAATGGAGAACTTATTTTAGATGCAAGGGGAGTGGTAATCACCACCCCTTGCAAAGAGTCAATTCCCTTTGCCCAAGGAATATTAGGATTAAAAATTTTGCTTGGCTATGTTCCCTTAATCTTTTGTGGTTATTACTTGGTTAAAGATAAAAAACAGTTACTGTTTTTAGGCCGTTTATTAGTGGTTTTGGCGATTATTTGTTGTGGGTTAGCCTTTATACAATATTGGATGTTAAAAACCGGGCGATGCAAAGGAACAGATCATTTAATAGGAGTGGATTTATTTAAACCTAAACTAGATGCAAAATGTTTCATTGGAGGGTCTCTTTTATATGCTCCCAGTCAGGGACAAATTCGATTACCTGGAACTTTTGTTTCCCCTTGGCATTGGTCGTGGTTTTTAGTTGGAAATGCAGCCATTTGTTTTTCTGTTGCCTTTAGTGATACCGCATTCTTTTGGAGAAATTGTGGATTAGTGGGCATGGCTATGGTTTTTATTAATGCTATTATTTGTGGACAAAGGTTAGCTTTAGCCGTTGTGCCAGGTGTTATTATTATCATGCTATTTTTAACTGGAAAAATTGCTGATATTAAACGATTCATTCCCATTGGTATAGGATTAGGTGTTGTCTTATTTTTAGGATTTTCTTTCCTAAATCCTGATTTCATTCAAGAGCGAATTGATAGTTTTGTTGATCGATGGAATGCTTCTCCTCCTTACTTATTTATTCAAAATCAATTTGATTTTGCAATCAGGAATCAAAAGGGAATTTTGGGATGGGGTTTAGGCTCAGCAACCAACTCAACTCGAATATTTGGAGATGTTGCCCTTGTCGAAACTTATCATCCTAAACTCTTATTTGAAATGGGTTATTTGGGCTTAGGAGCTTTTATGATTTTTGTGACTCATTTATGTTTTTTAACCTTTAAGGCATATCGTAGTTTAAAAGATAAATGTTTACAGAGTTTTGCCTCCGGTTTTTGGGTATTTATCTTAATTATTAGTTATTTCCCTTATTGGTATCCTTTGGATACTGATCCAGTCGCTGTTTATTATTGGTTTTTTGCGGGAATTATTTTCAAACTGCCCGTAATAGATAAGGAAGAACAAGCTAAATTAAAAGCCCAAAAAGCAGCCGAAGATGCACTTAAAAAACGGGTTAAAACTAGAAAACAAACCCCATCAGTTATTTAAGTTATTAACTTCAAAAATCATGTCTTATCCTTCAATTTCTATTATTATCCCAACCTACAGGCGAGAACAAATCTTAAAAGATACCCTAGAAGATGTTCTTCAACAGGATTATCCTAATCTTGAAATCTTAGTGGTTGATCAAACAGAAACTCATGATCCCACGATTCAAAGTTATCTAGAAACTCTCGCTAAGACTGATAAAATAAAATGGTTTCGTGTTAATTGGGCAAGTTTACCCGCAGCTAGAAATTATGGAGTTCGTCGTTCTCAAGGTGAGATTATTATCTTTATCGATGATGATGTTCAATTACCAGAGAATTACTTATATACCCACATAAAAGTTTATCAACAAAATCTAGAAGTCGGAGCCGTAGCCGGAAGGGTTTTAGATAGAATGAAATTGGCTGATTCTGAAAAAATAAATGATTCTCAAGTTCCTTACACCATAGACATATTACCCCCACAAGCAATGGATCCTGGTATTGCTTGGTATCATATCGATCTAGTTCATACGACAAAACCTCAAGAAGTCATTTCGACTCGCGGTTGCAATATGTCATTTAGACGAGAAATTTTTACTCAATATAACATTTGGTTCGATGAAAGATTTAGAGGAAATGCTGTTAGAGAAGAATCAGATTTTTGTTTACGTTTACGCCAGACAGGTTATAAAATTTGGTATGAACCTGATGCTTATTTAGTTCACTTAGGGGAAGAAACGGGAGGTTGTCATGACATAAGTACTCGTTCTTTTTCCTATCAAATAGCTTTCTATCATAACCATTTCTTAATGGCACTAAAAAACTTGACTTGGCAACAACAATTTCGTTTGTATGCTAAACTTTTTGATTGTCATGTTTTGGGGAATCCTCCTTGTAATAAAGGGGGATCTCCTCTTAAAATTATAGTGCGTTTATTGTTTTATCTTTTAGGGCTTATAGATGCTAGTAAAACCATTATTTTATCCCAGTGGAATGATGGACAAATCTACAGTAAAAATGATATCTATAATCATGAATTACAGCCTAACCAGTCTCTCAAATCTGTGCCTTAATATTTAACTATAAAATGTCCTAAAATATCATGAAAATTTTAGTTGCTAGTCATACCTATATTGTTGACCTGAATTGTGAAAAATTTAAAACCTTAGCACAACTTGACCCTAGTATTGAAGTTACTATCGTTGTTCCAAAGAAATGGAAACCTGGAGGAGTTCAAAATAAAATTATTGAAACAAAATATCGTATTGAAGGCAATTTCAAAGTTGTTCCTATCCCTAACTTTAGTCAAAATAATCAGGGTTTATTGACTTTTGGAATCGATGTTCTTAAGTTATTAAATGAATTTAAACCTCAAATTATTCAAGTAGAACAAGGTGTTAAATCCTTCGCCTACGCTCAATTAATTACACTGAATAAATGGTTAAACTTAAAAGCAAAGAATGTATTTTTTACCTGGTGGAATCTTCCCTATGAGTCAAAATTTCCTATTTCTTCTTTAGAACAATATAACTTAAACAATACCGATGGATTAGTAGCGGGGAATCAAGATGGGGCTGATATTCTTCGAGATCATGGTTATAATAAAGCTGTAGCAGTTATGCCACAATTAGGGGTGGATGAAGTCTTATTTTCACCCAAAAAACAGCCAGATTTAGCTCACAAATTGGGCATTAAAGAAGAAGATTTTGTCATTGGTTTTGTCGGTAGATTTGTAGAAGAAAAAGGGATTTTAACCTTATTAAAAGCGGTTGAATCTTTACCTAAGCAACCTTGGAAACTCCTATTATTAGGAAGAGGAGAACTTAGAGAGAGAATAATTAAAGAAAGTCAAAAGATTGGCGTTGAAGATAGATTAATAATGGTCGAAAGCGTTGCTCATGATCAAGTTCCCCAATATATTAACTTAATGAATGTTTTAGTCTTACCCTCAGAAACAACTTATAAATTTAAAACCTTAACTGCTGTGGGTTGGAAAGAACAATTTGGTCATGTTTTAATTGAAGCAATGGCCTGTAAAGTTCCTGTGATTGGCTCTAATTCTGGTGAAATTCCTAACGTTATTAAAGAAGCTGGTTTGATTTTTCCTGAAGCAGATGCTTCAGCATTACAAAACTGTTTAAGTCAATTAATGTTAAATCCTGCATTAGCTAGTGACTTGTCAGAGAAAGGTTATCAAAGAGTGTTAGAAAATTATACTAATAAAGCTTTAGCCCAAAAAACATTAAACTTTTATCAATTAATAACAACTTGCTAATTTAAGCCCCAATTCCCAATTGTTTAAGTGTAGATAAAAACCAAAAAGTTCCTTAGACGCTTTCTAAAAAGAATATAATTATTATTGTTAATCAAGAAGATATATGCTATAATCCCCAAAGAAAATTAATAAATAAAAAAACTATGCTCATTTTACCAGGAACAACAGTCAGAGTTACTAATCCCAACGATACTTATTACCGTTTTGAAGGACTGGTACAAAGAGTCAGTGACGGCAAAGCTGCGGTTTTATTTGAAGGAGGGAACTGGGATAAACTGATAACGTTTCAGTTGTCAGAAATTGAAGCTGTTTACTAACTAAAACTAATTCCAGAGAAGAGAAAATTGGAAACTGCGATATGCGTCTTCCCCTACCGCAATTCACCACAGACAATCGTCATCCCGATCATATTGCCGAAGTCATTGAAACATCAACTACGCAATTTTTAGCCCAATGTTTGGAACCAGAAGACCTAAGTTTTCCTGTGATGCCACCCTTTGGCAGTTGGATAAAATCTTTAGATGAAGAGTCAGGAAATAAAATAATAGCCGTTGTCACTTATGCTACTACTACTCCGATAGATTCTGTGCATCGCGCGAGGGCGTTGGGGTTATCCTTAACTGAGTTAAAAGAGCAACAACCCCAAATTTTTGCCATGTTGAAAACAGAATTTAAAGCAACCATTGTCGGTTTTGAGAGTTATCAAAATGCAGAAAATGGCAATGGCTATAGCTTAGGTAATGTTTATCAATACTTGCCTCCTCGTCCTCCTCAAATTCACCAAGGCGTTTATCGCTGTGAAGCAGCAGAAATTATCAATTTTAGTGAACAAGTTGAATTTTTACGGATTTTACTACAAGTCAGAGATGCGCCAGTCGATCCTTTAATTGCGGCAGCGATTCGGGATATTTATCTATTAAGAAAAGGAGATAAAGATTGGTTAGTGAAAGTGGGAAGAACCCTAAGTATTTTATTGAGAGATGATTACGATCGCCTTCAATACATCCTCACTCAAGTAACCTTTTGAACTTCCGCTAGATAAAACTTACTCAAATCTACTCATCAGGGGGGTTAAAAGGTTTTGAGATACTCCAGCAAGGCTTGTTTATCCTCAGATGATAACGCTGTGCCGTATAAATGGCCTTGATTACTGTTACCGTCGAGATGGGTATCGTATTCAAATCCTTCTTCTTCGGCTTCGGTTCCTTGGGAAATAAAGCCAACCTGATTCGGATTATAGACATCGTAACCTCGATAAAAAATAGAGGGGCGATCGCTGGGAACTTCTAAGAGATCCTGAAGAGAGGGAACTGAACCGTTATGTAAATAAGGGGCCCTTAACCAAATCCCATCTAAGGCCACCGCTACGTATCCGTTTTGTTTCTGTACATGGGTAAAATCCCATTCCTCTCCATCTCCCACCGCTAGATACTTATCAACGGCCGCTTGCGTCCACATTTCAACGCGATGGTCATCGGTTCCCACTTCTTCAACAGGAATGACGGTTCCGGTGCGATCGCCACCAAAAGCATGACAGGAAGCACAGTTGTTATCAAAAATGGGCTTTCCTTGGGCGGATAAAACGGGATCGATCTCAAAGGGATAATCAGGGGGAGGAATTAAACGAATAAAGTCTTCTACTCGTTGTAAGTCTTGGAGGGGTACATTGTCTGGTTGCGTTCCTGCTGCTAACGCCCCCATAATGTTGGTTTCAGTAAGATTTTTTTCCAACCCATCCCAGTGATAATCAAATCCTTTGTGTTTTCTTTCGTTCCAAACCGCAGGATCATCCACATTATCGATGGTGTCATCGAGAGGTAGGCTAAAATTAATAAATTTCACAGGGTTAAAGGAAGGAATTCGGCCCGGGCCCGGATCAGGCCGAGAGTTAGTCCAAGCAAAGCCCATTCCCACACCGATTAACCTTTTTTGCGTTTGGGGAATAATGAGGTAACGATACAAAAGTTTATCAGACCAGGATAACTGATGTTTGGCTTCAATGGCGGGTAAGAGGTAATCCGCCGTAAACTTGGGATCGTTGCCACAAGCTGCTAAGAAACGAATATTGGCAATGGAATCAAATGTTTGGGTTGGAGCCCCTAAAACGAGGGTTGGGGAATCTTGAGGACTTTTACGATAGGTTGTACTGTGACAAAGGGCGCAAGTTGATCCCTGACGCGGAAACCCGACAATGCTTTTGGAAACCCCTACCGGCATTTCTTGGCCGTCTTCCCAAATAAACCCCAGAGATTTATAACCTCCGGGCCCGGGTAAATATTGAGCAAAAAGCTCCGGCAACACTTCCCAAATAAAGAAAGGAAGGCCTCCTGAATTGATAGAACCATATTTGAAGTGATCTTCTGCTGATTTATAAACAACAGGAACTTCTCGTTTAAAATTGTACCAAGCAAAATAACTCGCCCCTCCTGCTATTAGTAAAATAACTAAAATAAGGGTGGTAATAATTTTTCCGATTTGACTGCTAAGTAGGGTCATAAAAACTGCCTTAAAACTCCGAGAAGAAATCAAATAGAAACTGGAGATATCCTCATTTTATCGCTGATGGGGACTATCCCCATCTAAAACCTGAACAGTCTTCATAGATGGGGATAGTCCCGAAATTTCTGGGGTTTTCTCCCAGTATTGCTAGATAAGTTTAAGGTCGAGAAATTAACGATTTAAAACATCATTACGATGTGCAGAAGAACCAACAATTTGTACTACTTCATCGATCAATTCTTGAGGAACCTTGATTTCAACGAGAGTAGCCACTAAATTCTCAGCAATTGCATCAAAATGACTATCAGTCAATCCCATCTCTTCAACGAGTTTTTTATGGGCTTCCCTCATCGGTTTTCCATCCCATTGTTTGGCTCCTCCAAAAGCATAAGTCATAAAATCTTTCTGATGCTTTCTCTGTTTATTCATATCAGTATTGGCAAAAAAGTGCTTGACGCGATCGTCAGCTAAAACCTTCTCATAAAACTTATCCACAGCCACATCAATAGCAGCTTGTCCTCCTAATCTTTCATACAGACTATTCATGACTTTTTAGACTCCTCTATATAAGGTAAATTCTTCTCGATTATAGATGATAATTACCGTCAAAATTGTAGGCAGTGAACTTTATCAAATTTATCATTAAAATCATTTTGTAACCATCGCTATGAAAGTACAAAAATTCTAGAAATTCCTCTCAAAGAAATTCTCTCAATATGAAAATCCAAGAAGAATATAAAGAAAGAAAGTTAGTTAGGATGAGTAACTAACTTTCTCATAACATTTCCCTACATCTAAGTAGGTGGACACAAAGCTTAAAACTGTATAAGCTTTTGTTCATCTCTAGAAACCCTTTTAGAAATTAGAAAAAGATCACTAGCGATTGAACATTTTTTAATACAGGTTTATTGTGTTTAGCTACTTAGTTAGCTTTTAAAACAATACGTCGAATTTTGCGACGCAGTTGACTTCTAAAAGCTATCTTATATTAATAAACAATATATAGTTTTTGTCAAGGTCAATATCTGCTCAAACTATCCAAAATTAAAATGATATTGAATCAATAATTATTGATTTTATCAAGTTAATTAACTGAACATAAAGAAGAGGTTAAGCTAAGTTTAAAAGCTAAGAGGAAGTTCAGACTCACATCTTGCATCAGAACAAAAATACTTAATAATACCAAATCCGATTTAGATACCCCCTTTTAAAATTGATAGCTTTAAAGCTTGAAAACCCTTCTTCCTTCTGCCTAGAAGCCTCCTGCCTCTCCTAGAAGATAAGATGGGTCCCGGAACCGGATTTGGTATGAGATGGGTCCCGGAACCAGATTTGGTATAATAAAAGCTCCCACCTAAAAATCCGCTCAAAAGAGGGGATTTTAGGTGGCAATTAAGGCTAAAAAGAGATTAACGAGACGCGCCCGCAGCAAAGCCACCGTGGGTTGAAATTAACCCATCAGCTTCACCGTATTCTTTAACCACTGTATCCGTTGTGGTATCAATCTTGAGTAGATATTTAGAGAGATAACTGGCAACATAAACGGCACTACCATCAGATGAAGGACTTAAACCATGAGCAATTCTGAAATCAGCAGGAAGTCCATCTCCTGGTTTGAGGCGTTTGATAAATTCAGGATTGTCCACATCCGTAATATCGTAAACCGCAACATAACCATCATCCCCAAAGGTCGGATCTAAGGAATCTTCTTCAGCCACATAGAGCTTATTCCCCACAACGATAAAGTCGGAGGGACTCCGGAAGACACCAGGATCATCGGCGGTTTCAGCCGTACCCAGAACTCGCTCGATTGTACCATTGACAGCATCAATCAACCAAAGACTCGGACCAACAATGTCCACACCATCGGCAGTAAAAGAGGTGGAATATAACTGCATATTCATGGTATAGGCATACTGGTCATCGATCCAGCTAATAAAGTGTTGGAATCCACCATTACCCTCTTCAGAACTCAGAATAAGATCCTGATCATGAGAGATTTCAAAGGTTTCTTGATCCACTGTAAAGAGATTAACCGTGTAACCATCCCAGTAATAGTCGGGTAAGATAGCCCTTGTTCCCGAAGGATTGAAGAACACGCCGTGGGTTTGTTCGGTGATTCCGTCAATGACTAACGGATCATATCCTGGCACAAATTCTTTCGTTTCGTCATCGATAAAGAATAAGCGATTGTTTGTCCATTGAGAGAATTGAATAATGGATGTTTTGGGTTGAATCGTTGGTCCGTGAACTTGGTTCCAAGCTTGAGTTGGCCAGGACTGAAGGGGCTGTTCGGCATTCAACGGGGCTAAACCGGCAGGGTAGTTAGTGGGTTCTCCTGGTTCAGCCGTTCGTAAGATGTTAGCAACACTTAAATCCGCCGTTCCTGCATCCCAGTCAATGCTATTGATATCTAAAGCAACAATGGAATTAGCAATCTGCAGTGAACCATTAACCGTTACATAAAGAGACTGTTCATCGGGAGTAATGAGCAGGTGTTCGATAAATGCTGATTCAATAAACCCTGTGGTAGATGAGGGAACCGGATCACCATCAAACTCAGCTTCAGAGACTTCTTCCACTTGACCCCGCAGAACTCCGCCAGGGATATTGAAGTCATTGGTGTGAACCTGAATATAAAAATTACCCGCTACCAGTTCGTCTGCGTAATCAGAAACTGTTTTGGTTGTCAGGGGATCAATTCCACTGAGAACATCACTTAAATGGTGATTGGGGACACCATTGGAGGTATTGACACCACCAACTGAATTCTCAGAATCTAGATTATCCCAGATACCAGTAATGGTGTTATTCTCAAAGTCGAAGACAGCATCATTGTCATCTTCTCCAGGTAATCCAAAAATATTTAAAGTATGAGGACCGATTTTGGTTTCCCCTGGGTTACCCGAATGTAAGTGAATGGCGGTGACATCATCTCCAGTTTCGGGGGTTGAAGTACCACCTAGATCAACTCCGAATAATTGTAGGGTGTATTGTATGGCCGGACCTTCTTTGCCAAATGCTGTACCAGTGGGATCTAACACAAGGGTCATGATCCCGTTTGCTTCTACACCGGCTTCTACAGGATCGGGTACTCCCTCTGGAATAAAGACTTGATCGGGGGTTAATACAGATTCAAAATAGCGTATATCTGTGGAACGCATTTCCTCTTCTGCTTCTGTCCAACCCTCAATATCATCTAAGGGTAATAAAACAAGATCATCGGTTTCTGTATTAACCAGTGCTAATAAGCGGTTATCTTCACTAGAAACAGCATAGAGAACCCGATTCATGGCGAAATCTAGGGTTGAATCCGAGATATTTCCCCATTGATCCTGTGCGCGCAAGGTTAAAGTATAATCACCATCGGGTATGAATCCATCATAAATCTGTTCCACTAAGGGACGATCTAAATGAAAGCTTCCATCGGTTTCTAATGTTTGGCTAACATCGGTGAAGTTTTCTCCATCAAAACTTCCCCACAGTCTGGTCACTAAATTATCATCGCTGATCATCCCACTGACCGAAGGATCGGCGGTTACCCCATCAACATTCGTTCCCCCATCTGTCACGGTGTCATTGGCTAATCCTACAACCATATTCGGACCGGTCAGATCGTCATTTCTGCGGATAGATCGTCGTAATTGAATAACATCTCTAAGATTAATGACTCCATCATCATTAAAATCCCTAGGATCTTCAGGACCAGAAACAGGCTCTCTGAGATCGCGGTAAATGCTGATAACATCATCTCGATTCAAAATCCCATCTTCTGTTGCATCTCCTCTTAAAAATGGGTAGCTTGACATTTGTTGACTCGAACTTTCTGATTCTAGTCCATATCCAGCCTGTTGAGTCACCAATACTGAAAGATCAGCAGCTTGGTCAGTCATGACAAATTTTCCTCGCAATAAGCTATGAGTTTCTGATTGATTTTCGTTAGAGCAATCTGTAGGGAAATTTGTCGGAAGATTTGTAGGGAAACTTGTCGGGAAATGTGTAGGGAAATTTTTAAGAATTTCTCATTGATTGTAGAAGATCGGTCTTGATTTCCTTCTCTTTTTTCCAACAAATTTAATTTTCTGGTGTGTAGCCATCTCAGATATGAATTTAGTCTGCTTCATGAAACCTAGACAAACCTGGACAGGCTTGTTGTTCAATTCCTGCTTCAACCAAGGGAGACGGTTCCTTCAAGTCCACAGGCGTTTACCCTTCGACTGCGCTCAGGGTTTACCGATAAGCCATCGGCATTATTGATCCAACCTTCGATATTTTTTGAAGCGTTGAGATCCCTGTCCATAACTTGGCCACAATTTTGACAATGATAAACCCTTTCACATAAGGGCATATCTTGTATATTTCCACAGACTGAACAAGTTTTTGAACTGGGAAACCACCTATCTACTATGGTTAACAAAAAACCCAAACATTCTTGTTTATAACTCAACAATTCTCGAAAACGATATAGTCCTAAACTATATATCTCCTCACCTCTCGCACACTCCCCACCCTTTACATAGTCTCTATTTCAGAGATGTTTCAGACAGACTTATCCCAGGAAGATTGAGGTTTCTGAAAATAATCTTAAGGATAATCCTTTTGGGTGAATACAAGAATCTGTAGAAAAAGTATATTGGGAATGTAGATGAATGCATTGAGTTAGTTTTTCCCTACTTTTACGTTCGTTTTTGTTAACGGCAGTTGACTTCTAACATAATTGACTATTAACCTCGTAAAACAGGAGATCTCGAAAATGCAGACCATTTCTGAGTGCCATACCTTACTTTCTAGAATTACTAATGTTTGGGAAAAGCGTTCTCAAGTCAAAAAGAAAGAACTCGATGCAGCACTTTTGTTAGACTCTACTAAGCCTGATTTTCGCATCGACCTATTACCTTTCAAAGACCATCCTGCTTTCCTAGAATCTTCTCAAGAAACGAAAGACAAAATTTTGTCTTGTGGTTGGTTGATGTACAACTGGAAAACCATTGGAGTTGAGTTGAAAGTGGTC
>JAAUYD010249799.1_pt1 | contig 18475 bp, 8 predicted proteins | sample 7278101 | NCBI WGS metagenome assembly JAAUYD01 (sample SAMN14350128, study PRJNA611818) | marine sediment metagenome | isolation source: surface marine sediment (0.6m) | place: French Polynesia: Moorea | collected 2018-08
CGGTAATTTGCCGAATGGTGTTAATTGATACAGATAGACGCCCGATATGTCAATGTTTTTATGTTACTGGATGGTGTTCTGTGGTGTTCTGTGGTGTTCGATGGTTGGGGAAACGACACTTTTTTGGGAGCAGGGGGCCGGAGGTTCAAATCCTCTCGCCCCGACCAATTACAACCATTAGAACGGAATTTTGTACCGGAGGTTTATGCGCCTTGGGCGCATTCAAATCCCCCGCCACACTGATGGCGGGTAAATCTCGCCCCGACCAATATTTATTTATAAAACGGGTTATTAGATCATATTGTAGGCTCTAGCGAAGCGTGACACTCACACAACGAACGATGGCACTGTCTCTAAAATCTTCTTGGCCACTTCATTGACGTATGCATTACTCTCAAGGTGACCACTTCCCCATCCTTTTCCACATATGGCAGAATATAAGGAAGGCCTGGAACAACAAGTTCCCTTGTACCTGCAACTCTTCCAAGACGCCCCATTCCAGGTTGATTGGCTAACAGTTTAGCTGTATTTAAAATTTTAAGCGCGACATCAGCAGCTGCGATGGGTTTGTCGGCGGCGATATATTCCACGGCACTGTCTAAATTATCAAGGGCTCTACGGGTCCATTTAACGCGCATCTACACCCCATTTTTTGAATCTATGAACTACTTCATCTTCTGTTGCGATCTCACCCCGTTCCACTTCTTTCAAACCATCCTTTACTTCCTGAACGAACCACTCTTCATATTCTAGAAATCTTTCTATAGCCTGCTTAATAACCCAGGATCTTGAACGGCTCAACTCTCCCGCCAGATGATCAACACGCCCTAATATACCTTCGTCAAGACGAACAGTTGTTGTTTTCATAGTACACCTCCTCAATTTTTTCTAAATTGAGCGTTTCACCTTTCTCGGACACGGGAATCTATTTGGAATTGTATAAGCTTCGTATTGATCGTCACCCTCAAAAGGCAAAACCCTCCGGGATTGACGATCTTACCGCATCTCCGGTGTCAGATGCATTACCCCATAGACGGTTATTGCGGCAAGGCATCTTCCTTGTATCTGCAGCAAGCTCGACAATCGCCCAACTTAGTTGTATTCAATAAGAATACATATGATTACAAAATAATCAAGCCACCAATCATTGCTTGGCCATTGAGCTTACTGTTTAATTGGAAATGCGGCTTATTTGAAGGAAAAAGGACGAATATGCTATGCTGTTAAACCATATAATTACGATGTGTTATGAACTGTTTTCGGAAATTGACAAATCATCATGTAAAATCACCGGATATTGACAAAATTCATTAGCGGCCATTGGACGTTAGATGCAATGTTGAAAGAGGCTGCGATTTTTATTGAGCATCTGATACATAGGATGGCAGCTTAGCCTTCGTTGGCCTTTTTTGATTCAGGCTCCGCACGCCAAATCCGATAGCGGACTTCAACGCCTTCGGGTACATAGACCACCACCGGCAAGCGGCTATTATACCTGACCAGGTATGGCTCCCCGGAAAGGCGGATAAATCGCGCCACCTTGGGTGCGTTGGGATCGACCGCCATCAACGTGCCTGCCATCGGCCCCAACTCGTGAACCACATAGCGCGTATAGCCCCACCCTGCGATGGACTCCTTTTTGATTTGACCACCAAAAAAGTAATTATTGATTTCATCGGTCTCGACGGTCTGGCCAACGATCAGTTCAACCTGATAATTGGATTCGTCATCTAGTTCGGCAAGGTGGATGACATAACGGGTCTGCCCTTGATCGGGAGGCGGGAAGGCTTTCATATCGTCTCCAGCGTAAGCCGAGCACCCGTTCAAAACGATAAAAATTGTTGTAACTGCTATTTCAATTCTCATTTTTCTCTCTGCTCACTCATATTAGGACCAATGAGGAAAACAATGGTTGGCTGGTAGCGGGTAACGGTGAAACAGCGCCTCTTAAATGGCGACTTGAAAGCGGTGCCTTGGTATTATCACCAAGGGCAATCCGAACGTAATCGTCTTGATTGAGAATGTCCAGCGTGAGGATATAAAACCGATCGAAGAAGCACACGGCTACACGCGCCTGATCAAAACGCACGGTTAATCTCAAGAGCACCTGGCTAGAGTGGTTGGCGAGGGACGCATGACCATTACCCAAACGCTGAGCTTAAATAACCTGCTAAATGAATTTGTAATTGGTTGCGCACCGCTACTCTGCCTCTTATCGGCGACGCTTGCGAAGGCGGTCGAAACTCAACCCGCTGGAGCGTTCGCCACGACCGGTCTTCTTGCGCACGCCGAGCCAGTTATAGGTCTTGCCGTCATACCACCGCGTGCGCTGAAAGCTCTGGCTGATGCGCACGCCGGCCCTGGGCACTTCTTCTTCATGCAGGTTGTACAGCTGCTGCGGTTCTGCATCAAGCCCGTGGCGAAGCAAGTCACTGCGCGGGCGGATCTTCACGGGAGGGTTCGGATCGCCCTCGAAAATCCGCGGCATGGCGGCACGGCGCAGCTGTACCTCGCGTGTACTGCCTTCGGCACGTACCGGGATGAAGGGGATCCAATTCTCCGGCACCCGAGTCATCAGTCGGTAGCGGAACCCTGCCTCGTTTTCGAGCGGAACTACCGTGTCGATCTCCTCTGCGCCGCCCAGGATCAACTCCTTGAGCTTGCCGCGCAGCTGCCGCGCCGCTGTGCGCCCGTTCATTGCGCTGCCGTCGGGTAGCGGCACCCGCGTCTCGATGGCCCAGACCATGTTGGCCACCTCATCGCGCACAAAAGTCGCGGCCTCGATCGCCCGGCCCTCCTGTATCTTAGGCACGGAGGGCACAACGACCAGAGACAAATCCGCTGGAACGTCCGCATCGCCTTCGGTCGAGAGCGTGTACATGGACCAGCGCTGCCAGTCCTCGTCGCTCCCCTGCCCTGCCGCCGGTACCCACGTCCGCTCGCCGAACACGTTGGTCACGGAGAGCCCACGCACCTTGGCGATGGTTCCCGCAGGCACCGTTACCGGCAACAGGAACCAATCGTTAGCGAAGATCAGGCCGAATTCCATCACCATCAGCTTGTTGATGTCGGTCGTGTCGGGGTCGATATCGCCAAAATTCATCCGCCCTTCCTCGAAGGTCCACCATCGCGTGTTCGGCATCCCGTCAAACTGGATCGGCACCGGAATGAAGGAGCGCGTTTCAGCGGCCTCTACGTCCTCATCGAGACCCGGTACATCGGCCAGCCCATCATTTGTTGCGGCATGCTCGAGATTGTACCAGTCGAGATGGCCGTGAAAATACTCGTTCGCCACGAGATGCTGCTGTCCGCCATCCTTCGGTGCGGAACAGTCGAACGCATATTCAAGTCGCTCGGGCAGCCAGGCGTTGTCCTCCGGATCGTCCGGCTGAAGATAGAGTCGCCGGAACCAGGTCACGAATTCCGCTTCAAGCGTTTCAATCGGCCCGGTCAAGGTCGCATCCGTCAGCGTGATGCCGTCGTGGGCATGATGCGTCGGATCGGATGTGAGATGATCGAATAGTGCGTAGCCGTCCATCGCACGGCCCGCCACGGCAGCGATCTGTTGCCAAGCTCGCGGATGGGCGGTGATGCCCGCATCCGCTATGTCGGCGGGATCAGGCGCCTCAATGGGATATTGCGAGATGAACTGATCCGCGAGCCCGGCCTCCAGACTTCCCGCCATCCGAAGCCAGCGCCGCCCCATCAATAGCCGCAGATCGAGCGAGCGCATCTCGTCCCCCGCGTGGAAGGGAATACGTCGCTGTTCGACCTTGGCCTCTAGCGGCAGGTTATTTTCAAATGCCTGCACCGGGTTCCCGGCGGCACGGTAGCGTGTGAGTTGAGTCGTCTCAACATGCACCTTGGCTGTCACCGGCGAGCCTGCGTCGTCACCCTTAAACTCACCCATCTGCCATTGCTTGGTGAGCATCCATAGCGGATCGCGCACTTCGGCTTTGAGTGCCCGGTCGAAATCGGTGCGGCGGGGGCGGCCCTCGAGCCGGTTGGAAAGGACCACGGTCGGGATGGCGCGCTCGGCACTCAGGACGGCCTGAATGTCGTTTATGGCGATATAGTCACTCATCGTTTTCTCCAAGGGTTGCAAGCGTGGTGGCAAAGCCGTTGTTCTCGGCAAAGTTCAGCGTCGCGGTGATTGGGAACAACGTGACTGATCCGTAAAGCGCAGGTAGGAACCGTGCGTAGGCAGTGCTGTCGATCTGTGTCGGCTCGATGGCGCGTTTACGCGCGAGATCAAATGTTTCTTTTACCGTGTCCACGAGATCATCAAACCGCCAGCCACCGACCATGTCCGACGGCAGCGCGAGCAAAAGCACCTGTGGCGGCTCGCTGTTCGGTCGATCGAAGTGGAAGGTGAGCGCGGTATCCTCGCTTCGCGACGGGATCACTTCCGTCCACTCATCGAGCAACAGGCCGCATTGTCGCCCTGGTGAGAAGGGTTGCGCGAAATGGCCGGTATAGAGGAGTTTCTCCTCCTCCAGCGCGAACGGGTCGCCGTTGCGGTCCACTTGCGGGAAATCGAGGCCGAGCCAAAATTCGTTCGGCCGATGCGGCAATTGGAGCGGTTGCAGGTCGAGGCCCGTGCCCGACAGGGTCTCGGACAGGATCGTGAGCGTCTCCAGATGCGCCATCTTGCCGCGCACCCGAGCGATCCCGTGCAGCCAGTCATCGACCGGGAAAGGATTGTCGAGTTCGCCAGTGAGGTAATCTAAAATGGCCGTGCTGGCCTGGGCCCCCGGTCCCCATGCGTTCGCCCATTCGGACTGTTGCTCGGGCAAGAGGCCGAATTCGGGAATCACCATAGCCTCCTCGCCCAGCATCGCCTTTAGCGCAGCGATGCGTGCCTCGGTTCGGATGGTTTCGGCAGTAGCGGCCACAGCCTCGGCAATTAGGCCGTCTGCGGCGGCCAGTTTGGCCGCGAGCCGGGCACTCAGGGTGGTCGCCCGGCTCAGAAGCGTTGCGGCGAGATCAAGAATGGCCGTATTGGGACCGTTTACGTCGATCTCTTCGGCATCGAAGGGCGCATTTTCGGTCACCGCATCGACAAGTGCACCGCGCAGACCGGAAAGCGTCGTGCTGCCGGTGTGCTCCGCCGCCATCGCTGCTTGGCGTCCGACGAATGCCGGTCGCAGGGTGGCCACAAGATCGTCGCGGAAGTCGTCAGGGTCGGCGGGGAGCGGGTCGGTCCGTTCGCTCGACAGCTCCCGCTCCGCCCGGCGCAACAGCGCGACCCGCTCCTCGTCCGTCGCTGTTCCGGGCAAGGCGGCATAGTCGGCAATGAGCGCATCGAATGCAGAGCGCTTGTCCTCCCATCGTGAGAGGATGTCGCCGAGCGTGTCGAGCATGCCCGCGAAGATCCCGCGACGGGTCTCAAACAGCCCGCCGGTACCCACCTCGGACGGCGCGAAGGGTGTCACCTCGCCTGCGATCTGGACAAATTCCGCAAGCCGCAGGTCGATGGCATCCATGACAACCTCAGGCGGACCCGCGTCGATGGCAGCCTCGAGCGCGGCACGGTAGGCGTCGACAGCCTGGGCTCCATTCTCCAGCGCATTACGTACAAGAACCACACGGTCCGGATTCAGGAAGGTGTCGAGGTCGGTTGAATCTCGCGCCTCGAGCGTGAGCGACATATCTGTCGCCCTAAGCGGCCGCGCGTCGAGAATCGCCGCGCGCAGGGTTCTGAGCAGCGCCGCAAGTTCGAAGAAACTCACATGGTCCGGAACCATCGCAATCCGCGCCTGATAGCTGACCGAGAGGTCGACATGCGGACGCGGTGTTTGGGTGGCGATGACATGCGCCTCGACCCGGTCGTCAAGCGCGGTCATCGACTTGCGGCTGTCGGTATCAACCTGCGTCAGAAGGTCGATGGGCAACAGACCCAGATCGGCCTGCGTCACGGCGATCACGTCCGTGGTCTCCGTCAGCGGGTCGGTCAGCGTTACCTCGCAGGCCACCCGTGCGGGGTCGGGCAAGACACTGGATAGCCATCGGTTGAGCGCCGGTTCGGCTTGCGCGCGCAAGGTCGTGTTGGCAGCGTCGTTGGGATCGAGCCCGGCCTCGAGATGCAATGCGACGCGGTGGTTGAGCGTGGTACCCGACCGCGGGGTCCGGATGACGTCCGGCATCTGCGGGAACTTACCCTTGGAGAAGGTATCGAGGGTGGCGCCCGCGCGGTCGTAGTTGCCCTGGGCTACCTGATGGATGCTCTCGGCCATTGCGAGGTCGGCCACCGCGTCATTGATATCGGCGATCCGTTCGGCCTCCTCAGAAAGCGCCGCTGCCTGCGCAGGTGAGGCGCCTGGCATGTCGTCGAGGCCAAAGGGATAGGTGTCATTCCCGGTGGAGCGGATATGCTCGACCAGCGCCACCCCGTCGATCACGTTGCGCGCCTCGAAGGCGCGGGCGTTGCGGCGGTTGCCCTGCCCGTCCCGCTTGCCTGCCCGCGTGCGCTTGAGCCGGTTGCCCGTCAATGGAAATTCGAAGCGCAGGTCATAAATGAATTCGTCGATCTCAACATTGTGCCGGTCATGCACCCCGCGCTCGAACTCGTAGCCCAATAGCGCGTTGAGGCTCTGACCACCTCGCATACCCTGCAGAATGGCCAGTGCCCGACGGACGCGCTCGGAACTGAGATTGATCTTAAAAGCCTCGGGTGTCTCGGGCTGGGCATTTGAGATATAGCCGTTGCGCAGGATCGCCGCCGTAACCGCATGGTTCAGAGAGGGTGCGTGGATATAGCCCTGATTGATGGAATCCGTTGTCAGTGGCGCATCGCCGTCTCGCTCAAAAATCGCGCTCAAGCTGGCGGGCAGATCAACTGGGTCCATGCGCTTGAACTCGGGCTTGACGTCCTCGAGCCAGCCGAATGCGCCGAGATGAATGCCGCGGGCGGGGGCCGCCTCGCTCGCGCCATCGGCCTCGTAGCGCATCCGCTCAAGCTGGCGGCTCATCAGTCCGCCCCACCATGCATCGAGCCGATAGGAGCACAGGTCGAGGTGTTCTGAAAAGACCCGCTCAAGCACCGCTGTGGGCCGGTTGGCGAGGTGTTCCAACGCGGCGAGCTGGCGCGCGAGATAGGCGGTTGCGGTCATGGTGGTGAGGTTCTGCGGGATGAACTCTCCGATGGTAAGCTGAGGATCGCCGGTGATCTCCACAGAGGTTGTGTAAAGCTCGCTCCAGCGGCTTACCCGCGCCGCGTCCGGATCGGCCAGCTCGGTCTCGGCCACATGGATGAACTTCGGCTCGCGTCGCCGTGCGGCCACATCCGTCTCGGAGAGCAGCGCGTTGGCGAGAAAGATCTGCAGGCTCGTTTCGACGAAGCTCATGTCGAGCGCGCGGTGCAGCATCAGGTAGAGCAACGCACGGGGTCGATCATCGGTCAGAGCCTCCTGACGGCGCAGCATGTCATGCGAGGTGCCCGCCGCCGCCAGAAGCCATTCGATGTAATTCTCACCCGCGGCTGTGTAGGCGCGGATCGGATCGGTCTCAGACAGGTCACGGTCGTCGATGAGCGGTCCGGTCAGCTTGTGCGCTTCGCGCAGGAACAGCTTTTCGAGCACATCCGGCAGGTCGAAATCCTCCGGTTGCTGGTAGCCCAGCCGGGATAAAAGTCCCAGTCCGCTCTGCACATAAGCAGCGTTGGTCAGTGCTGCGACAAAGGCCCCGCCTGCCCCCATCATCGCAAGCCGGTTGTAAAGTTGCTCGAAACTTTCGGCGAAACGCTGATGATGCTCGGCGCTGCCCGGATGCAGGCCGACGACGTCGAGGAGCAATTGATGACTGTCGAACCCCCCGGGCTTGCCTATATAGGCGACGTTGTCGACAAGCGGAGCGAGATCGCTCTCGACGGCTTGAAGCAGGGTGTAGAGACGTCGCAGGAAGCGGTCCTCGGCGGTATTATTTTGCGGCGATGTACCGGGCACATCGTCTTGTCGCCGCAGGAGCCAGTTCATCCGCGAGCGTGCAGTGGCTGGCAGGATGCCGTAGGGCTGGTTGCCCACGCGAATGGACGGGATCTGCCCACGCGCGAGAACGTGGCGATTGAAAAACCCCCGCGTTCGTCGGATGGTGTCATCGTCGAAAACGGGATGCATCATGCTTTCCATGAAATATCCGATGGTCGCAGGCCAGAGTGCCCGGTTCATCGCCCGGGCATCGGTGATGTCGGTGCGTCCATAATAAGGCAGTGTGGTGAGCCGCGCGGGATCGAGGCCGAGCAGTTCGGCCATCCAGCGGCCATCGCGCTTTTCGAACCAAGCGGTCGGGTCCGGCGGTGCTTCGCCAAAGTAATGGTTGAAGCTCACATCGCTGTCTTCGCGCCAGCTATAGGCGCTCTGGTCGTCTTCGACATTGTTCGTGGGTTGGCCCTGCGGCAAGAGACTGAGCCCGTCAGGCGACTGATGTTGATGCGCAAACAACGCTTCGAGCTGAACGGCGGAGGTCTCTGCATCGCTGCGCAGACGCACACCGATCACCATCAGCTTGTCAAATCCCCGACGGAAGGCGATCGGGTCGAGCACCACCCGAAAACCCATGCCCACTTCCAGCGCCCGGTCAAAATCCACCACCCAGGTCATGTCGTCGCCAAAGGCGAGATCATCGCCATCGGGCCTGAGCTGCTGGCCCTCCTCGGCCGAGGGGTCCGGGCCGATTACCAGCGGCGTGGGGATGGGGTTGCCGAGGCGCTGGAGCGTCAGCTCCTCACCGACATAAGCCAGGAGCAACAACCGGTCGGGCATGATGTTGACTTGCGGGGCTTGCGACCAGCCCGCCTCGCGCATGGGCGTGTCCTCGGGTCCGGGAAACTCGATAAAGCGTACCATCACGGTAGTGTTCTGCCGCGTGGCACCGGCCGGAGGAGGCTCGTCGAGATTGGCCGGCATGTGGCTGCGCTGCAGAGCGCTGGCCCTGTCTTCTCCCACAGCCGCCACCAGCGCGGATAGCGCTGCGGCCTGGGCGCCCGTGTCCTCGCCCGCGCGCCACAGCGCTTCCCAAAAGGTCAATACCGCCGTGTGTTCGGGGTCGACCAGCACGTCGTCCGTCGGAATCACCAGGATGACCGTCGGTACGTTCGGGTCGCGCTCAGGTGCATCTCCTGCGTTGAGCGGCCGGTAAGTTTCGGTCAGCCAAAAGGCGCGGCCCGAGCCTTGCGCAGCGACGAGCGTTTTCCACGCCCCGCGCGCACCGGCCTCATCGCCACCGGCGATCCACTGGTTGGTCCAATAGGCACGGGTGCGCTGCACTTCGGATTCGGTGAGCGTGTCCTCGAAGGCATCCACCATTGCGTCATCGGGATAAGCGCGCACCAGGAGTTCGCCATCTTCGCTGTCGCCGAGACGCCGGAAACGCGTCTCGAGCCGAAGCGGAAAAAGCAGGATGGGTGTGTTCGCCGAGAGGTTGCCGATATGCTCGCGCGGGTCGGTGAAATCAGCGAATGTTCCAAAGCCCAGCGTCTCGCGGGCGCGGGCGTCGTCCAGCTGCGCCTCGAGCCCCTCGACACGCTCCTGTGCGCCGGCCAGCCGGTCCTGTAACGTCGGGTCCATATCGGGTCCGAACCGAGACGCCTGCCGCGCTTTGCGCTCTAATGCAGCGAGCCTTTGCTTCTCGCTGAACAACTCACGGGACAGTTTGTGCGCTGCAGCACGGGCAGCTTCGAGGGCAGATTGCGAATCATGAAACTCGGGCATGGCTCAACTCCTCAACATTTCGCTGGCGTGCACTGCGACGAGAACCGGCACCTGATAGAGAATGTAGGCCAGTTCGGCGGAGTTCGTATCGCTGTGCCAACGCAGCGCCTGATCTTCGGTGAATTGCTCGACCTTCTCGACCAGGAGCGGATCGCCGGTCGGGTCGGAAAGTGTGAGCGTGTCAGTGCCCGGGCGAATCTGCAAGAATCCGTTGTCGCCGTTGTCCAGCACATCGGGCCAAGCGAGATCGTTCCAGACGTTGAGATCGCCGTCGCGGTTAATGTCGAGGCCAAAACGCATATCGCCCTCGCGTTCCTTGATGACGGCGAAATAGCCCGGGTCAGGATCGTCCACCTCAAGCGGATTCTCGCCCTTGGCCTGCTCAGCCGTCAGCTCGAATCCGAGAAATGTGACGTCGGGGTTCACTCGCGCTTCGAAAATCGGGGTCTTGACCAGTTCGGCCAGTTCCCCCTCGGTCTCCAGCTCCCGCTCGGCATCGGTGTTGATCGTGCCGTCCTCGTTGGTCTGCCACTTGGCGCGGTGCATATAGATCACGGCGTTGGGGTAGCGCTTTAGTAGCTTGCATCGCAATACGGCAACGAGGTTTTCCAACGACCCGCCCACATCTCGGTGATCATGATCCCCAAGATCGGAGAACCGCGACCACAGGTGCAAAGGTGGAATGTCGTAGAGCGTCTCGCGCAATTCGTCCGGATCGAGGCTTGGGTCATTGATCACTTCAGAAGCCTCCCAGAACTGGCGAAAGTAACTGCCGCGCTGGTCGGTGGGATACTCGCGCCACAGAAGTTCGCGCGCGAACTCGTGGTTGAGCCCCACCATATAGGCCTCGATAAAACGCTGGTTGGTCTCCATCAATGTGATCGTGTCATCGGGGATCACGCGGATATTGGGCAAAAGCTGGTTCGCTTTGAGCTCCTCGTACATCGGTTTGTCAATCTGCGGATAGGCCATCGCTTCCTGGAAAGTTTCAAAGAAGAAGCCAGCTGCGATATACGGCGGCAGGGTCACCGCGCCGAAGGTGAAACGCGGCACCGTCACCTGCGGGTTGATGGCGGCGAAACTGGCCGTGGCGAGGCTGGCAACACTGATCGGCGGACGCTCGGGTTCAACACCGAGCGTGGCGCTTGTGGTCAGGACCTGATGCACATCCTTGAGCGCGCCTTTAAAGCGCGTCGCCTCGGGGCTGTCGTTATCGCCGGGCTGCGGATCGGACCCCTCCCCAAATGGGTGCAGCGTGAAGTCGGGGAATTTCGGCAGGGCGTCAATTGCACCGGGCGCGTTACCCTCGGGCAAGATCGCATCCGCTGCATCGGCCTCATCGTCGACCCGCTGCAACCACAGGTAGGCCGCGACACCTGCCGCAAGAATGATCAGCGACAAAAACGGACTGATTACGAGCGCGAGAAGCGCGATGATGATGGCGAGCAGAACAAGCACCAACATGAACAGCGGATTTTGCTGCAGCCATTCGCGGAAGCCTGGCGACGTATCTTTTGGTTGCAGATCGTCCGACACATCCTCGACGGTGGGCAATTCATCCGGCACCGTCTTGGGTGGGGCGGGCGTGATGGTACCGTCGTTGATCTTGGTGATGAGGTCACCGGAAGCCTCAGGTCCCGTCAGGTTGAGCCTCTGGGCAATGTGGTCGCGCGGGCGCAGGATGCGGCGGGTTGCGAGCGATAGTGCGGCGCGCGGCACGAGGCTTTGGCCGATCGTGTGATAGACCGTTGCCCCGTCCGAAATCACCCGCTTTTGCACCGGCGCGGTCAGCATCAGCCCGCGGGCGGGTGCACGTTCATTGAGCGGCGTAAGTTGACGGGCGTACCATGCGGTCGACACCTCACGCGCCAAAAGCGCGTGGCGGATCTGCCGGTTGGCCTCGATGATGTCGCCTACCTGCTCCCAGGCGGCGTCCATATAGGCTTCCTGGTTCTTCTGGATCACTCGCGTGCCGAACCCCGCCGGCACCCGGAAGCGCGGATCCAGATTGAGCTCATGTACCCAATTGCGGTTTTGCGGCAGGTTGCCACCATCCGTGTCAAACAAGAGCCGATCGGTCAGTGCATGCCACTGGCCGTAAAGCGGCGGGGTGATGAGGGGGTCATCCTGACCCTGTACCTCGGCTGGCAACTCGGCGTTTGTGTTGGCAACTTCCGGTGTGGTCTCGGCGTAATCCTGTGCGAGGTTGATGAATGCCGACAGCTCCCTCTGGAATGGCTGCGGATAGGGGTCGTCCCATTCCTCGAAATCCTCGGCCTCGGCAATTTCGCCAGGAGTCAGCGCCTCTTCGGGCACCTGAAGGGCACCACCCAAACGCAGCATCCCTTGCAGCTCGGGCCGGGCGATGCCTGAAATGTTGGAACCCGGCGCCTGCACATCCATGTCGAGCCGGCCTAATCGGCTGTCTGGCGGTCGCGGCTTGATCAGGCGTACGAGATACTCGAAGTCGCCCTTTTCGCCGGTCTTGAAATACCAGCGGTGATAGAATGGATAAATCGTCGGCTGCGCGCGGTCCGTATAGTCCGACCAGGCCGAGCGGGTGGCGAAGAACTCGGCATTTTCCACGGGCTGTTCCAATCCAAGACCGCTCAGCCGCCCGCTTTCGAAGCTCGGCACGAGGAAGACGTGATAGGGTGTCTCCGGCTCGAGTCTGCGCGGGCAGACGATGCGCGAATAGGCATGGTCGCGGTTCTTGCCCAGTATATCTTCGAAATTGTCGAGCGCAGCGTTCATGTCGTCGGCAACGATTGTGTCGCCATCTTTAATGATGTCACGATTGATGTGTACATGCGCCCATGCCCAAAGTTGGCGGGCAGGCGGAAAGGCTGTCTGGCGCGGCGCGGTCACGTTGATCGCGGGCAAGGGCCGCGTACCGGGATTGGCGGCATCCTCGAACTCAGTCTCCTTGAGCACCACAAGCGCGAGCCACGGGCGCAACCGGTTAAGCGGCGTGTCAGGCCGCGCGGGGGTGTAGCGCCAGGGGAAGTCCTCCTCTGCAAAATCGATATGCACGAGGTAGTTGGGCTCGAAATCCGTGGTTCCGGGCCGAGGTTCGGTCCGGATGATGACCCGCTGGTCAATGCCCGTGATGTCACCAGGTCCGTAGAGGGCAATATGTTGCTGTACCTGCTCGACAAGGTCCGGCTCGTCTTCAACCGCGCGACCTGTCAGTTGCAGGTCCACCGGGAAGGTTGCTCGCAGCTTGACCGACTGGTCGAGGTCGTCGCTGGTGATCGAATTAGCGATCCCGTTGCGCAACCAGGGCAGGAAGGAATAGGTGCCGATTTCGTCGCTCATCACGCCGCCTCCGTCATCTCAAAGGGCCGGATCACATGTACCTGTCCGGCAAGCGATGCATCCGCCGCTACCGCGTCGCGGATGAATTCTTCCGCCTGCGCCTTGGAGGCAAAGGTTTGCCCCGCCGCCGCGGAATTGTCCTTGATATTGGCCACTACAAAGCCGGTCTGGCCCACCGTGATCGTTTCATCAAAGGGTTTGAACTGGGTTTCGACCTTTTGCGAGAGCACGGATTTCGCCATCGAGTTGTTACCAAGAAACAGGGTAAACAGTCCCGCCATTGGCGCAAAGAAGCGCAGCACTCGGCGGCGAAAGAAATTGTCGATGATGATGGTCTCGTAACGAGCGATGCGCTTGAGTGCGAAGCTGGAATTGACCGATTTACCCGTTATCGAAAGCTCCGCACCCGCCTCTTCCTTGACGAAGTCCGACGCACTCAGCTTTTCGCTGTCGGTTTTGTCCTGGAACTGGGCGATGGCGAAGCTTTCCTGTGTCGTGCCGGTCTTTTCGATGCCCGCGCTTGAGACATCGATGGAAAAATGGTTGGCATCATCCGGCCGCTGATTGCCGAACTTGTCGAGGGTGATGCTGAGCGGCACCGCGCGTTGGGTGATGGTGAGCGACCCGATGGGATGCAGTACCAGCGCATCGGCGTCGGGGTCGCGCAAGGAGACCAGGAGCGCATTGGCCTTGGGCACGCTCGCCGTCCAGTTTTCAAGTTTGGCATATTCCTCCTTGAGAAGCGGCATGACCGAGATGGGCGGCAGCGTGGTGTTCTTTTCCTCACCCCAGGTTTTCGAGAAGTCGACGCCGACGTCCCAGAAGAGAAGCGAGATGCTACCGCGTCCCTCCACATGCCAGGGCGAGGTCCCCTCGAGCTGTCCCTTGAAGCGAACCGAGAACAACCCCGCTCCAAAGAGCTTGACCGATAGCGAGGCGGATATCTGGATGATGAAATAGAAGGGGGAGAACTGAAACAATGCGTCAAAGCCGATATGGCCTTCGATTTTGGCAATGGAAATACCGAAATAAAGCTCGGCCCGCGCCCCGAACTGCACCGTATTGGAGGTGACGGCGAAATAGGCTTCGACCCGGATCCTGGCGACGGGCGTATCGAGAATGCTTATGGTGACCCGGCTGATATCCGGGAACGGCAGCGCGGGGGGGTTGTACGCGGGGTGGAAGTCACCCACGGTGACGACGAAATTGGCGTTATTGCCAAAGTCAGCCAGCACACCGATCCCGCCTTCGAGCGGCATGTAGACCACGCGGCTGTCGTAAATATTGGCAAAGAACCAGCCGCGATTTTTGTCGAACTCGATAGCACCCAAAAAGGCCACTCGGATGATGATCAACGCGGCGCGTTCGTCGGGGATGGCAATGGTCAGCTTGCCGACGATGGCGATATTGCCCGGCACCTCGATGATGATGCCGATGGACAGACTGATGAGTGTCGGCGTGCCCCAACCGAATTTGAGCATCGGTCCGACGAGGAAGGTGCCTTCCTCCTGCGGGAAAAAGGCGCGCATATCCGAGATGATGCGCGCGGCATTGGCGATGAGGTCTTCGGGAAAGAGCAGGCTGTCGAGGCTGCCCGAGCGCGCGCCTTCGACGAGTGCGTCGAGGTCCATCGATCGGTTGAGCCCCAAGAGCCCGCCGACCCCAATCAGCGTGAAGCCGAAGCCCAGCTGAATGCCCGGTGAGAACTGCACGTTGATCGCGGCGAGCAGCGAGAACCCGGGCGAGCCATCGGGATTCTTGGTGGTGATGATCGCGATGGCCGTCACGTGGACAATTTCGAGAATGGCAAGCTCCAGCCCGCCGGCATACTCGCCGCGCTGCACGTCGATATCGAGAAACCCACCGCCCTTGACCGCGCCTGCGTCGATGGCAAGCCCCACGCCGGTCGGCGGCTTGAAGGCCCATTCCATGTCGAGGTTGCCGAAGAGGCCGCTGTCGGAGGGCACAAGCTGCATCTCCGCACCGATATCGGAAATGGTCGCCTGCAGCGCCCCGAGATCGGCGGCGATGTCGAGTCCGAGCGGCAGGGCCAGCCCGCCGGTGTCGAGTCCCCGCGTACCGATGTTGAGGTTCTGAAACTCAATCGGTCCGAGCGACAGGTGCAGCGGGATCTGGATCTGGAGCCCCGCCGTGCCGCTGATGCCGATGCCGGCCACGGAAGAAAACGAGATATGCCCGCCCACATCGATGATCTGCGGCTCGCTGCCCACGAGCTTGGTGATAAAGCCGTCACCCTCGCCCGCCTGAAACACAAAGCGCAGACGCGGGGGATTCGGTCCGTCACCGGTACCCGCACGGATGATCATCTCGGGCGCATTGGCGCTGCCGCGGGCCTCGGCCGAGAGGAACAGCCCCTCCACCTCTAACCGATGCGAGCCCTCAGCCCCGACCAGGATCGCGGGCGGGTCGAAGCGACCGCGCAATGCGAGCCCAACATTGACCGATACCGCGCTGCCGTCGATATCGAGATCGGCACCCGAGGGACGGATATTGAGCCGGAAAACGTCATCGGCCATTGTGTCAGCGAGGATGGCGAGCTCCCAGTCATCAGCGCCGCCCGTGGGCTGGATCGTCCCGCGCACCACGGGTGAGATCGCAAGCCCTACAGGTGCAGCGCCCATGTTGCCCGCAGGGGGAATGGGAAGCAGTTTAAAACCCAGTTCGGCCACCGTACCGAACCCGTTCCCAGGCTGGAATACGAACGGCACGACCAGTTCACGTACGTTGCCTCGCGCAGGATTTCCCGGTGAGTAATACCGGTTGAGTGCGGTCTCGGAGGGCACCTGCCGGCGCGCCGGAAAATCGGCGGCAAAGAACAAGGCCTCCAGCACATCCAGGAGCAATCCGTGGTCGAGATTCTGTCCCGGCTGGTCCCAGCCGATGGTCCCTTTCAAGGTGCCCAGCGGGTTCGTTACCATGTCACCCAGGCGGTCCCACTGCAGCGACAACCGCTCGAACGGTACCCGTGAGGGGCCGCCCGGGTTCACCTGCTCAAGTGCGGCCACGCCAAAGAGCCGCAGGATGTCGAAACTCGGTCCGAGATTCTCTTCGATCCCCTCCCCCACCAATCGGTCGATCAACGCTGCGGGGAAGATGTCCCAGAAATTGGTCGACCCGTCGAGCGGAGCGGGCAAAGCGCCGGGATTGCCGCTGGTCCACGTATTCACCCGATCCACAATTTCGATCACGGCGGCGATGGACTGGCCAATTAGCGCGACAACATCCGGATCGCCGCTCTCAAGCGCTTCGCCTATCTCGTCGAGCGCATCGATGGTTGCCGATACCCCTAAAAAATCGCGCACCCTCTCCATCTGGGTATCCGTAAACGTCGCGTCCCAGCCGAAATCCAGCAGGAAGGCACGGAAGAAGAGTCGATTCGCGGTGGCATTGTCGATAGTTTCGAGCTGTTCACGCAACGCCTCGATCAGCGGCAGGGCAATGGCTTTTGCATCGGCTGTCATGGCGCTCCTCCTAAAAGTTCAGCTTGCGAGACGCGACGCCGCGTATCCGGTAGCTGCCGAGTCCGCCCCCCATAGCGGTCCAGTTGTGAACGTCCTGGGGACGGATGATATCAGTGGTGAACAGCAAGCTGCCGCCCGAATCCCGCCACGCTTTGCCCGCCGCGTCCCATGGGATCATCGGTTGATCGGCGCGCAACGCGTTGGGATTGTCCGGCAGAGCTGCGGCAATATCGGCATCGGGCGGATATTGATCTGCGGCGTCGGGATGGCGTGTCTGCCAGATGGCCCAAAGACGGTCGATATTGGCGTGGTGCAACCAGAAGACGGGGTCGTTCGGCGCGGTGGGCACGCGCCCCATCTGGCCGCCAACCCAGACATGGGTGCCATTATGCATCTGGGATTGCGCTGATGCTGGTGTGGCCGGTACTGGCACAAATCCCTCTATCACACCACGAAAACTGTCATCGTCGGGCGGATCCGGAGCGATGGAGAGATAATCGTTGTTGTCAAATTCCGGGCGGCGCAACGTACGGGAAATCTGCGCACGCGAAGGAAGCCTCTGCCCGCTTTGGGCATGATCCCGTCTTAGAGCGTTTCCAGGTGCCGCGGTCGTCACATGCCCCACAAGGGGACTGGTGAGATCGGGGGGATTGCGCTCTTGAATCTCCCAGTTTGCTGCGCCAGCAAAGGGGCCGGAAGCTACGTGCAAGTCTGCGCCTGAGCCGTTGGGCCCCATGAAGCTGTTGCGCCAGATCCGTCCCGAGGCTCTGCCCGGGCGCGACCCGTTCAGTACGGTATAGTTCCACCATGGAAGCGAGATCGCGTCATCTGGGTCGAAGTTCGCATCTGCCGCCGTCTGCAGGGCGACATCGGCCTTTTGCAGTTCGATCTCGAACAGCCGAATAAAGGCACGGTGCCAATGCAGGAACGTGACATTGTCATGGGCCACATCCCCTACGGCCGCATCCGCGTGCCAATCCACAAAGACCTGATAGATGCCGTCTGCCTTCATCTTCTTGACCGCAGCGATGTAGCGATCGCGAAATCGAATGATCCTTAAGAAATAACTTAGTTTCAGGCGATCGACCGGCATGGTTCAATTCCTCCCGCCAGTGACGCACATCTGTCTTGGTGTGTCAGTGGTCATGGGTCCCACCCCCACCGCCATGCCCGATCTTCAGTGACGGATTACTGACGATCATGTGTCTGGCGAGTAGTTCGAGTTCGGAGAAATAACCGTAGATCGTATGGTGGACGCCCCAGCCTTCGAACCCTTCGTGATAGGTCAACGGGATATGTTTCCCATCGATCGTCATCTGCGCGTCATGGGGCGTCGTCCCTTCGGTGATGACAACCGTTCGCCCTAGGATTTCAACTTCTCGTTCCATAGAGCCCCCGTTTACAATTGGTGTGTTCGACCGAACAACCAGGTGGTTCACTTGCCGATTGGAGATCCCACGCAGGCAGTGAAAGTGAAACACTCGAACTACGAACAGTATTGGGCACACTACTGAATGAGCACTAGAAATTCGCCACAACGAACTGGATTGCAGATATGCACTCAAGAAGAGGAATTAACGACAATTTTCAATGGTCGGCAGTAAAGGCCAAGCTGATAGGATTTTTACTTTTTCCCGCCTCGATAGGAAAAGTTAACCGGTTCAGTCTCAATCAAGCTGGAATTGAATTTATGAAAGAATTAATTTTGAACGTAATACCACGATGTGGTATGTCAACGTGGCGTCGAAAATAAAATAGCTCAGGGGTCGTGGCGTTTATCCCAAGACCTGTGCTTTGATATTCCAAGTTGATCGACCCAGCTTGAAGGCTTGAAGCCGATGCATTTGGATGGTCAGGCCCATGGCGGCAAACAACCACCGGTTGTTGGCGTCACCGCCTATCCAGCAACGGTCTAACTCAAAGATGGCTTTCACCAGACCTTGCAAATGCACATGATCAGCCACTACC
>JAAUYD010270014.1_pt1 | contig 18465 bp, 12 predicted proteins | sample 7278101 | NCBI WGS metagenome assembly JAAUYD01 (sample SAMN14350128, study PRJNA611818) | marine sediment metagenome | isolation source: surface marine sediment (0.6m) | place: French Polynesia: Moorea | collected 2018-08
CCAGCATCTGGAAGAAGCGCTCGATCTCGCTCTCGACCTGATCCGGCTCGCAGAAGACGTGGGCGTCGTCCTGGGCGAAGGAGCGCACGCGCGAGAGGCCCGTGAGCGTCCCGCTGCGCTCGTTGCGATGCAGCCGCGAGAACTCCGCGAAGCGCAGTGGCAGCTCGCGATAGCTGCGCTTGGTCATGTTGAAGAGGTGGGCGTGGCCCGGGCAGTTGGTGGGCTTGAGGCCGACCTCCTCGCCCTCGTCCCCCTCCATCCAGAACATGTCGTCCTTGAACATGTCGTAGTGGCCGGACGTCTGGAACAAGGCGCTGCGGCAGACCTGGGGGCCCATCACCTCCTGGAAGCCGTACTTCGGGTACAGCGACTTCACGAAGTCGACGAGGCCGTTGAAGACCACCATGCCCTTGGGCAGGTAGAACGGCGAGCCGGGCGAGACGTTGGCGTCGAGGTGGAAGAGCTCGAGCTCCTGACCCACGCGTCGATGGTCGCGGCGCCTGGCCTCCTCGATCGCCTCGAGGTGCGCCTTCAGCTCCTCCTTCTTCGCGAAGGCGGTGCCGTAGATGCGCTGGAGCATCGGGTTGCTCTCGTCGCCCCGCCAGTACGCGCCCGCCGCCTCGGTGAGCTGGAACGCGCCGATCTGCCCGGTGTGCTGGACGTGGGGGCCGCGGCAGAGATCCGTGAAGTCGCCGTGCCGGAAGATCGTGATCGGCTCGCCTTCGGGGATGTCCTCGAGGCGCGAGAGCTTGAGCTCCTCGCCAAGCTCCGCGAAGAGCGCGCGCGCCTGCTCGCGGCCCACCACCTCGCGGGTGAACTCCGACTTCTGCTTCACGATCCGCTTCATCTCGGCCTGGATCTTCTCGAGATCCTCCGGCGTGAAGGGACGCTCCACCAGGAAGTCGTACTGGAACTTGTCGGCGTGATCGGTGCGGCCTACGTCGACCTGGGCCGATGGGAAGAGCCGTTTCACGGCCTCGGCCATCACGTGCTCGGCCGAGTGGCGGATCACCTCGCCGCCTTCGGGGTCCTTGTTCGTGACGATCTCGACCGCGACGTCCGTGTGGATCGGCGTGCGCAGGTCGACCAGACGACCGTCGATGCGCCCGGCCAGGGCGGCACGCGCGAGGCCTTCGCCGATCTTCTTGGCGACGTCCAGGACGGTGGAGCCAGCCGGCACCTCGAGCCTCCTGCCGTCGGGAAGTCCGACCGCGATGCCGCTCATGAGAAGTGCGGAGGCTTGCGCATGATCGTCTTGCAGAACCTCGTTTCGATCGCCCCGTCCGCGGGGGCATGCGTAGAGCGCAGCCTGCGTGTACCCCCAGGATCCGTCGCTTCGTTCGCCACTCGGGCGCTTGGGCGAGGCTCGGATCGGGGGCCAACGAGGGCCGCGATGAAGCGGTCCGCGGTGGTAGGCACGGGCGGAATTGAACCGCCGACCTCCGCCGTGTCAAGGCGGCGCTCTAAACCCCTGAGCTACGTGCCTGTGTCGCGTAACCGGCCGAAATCAGTATCTATTTCAATCGGCGGTGTCAAACGCTTCGAGATCGTCGCCCACACCCGAAAGAGCCACCTCGAGGATCAGGACGTCGTCCTCGAAGCCCAGGGGAGTGATCACGAGATCCTCCGTCGGAGCGGCGAGCATCCGATCGAGGAGCGCCTCGGGGCCGCCCGGTGCCGAGACGCGCAGCCAGGCCCGCCCCGGGATCATCCGCTCGGGCACGCTTCGGGCCGCCCACTCGACGCTGAGCGCCTCCTCCAGGCGGGCCAGGGTCGCCCAGTCGGTGGCGTCCACGCGGATCCGGAACACCTCCTCGGGGAGCTCCTCGCGGGCGATCACGGGGATTCCCCGGGCCTCGAGGGCCCGCGCGACCTGGTCGGCGTCCACGTCGACGGCGATCCGGGTGAGCTGGATGCCCCTCGGGGCATCGGTAGCCGGACGCTCACGGACTCCCACCGCGAACGCCCGAGGCGGCGCGCCGAGCACGGCCCGCCACTCCTTCGCGTCGCTCGCGAGCGGGAGCGCCTCGGGCTCGACCAGGGCCCGGGCCACCTCGCGAACGGCCTGAGCGAGCGCCTCGTCGACCCGCTCGCCCCGAGCCCGCGGCTCGCCGGCGTCGTCCACCGCCCGCACCGGGACCTCCACGCGTCGCACCTCGGCGCCGGCCGCCAGCGCCATCGCCAGGGCGAGAGTCAGCGCGACGACGAGCCGCCTCACAGCGAGAGCTCCGCCACGCGGCGCCCGAAGAGCCCGTCGAGGTCCTTCATGAGCGCCTCGCTCGCATCCACCCCCCGGCGTCCGGGCAGCGCGAGCACCGTCTCACTCTCGCCGGGGATGAACAGGTGCACCTGCACCGCGCAGTCGCCCGGGTGGGCCCCGAGCACCGACTTGAGCGCCGAAAGCCGGTCGCGACTGGCCTCGTCCGCCTGGAGCTGGATGTGGAGCTGGGCGGCCAGGCTCTCCTCGGCGCGCTCGAGCTCGTGGATCTCGCGGATCAGGATCTTCGCGGGCTCGGCGCTCTCGAGGGTGCCGGAGACCAGCAGCGGCACCGGGCGCCCCTCGGTCTCGTCACCGAGCCCCCGGCGCAGGAGCTCACGGCTCTGGGCGTAGGCCTCGGGGAAGATCACCAGCTCGAACACGCCTTCGAGATCCTCGAGGGTCCCGAAGCCCATGGCCTGCCCGCGGCGCGTGCGCGTCTCCCGCAGGGTCGTGAGCACGCCGCCGACGCGCACGTCGCGTCCGACCTTCTCCGCCGCGGTGGTGGCGCTCGTGTCGGCGAGCTTCCCGAGCAGCGGCGCGAAGGCCTGGAGCGGGTGCCCGGTGACGTAGAAGCCGAGCACCTCCTTCTCGTACGAGAGCTTCTCCTGATCGGCCCAGGGCGCCGCATCGGGCAGCGCCGGCTCGCTGGTCTCGACGCCGGTGAGCTCGCCGAAGAGGCTCTCCTGGCCCACCTCGCGGTCGCGCTGCGCCTTGGCGCCGCTCTCGAGCGCGGTGTCGAGCCCGGCCCACAGGCGCGAGCGCTCCGGACTCACCGAGTCGAAGGCGCCGCACTTCACGAGGCTCTCCACCACGCGCCGGTTCACCTTGCGGGCGTCCACCCGGTTCGTGAAGTCCCAGAGGCTCTTGAACTCGCCGTCGTCCTTGCGCACGGCCAGCACCGACTCGATGGCGCCCTGCCCCACGTTCTTCACGCCCGAGAGTCCGAAGCGGATGCCCTCGGCGACGGGCGTGAAGTCGCTCTCCGACTCGTTCACGCAGGGCCCGAGCACGTCGATCTTCCGCTCGCGCGCGTGGGCGATGTAGCGCGCCAGCTTGTCGTGGTTGCCGGCCTCGATCGACATCAGCGCGGCCAGGAACTCGCGCGGGTAGTTCGCCTTGAGCCAGGCCGTCTGATAGGTGATGAGCGCGTAGGCCGTCGAGTGCGCCTTCGGGAAGCCGTAGCCGGCGAACTCGGCCATCAGCTCGAAGATGCGCTTGGCCTTGGCCGGGTCGATGCCGTTGGCCTTGCACCCCTCGACGAACTTCGTCTCGTGCTTCGCCATCTCCTCGACCTTCTTCTTGCCCATCGCGCGGCGAAGGAGGTCGGCCTCGCCCAGGGTGTAGCCTCCGAGCTGGTTGGCGATCTGCAGCACCTGGTCCTGGTAGACGATCACGCCCAGCGTCTCCGCCGTGATCGCCTCGAGCTCGGGCACCATGTACTCGACCTTGGTGCGCCCGTGCTTGCGGGAGACGTAGTCGTCCACCATGCCCGAGCCGAGCGGCCCCGGCCGGTACAGGGCGATCAGCGGGATCACCTCGGTGAACTTCCGCGGGCGGAGCTTCATGACCAGGTCGGTCATGCCCGAGGACTCCATCTGGAACACGCCCTCGGTGTCGCCCCGGCACAGGAGGTCGTAGCTGCGCTCGTCGTCGAGGGGGATGTCGTCGGCCCGGAACTCGGGGTGCCCTCGCTCCTGGATGCGCTTCTCCGCGTCGGTGATCACCGTGAGCGTGCGCAGCCCGAGGAAGTCGAACTTGATGAGCCCCACCCGCTCGACGCAGCGCCAGTCGTACTGGGTCATCACGTCGCCGGTCTTCGGGTCCCGGTAGAGCGGCACCATGTCGATCAGCGGCTCGGTGCCGATCACCACCCCGGCCGCGTGGGTCGACGCGTGGCGGGTCAGCCCCTCGAGGCGCCGGGCCGTCTCGTAGAGCTTGGCCACCTGGCCGTCGGCCTCGATGCGCGCCCGCAGCTCCGGCGTCTGCTCGAGGGCCTCGTCGAGGGTGATGCCGAGCGTCTCGGGGATGAGCTTCGCGATGCGGTCGACGTCGCCGAAGGGCATGCCCACCACCCGGCCGACGTCCTTGATCGCCGCCCGGGCCTGGAGCGTCCCGAAGGTGATGATCTGGGACACGCGCCGCTCGTCGTCGCCCTCCCCGTCGTAGCTCGCGCCGACGTACTTGATCACCTCGTCGCGCCCGCGCATGCAGAAGTCGACGTCGATGTCCGGCATCGACACCCGCTCGGGGTTCAGGAAACGCTCGAAGATGATGTCGTACTCGATCGGATCGACACCGGTAATCCCGAGGCAGAAGGCGACCAGGCTGCCCGCGGACGAGCCGCGGCCCGGCCCCACCGGGATGCCGTTGCGCCGGGCGTAGGCGATGAAGTCCGCCACGATCAGGAAGTAGCCGGCGAAGCCCATCTGCTTGATCACGCCGAGCTCGTACTCGAGGCGCTCGGTGTAGGCCTCGAGGCCCTTCTTGAACGGCTCGTCCGGCGCGAGCCCCAGGCGCTCGCGCAGACCGCGCCAGGAGTCCTCCTCGAGCACCTGCTCGCGGGTCTTGCCGGCGGGCACCTGGTACTCGGGCATGTGGTAGACGCCGGAGGGGATCTCGACGTCGCAGCGCTCGGCGATCTCCATGGTGTTGTGCACGGCCTGGGGGTGGTCGTGGAACACCTCGAGCATCTCTTCACTCGACTTCACGAAGAAGCCGTGGCCGTCGAAGCGGAAGCGCTTGGTGTCCGAGAGGTTCGACGCCGTCCCGATGCACAGCAGCGCATCGTGGTGGTCGTGGTCGTCCTCCTGGAGGTAGTGCGCGTCGTTCGTGGCGATGCACGGCAGGTTCATGTCCGCGGACATCTTGAGCAGCTCCGCGTTCACCGCGTCCTGGTCGGCGATGCCGTGGCGCTGGAGCTCGAGGTAGTAGCGCCCGTCGAAGAGCCGCGAGAACTCCTCGACGAGGCTCCAGGCGGTGTCCACCTGCCCGTTCAGGAACGAGCGGCACACCATGGACGAGAGGCAGCCCGAGGTCGCGATCAGGCCCTCGTTGTGGCTGCGCAAGAGGTCCATGTCGATCCGAGGCTGGTAGTAGAAGCCCTCGAGGTAGGCCTTCGAGACCAGCCGCATCAGGTTCTTGTAGCCGGTCTCGTTCATGGCCAGCAGCAGGAGGTGGTTGATCGCCTCGTAGCCGCGCTCGTCGCGCACGCGGCCTTCCTTGTCGAAGCGCGAGCCCGCCGCGATGTAGACCTCGCAGCCGAGGATCGGCTTCACGCCGTTGGCCCGGGCCTTGTCGTGGAACTCGACTGCCCCGAAGAGGTTTCCGTGGTCGGTCATCGCCACGGATTCCATGCCGAGCGCCTTGATCCGCTCGAAGAGCGGGTTGTGCTTGATGGCGCCGTCGAGCAGCGAGTACTGGGTGTGGAGGTGGAGGTGGGTGAATCCGACCGCCATGTCACTCCCACTCGATCGTGGCGGGAGGCTTCGACGAGACGTCGTAGACCACCCGGTTCACGCCGCCCACCTCGTTCGTGATGCGGCTCGAGATCGTCGCCAGCAGCTCGTGGGGCAGCCGCGACCAGTCGGCCGTCATGGCGTCGACCGAAGAGACGCAGCGCAGTCCGATGGCGTTCTCGTAGGTGCGCTCGTCGCCCATCACGCCGACGCTCTGCACCGGGAGGAAGACGGCAAACGCCTGCCAGATCTGGTCGTACCAGCCGGCGCGGCGGATCTCCTCGATCAGGATCGCGTCGGCCGCCCGCAGCAGCTCGCAGCGCTCACGGGTCACCTCGCCGAGGATCCGGATCGCGAGCCCCGGGCCCGGGAAGGGGTGGCGGTCGACCATCTCCGGCGGCAGGCCGAGGCTGCGACCCGCCGCGCGCACCTCGTCCTTGAACAGCTCGCGGAGCGGCTCCACGAGCTTCAGGCGCATGCGTTCCGGAAGCCCGCCCACGTTGTGGTGGGTCTTGATCGTCGCCGACGGGCCGCGCACCGAGACGCTCTCGATCACGTCGGGGTAGAGCGTCCCCTGCACCAGGAAGTCGACGCCCTGCCCCACCTCCGCCATCAGCTTCTGGGACTCCTCCTCGAACACGTCGATGAAGAGGTGGCCGATGATGCGGCGCTTGCGCTCGGGGTCGACGACCCCGGCCAGCTCGCGCAGGAAGCGCTCGGAGGCGTCCACGACCACCAGCCGGATCGAGAGGTTGTCGCGGAAGATCCGCTCGACGTCCTCGCGCTCGCGGGCCCGCAGCAGGCCGTGGTCGACGAAGATGCAGGTGAGCCGGTCGCCCACGGCGCGATGCACCAGGGCGGCGGCGACGGACGAATCCACACCGCCGGAGAGGCCGCACACCACGTGGGCGTCGCCCACCTGCTCCTGCACGGCGCCGATCGCCTCTTCGACGAAGGCGTCGACGGTCCAGGAGCCGGAGCAGCCGCAGATGCCGTGTACGAAGTTGCCGAGCAGCGTCTTGCCGTCGTCGGTGTGCACCACCTCCGGGTGGAACTGCAGGCCGAACCAGGGGCGCTCCCGGTGGCGGACGGCCGCGAAGGGCGAGTTCTCGCTGGTGCCGAGCACCTCGAAGCCGTCGGGCAGGCGCAGCACGCGGTCGCCGTGGCTCATCCAGACGGTGCGCTCGCCCTCGGGAATGTGCGCGAAGAGCGGGTGGTCGGCGTCGTGGATCTTGAGCTGGGCCCGGCCGAACTCGCGCTCGTCGGCCTTCTCGACGAGCCCACCCATCTCGTGAGCCAGGAGCTGCAGGCCGTAGCAGATGGCCAGCACCGGAACGTCGAGCTCGAGCAAGGCCAGATCCGCCCGGGGCGAGCCCTCATCGAGCACGCTGGCCGGCCCACCCGAGAGCACGATGCCCGCCGGCCCGAAGCGACGCATGGCAGAGGGCTCCATCGTCGGCGGGTGGATCTCGCAGTAGACGTTCGCCTCGCGGATGCGGCGGGCGATCAGCTGGGTGTACTGCGAGCCGAAGTCGAGGATCAGGATGCGGTCGCGGTGCGCCCCTTGGGTGGGCGCGCTCCCCGCGGCAGCGCGCGAGTCGGATTCGGCAGTCAGCGGTTCGGCTCCGGACGCGGGCGGGAGGAGCCCGCGGTGGGGGTGCACTCATCACGGGGATGACGAGCGTTGCGATGGGGGGACCGGGCGAGAGGCCGGCTACTCGATCCGATAGTTCGGCGCCTCCTTGGTGATGATCACGTCGTGGACGTGGCTCTCCTGGAGCCCGGCGTTGGAGATCCGCACGAAGCCCGTGCGGGTCGACAGCTCGCCGAGGTCGCGGGCTCCGCAATAGCCCATGCCCGAGCGCAGGCCGCCGAGCAGCTGGTGGATCGAGTTCGAGAGGCTTCCGCGATACGGGACGCGGCCCTCGATGCCCTCGGGCACGAGCTTGTTCTCCTCGGTCACGTGCCCCTGGAAGTAGCGGTCGCGGCCACCCTGGCGCGCCATGGCGCCGAGCGAGCCCATGCCCCGGTAGACCTTGTAGGAGCGGCCCTGGAACAGCACGACCTCGCCGGGCGACTCGTCGGTGCCGGCGAAGAGCGAGCCGATCATCACGCAGCTCGCGCCCGCCGCCAGCGCCTTCACGACGTCGCCCGAGAACTTCACGCCGCCGTCGGAGATCACCGGGACGTCGTGGGGAGCCGCGGCGCGCGCCGCGTCCATCACCGCCGTCAGCTGGGGGACGCCGACGCCGGCGACCACCCGGGTGGTGCAGATCGAGCCGGGGCCCACGCCCACCTTGACCGCGCTCACGCCGGCCTTGATCAGGGCCTCGGTCCCGTCGGCCGTCGCGACGTTGCCACCGATCAGCGAGAGCTCGGGGAAGCACTCGCGCAGCTCGCGGATGGTGTCGAGGACGCCCTGGGAGTGCCCGTGGGCGGTGTCGACGACGATCACGTCGGCACCCGCCTGGATCAACGCCTCGGCCCGCTCCGTCGAGTCCGGCCCGACGCCCACGGCGGCCCCGCAGCGCAGCCGGCCCATCGGGTCCTTCGAGGCGTTCGGATACCGCTCGCTCTTCTCGATGTCCTTGATCGTGATCAGGCCCTGGAGGTCGCCCTCCTCGTCGACCACGAGCAGCTTCTCGATGCGGTGCTCGTGGAGCAGCTCCTTGGCCTTCTCGAGGGTGGTGCCCGGGGGCACGGTGACGAGCCCCTCCTTGGTCATCACGTTCGAGATGGGCTGGGCGGTGTCCTTCACGAAGCGCAGGTCGCGGTTGGTGAGGATGCCGACGGCCTTGCCCTCGCGGGTGATCGGCACGCCGGAGATCTTGTACCGCTCCATCACCTCGAGGGCCTCGGCGATGGGATGCTCGGGCGACATCGTGATCGGGTCGACGATCATGCCCGACTCGGAGCGCTTGACCTTGTCGATCTCGCCCGCCTGCTCGGCGATCGCGATGTTGCGATGGATGATCCCGATGCCGCCGTTCTGGGCCATCCGGATCGCGGTCTCGTGCTCCGTGACCGTGTCCATGGCCGCCGAGCAGAGCGGGATCTGCAGCGAGATCTCCCGGGTCAGCCGTGTCCGGAGGTCGACGTCCTTGGGCAGGATCTGGGACTCTGCCGGGACCAGGAGGACGTCGTCGAAGGTGAGACCTTCGCGAATCCGGTCGGAAGTCTCGGTCATCGGGTGGGGCTCCAACTCGGGTGGTGTCCCGGTGCATCGGGCTCGACCGGGCCACGATGCGGGGATCTGAGTTGGCGCCGAAGGGTAGCGCCCGAGCTGGATTCAGGACAGCCGGTCGAGGCCTTCGCGGAGCGACCCCGCGGTGTCGCGCAGCATGCCCTCGAGGAGTCGGCAGGCCGTCTGGGGCGCCTCGCTCGCGAGCTCCCGAAACGCCGTTCGAGAAAGGAACCAGAGCTGCGCGTCGGCGTCGACGATCGCGCTCGACTCCCGCGGCCCGACGGCCACCAGCGAGAGCGCACCCAGCGCGCTCCCCGGGCCCGCCGGTGAGAGCGAGCCGGCCCGCTGGCTCTCGATCCGGAGCTTCCCGCGCCGCACGAGCCACATCCCGTCGGCCTCCTGCCCCTCCGCGAAGACCTGGAAGCCGGCCGGGTGCGCGCGGTCGTCGAGGTGCCCCTCGAGACAGGCGAGGTCGTCCGGACTGAGGTCCGAGAGCAGCGAGAAGCGGGCCAGGCCCTTGCGGCTCATGGGCGCCGCCTCGCGGGGTTCACGGCATCACCCGGGCGAGCATGGTTCGCATGCGGTCGGCCACCGAGCGGTCGCTCTCGAGCTTGAGCAGGAACAGAGAGCCATCGTCGAGCAGGCCCATGCGCTCCTGGAGGCTCGCGGGGTCCATGCGCTCCTCGCGGCCGAGCAGGCGCACGTGGAAGATGCGCGCCCGGGGGCGCCGGGCCGCCGCGGCGGCCGCACCGCGCAGCGCCGACTCCTCGGCCGGAGCCGGTCCGTGGGCCACGAGCAGCGTGCCGAGCGCCCCGTGGGTCGCGAGCGGCCAGAGCGGCGCCGACTCGGGAGTCCCGGGCACGTGCAGGAAGTCGAGGCCGAAGCCGTCGCCCACGGGCAGGCGCCCCATGGGCAGCAGGTCGTCGCTGCGGAAGCGGTCGTCCTGGAAGGCGTCGGCCAGCTCGAAGCCGGGCAGCTTCGAGAGCAGGTCGGCGAAGTCCCGGGCGGCCTCGCGGTCGCCGGCGATCACGCTGAGCTTGGCCTCGGTGGGCCGCGAGCCCCGCGGCCGTCCCGCCTGCAGCCAGTCGCGCAGCCGCCGGATCTGGGCGGGCTGGAACAGCGCCACGTCGTGGCTCCCCGAAGCGTCCGCGCTGCGGTCGAGGGTCACGAGGTCGCGCTCCACGAGCGCCTGGATCGTGCGCAGCACCTGGTAGTCGGGCCAGCTCACGGCATCCACGAGCTCGCTCACCCGCTGGCGGTCGCGCAGCGCGCGCAGCACGGTCTCGGTCAGCGGGTGCACGCCGGTCGGAAGCTCGTCCGGCGCGACGCTGAGGCGGATCCGCGCATCCAGGGGCGGGAGCCGGTCGGCCAGGCGCTGGGCCTCGTCGAGCTGGCGTACGCCCTCGAGCAGCAGCGCCCGCGTCGGAGTCTGGATCCGCGCGGAGCCCGTGACCCGGCCCGGCTCGAAGCTGAAGCTGCCCTCGCGCCAGGAGAGCAGGCGGTAGAGCGCCTTCTCGCCCTCCACGTTCGCGGCGCGCGCCCGCAGCACGTTGCCGTCCCGCAGCGCCAGGTTGCCCGTCTCCTCGACGCCGCCCGGCTCCCGGCGCACCAGGTCGAGCTGGCCCGAGCGTCGGTTCATGTGGAAGAGCTGCAGCAGATCCGTCAGGGGGATCTGCGTGAGCGAGCCCTGCACGGCCCCTTCGGAGGCCTCGCGCTCGACGGCGTCGGCGCGCTCGCGGGCCATCATCGTGGACTCGACCCGGGCGGCGATGTCGTCGGCCGTGGTGTTCGCCGGCAGGGCCTCGTCGAGCACGCCACCCAGCGCGCCGCTCAGCCCGCTCACGGCGGCGGATCCCACGAAGACGAAGCGGGTGTCCTGGGTGCGCGGGTTCGCGCGAAGGATCTCGGCGAGGCGCAAGCCGTCGATCAACGGCAGCTCGGTGTTCGCCACCACCACCTCGGGCACGTCGGCCAGCGAGGCCTCGAGCGCCTCGGCGCCGTTGGCGACGAGCGCCGTCTCGAAGCCGTATCCGGCACAGGCTTCGGCCACGCGCTTCGCGCGGTTCTGGTCGTGATCGGCAATCAGGATCGGGCTAGCCACTGATCGGCACCCCCAGGTCGCGTCCCAGCTGGAAGGCCAGCTGCTCGACCAGCACCGGGTCGTCCGTCTGGAACAGCATCGTCTGCCCCTCGTCCACGGTCTCGTCGCGCAACAGCGCGTAGGCCGGCCCGTCCCCGTAGTAGACGAGGAAGGGGCAGCGCGTGCCGGTCCGGTGGGGGCTCATCCAGGTCACGGGCAGCCCGGGCGAGGTCTCCTCGCCGAGGTCGGCCAGGACCACGATGTCGGTGTGCACCTCGGCGTCCCGCAGCCGCTCGAGGCCCTCGCGCACGGCCTCCTCGGCCTCGGGGCCCGGCGCCATGAACAGCAGGCCGCGCTCGTGGGGGCGCCGCGCCACCTCGTCGAGCAGGAGGCCGGCCACCTGGGTGGCGGTCTCGGCGCGGGAGGCCTGGGCCTCGGCCAGCAGGGAATCCACGAGCCCGCGGAACGGCGCGTTCTCGAGCTCGAGCGCGCGCACCAGGCTGCGCCGGTCGTCCTCGATGCGGGAGGAGAGCGCGCCCTCGAGCGAGCCGAGATCCCCGCCGTCGATGGGGAAGCTCGCCACCGCGAGCAGCGGCGTCGGCCGCTCGCTCGCCTCGAGCTCGCGGAGCTCGTCGGAGCGCTCGAGCAGGGTGCGGATGCGGCGCTTCAGCACCGTCGCGCCCAGCCCCTCGGTCTCGGGTAGCAGCAGCGAGAAGCAGGCGTCGCCCTCGGTCGCGAGCAGGTCGGTGGTGCGCGACACCTCGGCCAGGCGCGCACCCAGGGCGCGATGCCAGCTCGCGTAGGCCTCGGGGCCGACGCGCTGGCGCAGCGCCTCGGTGCCGTCGAGCACGATCCGCAGCACCGTGAAGGGGCGGCCGAAGCGGCTCGACTTCCGGATCTCGTTGCGGGTCACGTCCTGGAAGTAGGCCTGGTTGTAGGCGCCGGTCAGCGCGTCGCGGAACGAGCTGCGCTCGATCGAGCGGAAGCGCAGGGCGTTGGCCAGGGCCTGGGCGCCGAAGGGCAGGAAGCGGTCGGCGCAGGCGATCTCGGGGGCCCCGAACTCGCGGCCATCGAGCTTGTCCGTCAGGCGCACCACGCCGATGAGCTGTCCCCCGTGGCGCAGGGGCACGACGAGCGCGCTGCGCGAGCCGGCCTTGGCGTCGCCGTCCGACGCGGCGCCATCCGCCCCGGGGCCATCCGATCCAGCAGGTTCGGCGTCCGTCACGAGGAAGCCGCCGCAGGTCGGGTCTTCGAGGGGCTCGAGGCCGGGCGGAAGCGCCGAGAGATCGAGGGTCTCGCTCTCGTCCTCGACGCGCACCAGGCCGCGGACTCCGGCGAGCCGCAGCTGCGGGCTCTCGGAGACCTAACCCTCACCCCCGATCCACAGCACGCCGCCGTGGGCGCTGGCTTCGAGGCAGAGCACCTCGACGATGCGATCGGCGAGGGACTCGGGCGTCAGGTTCGCGAACAGGCCGAGGGCGCGTTCGTAGAGGCTGAACGCGCCCATGTAGTCGAGGTTCTCGTCCACCAGGCGCGCGTGCTCGGCGCTCATGCGCCGGCGCTCGAGGATCGTCTCGAGGCTCCGCACCAGGGCGGCGCGATCGAGGGGCTTCACCAGGTAGTCGATGGCGCCCGTCTTCATCGACTCGACGGCGGTCGGCACGTCGCTCACCGAGGTGACGATCACGACGTCGAGCTCGGGCCAGCGCTCGCGGGCGCGCTCGGTGAGCTCTCGGCCATCGATGCCGGGCATCACGAGATCCGTCAGGAGCAGGTCGAAGGACTCCTCCTCGAGGCGAGCCAGGGCCTCCTCGCCGCTGGCGGCCGTGCGGACCTCGAAGCCCTCCTCGGCCAGCGCGTCCTCCATGAACACCCGGAAGTACACCTGGTCGTCCACCACCAGGATGCGTGCGGTGCTCAAGCCTTCTCCCCCTGCCGTGGCGCAACGCCACGCAAGCCGCTCCGATCCCGACCGGGCTCGCGGGCCCGGGTGGGAAACGGCAATGAATCCCCCTGGCTATCGGCCTGTCGGGGCGAGGCCTTCAGGGATTCCCGGGGCCCTGGGGCGGGCCGGCTTCAGGAGGCGGGGAGGATCTGGAGGGTGCGATCGAGCCGACCCGGGCGGACTCCCCCAGGGGTGGCTCCGATCAAAGCTCCGATCAACGAGTGCGGCGTGGCCTCGACGATCTCGACCTCGAGGTACTCGCCGGCCTGCAGGCGGCCCGGAGCGTCCGCCACGTTCACCACGCGGTGCTGCGGATCGCGGCCCCGCACCTGGCCGGGCCGGCGGCTCTCGCCCTCGAGGTGGAGGGTCGTCTTCTGGCCCACCCGGCTGCGGTGGTACGCGAGGGTCTGATCGCGCTGGAGCGCCTGGAGCCGCTCGAGGCGCTCCTGAGCCAGCGCCGGCTCGACCCGCTCGTCCGGGGCCGCCTCGGCTGCCGCCGTCCCCGGGCGCGGCGAGTACTTGAAGCTGTAGGCATCGACGAAGCCCACCTCGCGGACCAGCCGGAGGGTCGCTTCGAAGTCGGCGTCGCTCTCGCCCGGGTGGCCCACGATGAGGTCCGTGGTGAGCACCAGGTCCGGCCGGGCGCGGCGCAGGGCCGCGGCCCGCTCGATCAGCTGCGCCGCGGTGTAGCGCCGGCGCATGCGCTCGAGGACGCGGTCCGAGCCGCTCTGCGCCGGGAGGTGGACATGGGGGCACAGGTGCTCGAGCTCGCCGTGGGCGCGCACCAGCTCGTCGTCGAAGAAGATCGGGTGGGGGCTCGTGTAGCGCAGCCGGCGAAGGCCGGGGATCCGGTCGAGCTCGCGCAGCAGCTCGGCGAAGGGCAGCGTGCCCGCCGCAGCGGTGCGGCCGCGGCGCACGTCGTGCCGACCGTACGCGTTCACCGTCTGGCCGAGGAGGGTCAGCTCGGTGACCCCGGCCTCCACCAGCGCCCGGGCCTCTTCGAGGATGCCCGCCGCCGGTCGGCTGATCTCGCGACCCCGCGTCGTCGGCACGATGCAGAAGCTGCAGAACATGTCGCAGCCCTCCATCACCGTGACGAAGGCCCGGCCCGGCGTGTCGCTTCCCGCGTCCGGGTGGCGCCGTGGGAGATCGAAGCGCTCGAGCGAGCGCGACTCCTCGGTGCGCGCGCTGCGCTCGCCGCCCTCGGCCGCGGCCACCAGCGCCGGGACGAGCCGCAGGTTGTGGGTGCCGAAGACGAAGTCGAGGTGGCCGAAGCGGCGCAGCACCGTGTCGCCTTCCTGCTGGGCGACGCAGCCCCCCACCCCGATCACCCGCCCCGGCCGCGCCTGCTTCCACGCCCGCAGCTCGCCGAGGTCGCTGTAGAGGCGGTTCTCGGCCTTCTCGCGAATCGAGCAGGTGTTGATCACGAGTACGTCGGCCGTCTCGTCGTCCGGCCCCTCCTCGAGGCCGGCGTGGAGCAGCAGGCTCGTGAGCTTCTGGCTGTCGTGGACGTTCATCTGACAGCCGTAGGTGCGGATGTGGAATCGGCGCGCCATTGCGAGCGCAAGCTACCCGACCCGCGGGAGCGGACCAAGCGAGGCGTTGCCGCCGGCAAGCGCAGGCAACACTTGCAGGGTTTCCCTCAATTATCCGGAATTGCTTCGATTTCGGGGGTTCTGCGAAGATTCGGCGGCGGCGCAAATGGTGTTTGACATCGAGCCCCCCGAGCCCGCATAATTCCGTTCCTGGATCACACCGGGTTATGGAGCGGCGGTGGATAAGGCATTTCTCACCGAAATGTCCAACCTCTCACCCCCCATCATCTATCCACCGCCCTCCACCCTGAAGACGCCCCGCCGGACCTCCGGCGGGGCGTCCTGCTTCCCGGCCCGCCTCGGACCCTGACGAGGCGAACCGGTCGGCACGGGCGTACGCGAGGTCAGCGGGTGCGGCTCGGCAGGCTCCCGAGCCTCCCAAGAGGCCCGAAGGCGGCCAGGCCGCTGCCGACGAAGGGGAGCAGTGCGGGCACGATGCGCAGGCTGGCGCCGCTCGGCCCCGCCCCGGCGATGCCCGCCTTGGCCACCGCGAAGAGCCCGACGCAGGCCAGGGTCGCGCCGGTCACGAGGCGGCGGCGCGAGACGGGGCTCCGCTCCCCGGTCTCGCGGGCCGGGCGCTCGAAGCGAGCGAGGCCGATCAGGAAGGGCAGCGTCGCGAGCAGGTAGATGCCGAGCCAGAGCGGGCGAGCGAGCCACCAGTCGGCGCTCGCGATCGGCGTCTCGAGGCCGATGCCCCCGAGCGCAACCGCCCCGCCGAGCACGATGACGAGCGCCGTCATGTGCCACAGATAGAGGGTCATGATCTGGCCGTTCACGAGGACGGTCGCCGCCCACACACGCCGCCGCGCGAGCCAGCGGCGGGCCGGCGCCTCGACGAGCAGCGCGAGCGAGATCTGCGCCATGCCGAAGACGAGCAGCGCCAGCGTCGGGGGCTGCGAGTTCGAGATCGCCGCCCCGGGAACGCCGACCATGCTGAGGGGGTACGGCCCAGCGGCGATCAGTGCGGCCAGTGCGACGGCCGCGCACGCGAGGCCCGCAAGGGAGCGGCCGACACCGCCGAGCAGCCCGTCCCGCCAGGCGTAGCCGAGCTGGTGCACGGCAAGCCAGACGCAGGCGTAGTTGAGCATGCGGAGCCCGGTGTGGCCCGAGCCGAGCGCGATGGCGTCCACGAGCATGGCTCCGGCGACCAGCGCGGCCACCGAGGCCCAGCCGTGGCGCTTCCAGGCCGCGAAGCTCAGCGGCACCGCCACGGCGACCATCACGTACACCGCGAGGAACCACGTCGGCACCAGCGCCGCCTGGGAGGCCGCGCCCACCTGCCCCGGGTCGGCGCCCAGGGCGATGGCCGCGAGGCCTACGACCAGCCAGGCCGCGAGCAATGGGAGGACCGGCGACAGCAGGCGCTGAAGGCGGGCGGCGAGCCAGGTGCCGTAGGGCAGCCCCTTTCGCTGGGCCGCCTCCCAGGCCACGCCGTTCGCGTAGCCGCCCACGAAGAAGAAGATCGGCATGACCTGGAAGACCAGGGTCAGGCCGTGGGTCCAGCGCTCGACGCCGAGCAGGTTGGCGAGCTCGAGCCCGCCCCCCGCCGTGCTCGCGGCCGACATCAGCCAGTGGCCCACGACCACCGCGAGGATCGAGACGGCGCGAAGGAAGTCCACGTAGCGGTTGCGCGACTCGGGCGTGGCCAGGGCCAGCGCGTTCGCCTGCCGCCAGCTGGCGCGGAGGGGTTCCGTGAGGGATCGAAGGGTCATCGGGGTCTCCTGGGATACGACCCCGGGAAGAGCACGCCCCGTGCCAGGGTCCGACTTCCAGTGATTCCAGGTGCTTGCGCGCCGAGCTGCCCATCGCACGGCGATCGTGCCGTACATCTCATGCATGGGGCTCGACATCTCGTGTCCGAGACGTCGTGGGTAGGGGTGGGTGGGGTAAGTCCTACCCGGAGTGGCGTATGGTCGCGCCATGTCCCAGGCACCGTTCGGCCCCTTCGGATCGAGCCGGCTCGGACGGCCCCCTCACCCCGACGTGCTCACCCCCGCCGAGTGGGAGGTGCTGGCCGGAGTGCGCGAAGGGCGCAGCAACCGCGAGATCGCCGCCGAGCGCGGCTGTCACGTCGAGACGGTGCGCTTCCACCTGAAGAACGTGCGCCGCAAGCTCGGCGTCGCGAGCCGGGCCGAGCTCTGCGCGTTCCCGGGGCGCCCCGCCGAGGACATCGAGCGCGCGACCCGGCGGCGCGCGTCGCGCCGGATCCGCGAGCAGGTGCCGCTGGTGCACACCCGGGACATGGAGCGCGCCCTCGCCTTCTACGTCGGCGCCCTCGACTTCGAGATCGTCTCGCGCTGGCCCGACGACGGAGAGGTCCCCGGCTGGGTGGCGCTCGCCGCGGGCGGAGCGCGGATCATGCTGCGACGTGGGCATCCGCGACGGAAGGTTCGCGCCCCGCGCGAGCCCGGCCTCGTCTGCCTGAACCTCTACGTCGAGGGGCTCGACGCCTTCCGGCGCGAGCTGATCTCCGCGGGCTACGCCTGCGGCGAGCCGGACACCCTCTTCTACGGCGCACGCGAGTTCGACGTGCGCGACCCCGACGGCAACGAGCTCTCGATCGTCGAGTTCGCCGCCAGCACACCCGGCTACCTGCGAGACGTCCCGGACGGCTCCGCCCGAGAGACCCCGAGGGACGCGGCCAACGGCCACGCCCGACAAACGCCGAGGGACGCGGCCAAAGGCCGCGCCCGACAAACGAGAAAGAGGCAGCGATGAGTGCACCCGGAGGCCCCCTGCGGCTCGACTACGTGAACCTCTACGTGGGCGATCTCGAGCGCTCGCTCGCGTTCTTCCGCGACACGCTGGGTCTGGCCGTCCAGTACGAAGACAGAGGCCACGGCTATGCGTCCCTCGAGGCCGGACCGATCCGCATGGGCCTGGCCCAGGTCGACCTGCAGGACGAGAAGCTGCGCGGCCTCGTGGGTCGCCAGACCGGGATCGGCTTCGCGGTGGACGATCTCACCGCGTGTCACGGCGCGTGGGTCGCGAAGGGCGTGCACTTCTCGATGGAGCCCGCCCGTCAGCCCTGGGGTGCAGTAATGGCCATGTTCGAGGACCCCGACGGCAACGTCTTCTATCTCGACGAGCGCCGCTAGAAGCCGAGCGGTCGAAAGCCCAGGGACGGAAACCGCCCGAGCTCGCGCAGCCCTTCCTCGAGCCAACGGAGCGCGTTGCGACCCCAGCGCGGGTCGAACGCGAACGCATGGAGCACCAGCATCCCGACGGTCAGGTCGGCGAAGTCGAGGGTCGCGACCAGGCCCAGATGCAGGCCCACCATCGCCAGCCAGAGCCAGGGGCGGAGCCCCTTCAGGAGCGCCAGCGGCAGGAAGAGCAGCTCGAGCATCAGGGTCGACCAGGAGAGCAGGTGCAGCAGCGGCGCCGGCAGCTCGAGCAGCGCGACGCGCAAAGCGGTGTCGCGCGCCAGCGGGTTGGCGAGCACGTGCGCGATGGCGGTGCCGTCGAGCCACGACGGGCTCGAGAGCTTGGTGAGGCCGCTGTACGTGTAGCCCGCCGCCATCACCGCCCAGATCAGAGCGAAGAGCGTGGGAGAGAGTCGCCATCCCGCGGCGCTCACCGCTCGCCGAGGCGGCCCGAAGAAGACGTGGAAGAGGAGGAGCCAGCCGACGTAGGGGAGGCTCGGGTTCGCGATCAGCGGGTTGCGCCCGAACAGGCAGGCGAGGAGATACCAGCAGACGAGGGCCGCCAGCTTGTCGCCGAGGCCCACGGCGAGCGCACCGGCTGCGAGCGCGCCGACCCCGAGCACGACCATCAGCTGGACCGGCCCGTCCAGGACCCCCAGCACGTTGGGGAACAGATCGATCAGCGGGCTGTGGCTCGGGTCGGGCACCACGCCGGCGGAGGAGAACACCTCGCCGGCCCACGGGATCAGCGCCGCGAAGTGCACGACGAGATAGGCGCCGAGCAGCCCGCGCAGCCAGGCGTA